>Ga0307986_10002995_pt1 | contig 11882 bp, 6 predicted proteins | sample EllFjometageno82_FD_203170 | JGI IMG/M metagenome (GOLD analysis project Ga0307986, IMG submission 203170) | Marine microbial communities from Ellis Fjord, Antarctic Ocean - #82 | ecosystem: Environmental > Aquatic > Marine > Unclassified | place: Southern Ocean | collected 2014-10-09
GTTGGGTAAGTTGTTCAACTCCGGTTGGAATGAAAATGAAGGAGACCAGAATAAACCCCAAAACTAGGCTGGCCAATCTTTGCATGGTTCTTAGAGATGGCTTAGGCATTTAACTGCTTTCATGTTGGCGATTGACCTATGGTTCTCAGCATTGAAGTGATTCTTTTCCATGGCCATTAATTCATCACAGGTTACATATCCACCGGAGAGTAGATAAAGGGCCGTCATATTACTAATTTTATGCGAAACAGTGCAATGTTAGTCGTTTTTGTAATGCTAGGCTCGGTGCTCGCCGGGTGCCTCGAGGAACAATATGAGAAAAGTGATTATACTCAAGAAAAAATGGATTTGTATGTATATGAATTTGGTATACTCGAGTTTAAAATAGATTCATGCCCCTTTATACCGAAACCAGCTGTCACAGAATCGATAATCGTTGAAGGTACGAATATACGCCCTTATAATGCGATTAATCCGGATGGGCAGTACGAAATTTACGAACCTAGTGATATATCTGGCAAGTTTGTGATTACATATTTAGATGATAACGATGATTTTTATATGAATACATGGTTTGAATACTTCCAAAACCAAAATGCAGCGGGAATTATTTTTTCATTGCTTGTTGATGGAAATAATGATAAAATAAATAAATGCAGTGATATTAGATACAAGATTGCTTCATCAGAGACTAAGAAAGGCACTTCAAGTGATCCTTTGACTATCCCAGTGATTCAAATTTCCCCTGACAACATGCGAAAACTCATTCAAATCGACTCACCAGGGTTTGAGATAGGTCCAGATGGATTTGAAGCCAAAGGTTGGAGCGAACCACTCGTTGAAGAAGTAACTGTAAGCCTCGCAACCCTTCGAGTCTCGTCTTGGGAGCAACAAAACGATGCGTGCACAGATGAATCTTCAGGAGCGATCGTCACTATAATCAGTCAAGATACTAACCAAGATGGTGTATATCAGGAGAATGAGAAAGATATCACCATCGAATGCCGGGCAACATCTCCTTACGGTAGTGAAGTTGTTTCAACTTCGAGTAGTTTCCATTACGAAACAGTTCCTTCTTCCGAGTGTTCCTCGACCCAAAAATTCCGTGTTGACATTACAACATATTTTGCTAGTGGCGATTATATTACAGTCGAAGGTACAGATTACGCATGCGATGGAGTGAATGAAGAATCCTTCGAGATTCAACTCAAGCGCTTGATTTGCACTAATGGGCAGATACCATCTGAACTCGAACTGGCTCGAGTTTCTCTTGCTACTTGCATATCCCCCATGTACGAACCAGCACTTCAAAATGTGATACCCCAAATTAGAATTGAATCACTCTCATCCGAACAGATGCCAATTTGTCAAAATGGTGGTTTATTGATCACAGTTTGGGCGGATAGCGATGCCAATCAAGCATGGGATCAGTCCGAAACACAGTCGACTCAACGTCTTTGTCATGGCAGCGATGGGGATGATGGCCAAGATGGACAAGACGGTTTGGACGCTTACGAGTTATTGGTTAACACACAAGATGCACCGCAAGAGAGTTGCCCTGCAACCGTTGGGGGTAAGGAAGTGCTCCTTGGTCGCGATATAAACGGAAATGGAATACTTGATGATTCTGAAATCGAACATTCATACGCCACTTGTAACGGTGGGTCTGGTGCTGATGGTAACGATGGACAGAGTTCAGTTCTCAATATTACAAGCTTTTCTTCACCTCAGTGCAACGGGGTCTATGTACGCCTAGCGAATGGGCATGATTTGAACAACGACAGCACATTGTCGCTGGAAGAAACACTTGGCTCACGTTTTATTTGTCTTCCAAGCCAGCAAACCAATACGAACGCAACTTTTGTCAAAGAAACTATTGATCCAAATAGTAACTGTCTCAATGGTGGTGTGCGTTCATATATCTGGATTGATGAAAATGGAGATAATGTCGTTCAAGAAACCGAGAATTCAAGTGAAGTGTTTATGGAAACTTTGGATTGTGCTTCCAATGAACCAATCGTTGAGTGCCAAGATTCCGACGGTGACTGTATATCTGATGTAGACGATGAAGATAGTGAAAGTTCCCGTGATAGGTTACAGGATTCAGATGGCGATGGATTTCCTGACCTCGAAGATGTTTGCCCCGGTGGCGATGATAACATTGATACCGACGGTGATGGTATACCTGAGTACTGTGATGATGATTTTTGATTGAGTGATTTTGGATGGGCAAATACTAGGTCCCAGAAGTCTGTTTTTCAGGAGTCTCAAAAAACGAAGAAAGCGGTTATTGGAGAAAAACCAACACTCAAACCCCAAATTACCTGTTCTTGGAATCACTTGGACTTCAAATCAAGTTAAGATGCAGGAAGCAATGAATCATAATTTTTCTAGTTGGAACGGTGTAATTGGAAAGCATACAATTTATCTTCAAGGGCGACCCAAATCATTCAAAGGAAAAGTTGCCGCACTTGTTTACAAATTGAAACTACTCGAACAACATAAAATAAATGGTCATCTGGTGTTTCATTGATTTGCTAAAATTATATTTTTTTTCAGTCTGATATTAATATGATTACTATTTACCCCTACTTATGGACATTGACGAGATAAGGACTTTAGCACTATCATCATCACATTCAATATTGGAAGAAATGTTATCTTCGGTATTAAATCAAATCGATGAAGCACATAAGAAAGGAGAAAGGAAGGGGACTTTCATGGATGATGGTTGGAGGTTTGGCGATGAGGAGTTTATGGAGGACGCATGGTATGAAATGCAAGAACAATTTGTTTCTAGAATGGCAGAAGAAGGTATTGAAGTAGACGATTATTCCGAAGAAGGTGTTGAGGTCTATTGGTCTGATGATGGCAAGCGTTTTGCTGGCGAATTTAACAAATTATTTGAACAAGAATTGAATTCTTGGTCATCTTTCATTGAAGATTTGATACGTGAAGCTGCAACTGATGGTAAAAACCAAGTTTCATGGGAAGGAGATGTTTATGAGAATGTAAAATTTAGAGAAATGTTAAAGAAAAAGTTTTCAGATTCTGGTTTCAAATTTGCTGGATTAAATCCTCCAGGTTTCGATTTGTATACCGGACGTATATCGGAAACAGATACAGGTCTTATCGTCGAAAGTTTTGCAGAGTTTGAGATCTCGTGGTGATGATTTTTGATTGAGTGGTTTTGAATGGGCAAATACTGGGTCGCAGTTGTCTGTTTGTCAGGTGTCTCAAAAAAGCGAAGAAATCGGTTATTGGAGAAAAACAAACACTCAAACCCTAAATTACCTGTTCTTGGAATCACTTGGACTTCAAATCAAGTGAAGATACAGGAAGCAGTGAATAATGACTTTTCTAGTTGGAACGGTGTAATTGGAAAGCATGCAATTTCTCTTCAAGGGCGACCCAAATCGTTCAAGGGAAAAGTTGCCGCACTTGTTTACAAATTGAAACTACTCGAACAACATAAAATAAATGGTCATCTGGTGTTTCATCATGATCCCGAAGACTTTTCAGTTTACCTTGTTCAACTCAACCCGAATGTTTGGAAAGTGAATGCTTTTGTTAAGCAGAATAAGGGGGCTAAACCTCCTTTCAAAGGTTATCTATATGTGGGTCAAACAAGTAAAACACCAACCGAACGATTCAATATTCATAAAGTCAAAATAAAAGGTAAAGCGCACGTAAATGCGAGCAAAAAGATTGTTCACCCACATGGCTTAGAACTTGATTCCAAATTAATGAATAAATTTACAACAGGCCCTTACACTTTGCTTGAATCTCTCCAGGAAGAAGAACGTTTGGCCCTACATCTCAAAACTCTTGGTTATGCTACTTATTTCAACTGATTTGAATCGGAATCCTCTCACGAATCAAGCCATTTGTTGGTTCTAAGCAATAACTCAGTTGCAAAATTTAGGGTCATGATGGAAAATAACCTCAAGACAAGATCGTATTCTGCGTGCGCTGAAAGCGAAGGGAGGACATCCATTAAAACCAACAGAATGTAAATCGCTAAAGCGTCTGAAATAAGTCGAATATTTCTCAGTAGGATTTCAGAGGAGACTTGAATTTTCAGCAAATGAGGTGCCCCAATCAAGACCTTTGCAGAATTTTTAGCGGCGTCAAAAATCGACGTTCCAAATTCAAAGTCAATTTTCTTGAGTTGGAATCTATGTGTTATATCCGCTACGAAGAACACGGTTATCAAAGTCTGAGCCACAATGACACATGCCTCTGTTAGTTCACTATATTGAACATCAGTGACATCAGGTAAGAAAAAGAGCGCCCATGCCCAAAACAGCACCAAAAGGTGCATGGAACGGGACCGTTCTCGAATTCTTTTGACGATTGAAGCATGATCTCTCAGGAGGGATTCAGCCACAAACACTCCTCCGCATAAGATTGTCAAACCGAGGCCTAACATCGGATAAAAAATGGAGATATTTCCCTCACTCCAATTTTCAAATAGTGAAATATCTACAATAAGGAAAGAAAGTGCAGTGATAATATTGGTCAAACCAAGCATCATGTGAAGTGGATCGTTGGTCGTTTGCAGGACGCTTAATCCGCCAAGGAGATTGACCTCCACCGTCAACCCTTCACTTTGGGTCTGATGGGATTTCAAAATCCCTTTTATGTCATTTTCGTTTGAACTGTTTTCCTCGTCCTCAACTGTCTCGGCTTTATTGCTGGATTGCTTTTTCGACACATCATTAGAGTCCGACTCCGTCAACTTATCACTGATTTCTGAATCCTTTTTGTTTGATGAGTCAACCTTTTGAACCAACTCTGGAGTTGTTGACAATTTTTGTGCCCATTCCCTTAATTCATCCGAAGTCAGTTTCTGCACATCATCGTCATTGAGGGGCATTCCGTGATCTGTGTAGAGCCATCTCGTTTTAATTTCAATGGGTCGTTCTGATACTTTGGTGTTCCAGTATAGGAATTCACCTGTTTCAGCAGTAGGGATTTTTTCAATGTAAGTGTCAGCGTTATCTGCTGGAAGCAATTCTTTGATGTTTTTTATCTCCCGAATATCTGTGATTTTTCCCAATATTTTTGTGTGGGTCTGGTCCAAAATTTTGTAATCGACATCCTTGAGGTTTTGAGTTGCTAAGACGCAGGAGACACCATATTTCCTGCCTTGCTTAAACAGCAATTTGATGATATCTTTTGCTGGTGGATTGTATGGGTGCGGTGGTAAATATGGCGCCACTTCATCAATGAAGTATAGAAATTTCATACCAGTATCTGATTCAGAGAGTTTCATCATCCAAGAATACAACGCTCTAGAGATCTCAAGAAGAAAGGTTTGCTGGGCTTGTTCATCGACTAAAGCCTTCATGTGGATGATGTTGATTGGAATCAATCCCTTTTTCGAAGGAGTACGCATGATGTCGATGTCAAGAGGGACCCCCGAAGAAAACATCAATTTGTTGATTCCCGTGTCCAATGTGCGAATTCGCTTGCTCAAATTTCCGATGTCATTTGGTTTCAAATAACCGTTGAGTAAATCTTTGAGTTCAGCCTCACGACCCCACTTCTGGAAACTCTCGTGAGGAGATTGAATGAGGTCAGCAAGAGCAGAGAAGTCGCTTGGTGTTGACTTCATTTCGAGAGTATTACTCAGTAAGACATACAGGAACGCCTTGACTTGAGCTGTTTTTCCTTGTCCGTCTTTGAACCCAGCAAGTAGGGTAAATCCCCCAGCCATCACGTCGAGGTAAGCAATATTGTCTTCAGGATCCATATTTTCTGGTATTGCTTTGAAGGGGTTGATACAAAGCGGCAATCCCTTGTTCTTTGTAGGAGTCCAAATTCGAACTTCTGCAAGTTCTTGGTATCGTTTCGCACGTTCTGGATCGCCTCCATGTTGCTCTATTGATTGGAGGTTTCCGAGCATCGCCATTCGGGCTAGATCTCCTTGTGGGTCAATAAGCAAGGACGGAATTCCAGCTAGGGTTGCTTCTTCGATGATGGCTTTAGCAGCAACAGTTTTCCCCGAGCCGGTCGTACCGAGGAGAGAAATGTGGTACCGCAACTCTTCCTCATCAAAGGAAAAAGGCTCACCGGTCGCTTGGTATGTACCGATTTGAAGTTGACTCATGGGAGACCTAAGACGTTGAATGTAATCAACTCATCGCAACTGAAAACACAAACCGGATATGCATAATTTTTGTAACTATATTGGATAGGAACCATTTGCCTCTTGGTGCTTTAGGGGTTTAATTGTTGCAGTGATGTTCGTTTTTAAGAATACAATTCTTGGTTTAGTGAAAGTATTTAGATTTCTTCGTACGGATGGTGTTGGCGATAATGAAGACCTTGAACCAGAAAACCCAGAAATCAATGGTCCCGATGATGTGTATTATCTTGAAAAGAACGATGCTATGATTTTGGCAACTGTTATTGTGATATTGTTTGCAGTTACAGTGATTCTTGCACGACGACGAGAACCACCTAACAACGATGAGAAAACTGAATCTGATTCTTTATTGTTTGCTTGAGAATTCGCATCTGCTTTGCGAGCATTGAAGAATCAGCGGCCATTGGCTGAAAACATGAGCATCCAAAAAATAGCAGTTCTCGGCGCAGGACAAATGGGTAATGGAATCACACAAGTTGCGGCTTGTGTAGGTTTTGATGTCATTATGCTGGATATCAAACAAGAATACGTTGACCGTGGAATCTCCAGTATTGAAAAATCACTAGCAAAACTTGTCTCTAAGGAAAGAATGACTCAGCAAGATGCAGATGCAGCAAGAGCCAGAATCTCTAGCGGAATTGATAGATCTGTATGCTCAGACTGTGATTTAGTAATCGAGGCAGTACCAGAAATACTTGCACTAAAAATTGAAATATTCCAAGAATTAGACCAGCTATGCAAGCCAGATTGTATCCTTGCATCTAATACATCTTCGATATCAATAACTAAAATCGCAGCATCAACAAAGCGTCCAGACAAGGTCATTGGGATGCACTTTATGAATCCGGTTCCTCTGATGAAACTGGTTGAAGTAATCAATGGTGAGTTAACCAGTGAAGCGACAAATGCAGCAGTGGTTGCGGCTTCACAAACAATGGGTAAGACTCCACTTACTAGCGAGGACTATCCTGGTTTTATCTCAAACAGAATCCTTTGTCCCATGCTAAATGAGGCAATTTATTGTCTTCAAGAAGGTGTAGCAACTAAGGAAGCTATCGATGGAATTATCAAATTGGGAATGAATCATCCAATGGGTCCTCTAGCACTTGCAGACTACATCGGCCTAGACACAGTTCTACACATCATGGACGTCTTACAAGATGGATTAGGAGACTCAAAATACAGAGCAGCACCGCTTTTGCGCAGAATGGTTGATGCTGGATTATTGGGTCGGAAATCTGGTAAAGGTTTCTACGAATACTGAGTTATTCTTAGAACAGATGAAACTGATAGGACGAATAGAAATAATCGTTGAAGTAAAGTTGGCAAAGACTTCTTGAATTCACTTCAAATTTTTACTTCAAAAGGTCCAAACCATATACTACAGTCTCCCACCGTTGTGTGGTGATTAAGTGAATTCCATCCATTCTCCAAAAACACAGCCAGCCACAAAAATAGCACTCATCCTCTGTTTGTTGATGGTGTGCTCAAGTTTTACAGCCTTCAATCCGCATGATTTTTATGATGATGATCTCGAACTAGAAGGAAATGATTTTGACCCTAAATATACCTCAAGTAGTACAACATACAATTATCTAGCATCAGAGGTGCAATTGAAACAAATAGATAAGAAGCTACACTGTGGAATCGATATCAACAATGCATTGTATTGTTGGGGGAATGGAGGAGCATTAACCTCAGCTGAGGTTGTCTTTCAGAATGTCTCATCCTATGAGCAAGGCGTTGGAGCGAATCCAACTTGCGTAGTGAATCTTGTAGGTGAATTGTATTGTTGGGGAAGTAACAACTATGGATATGCAGGCGTAGGTTCAGATGCTTCAACGATTACATCAGCGACCAAAGTGGAATTCCCAGGTGCCTATGATGAAGTTGTATTGGGCGTATACACGTCAACGGGGAATGTACGTTGTGTACATACTGTCTCGCTGAAGGTATATTGCTGGGGTCAGGGGCCATTTCTGGGCCAGGGTTCAAATGCTAACCAAAACTCTCCAGTAGAAGTTTCATTAAATTTCGCAGGAAATTTATCAACATTATCGATGTATGATCTTCATGTATGCGCAACTTCCGACCAAGGTGAAGTAAAATGTTGGGGTTATAATTTGGAGGGTTTCGCATCGACAACGACCACTTCGTACTTGAGTCCAGTAAGTTTGAATATCCCAACAGGTGTTTCTATTTCAGAATTTCATTTAGAGGAACGTTGTGCAACTACAACTAGCCAATCGTTAATTTGTTGGGGTAAAAATTCTCATGGTCGATTGGGGCGGAACATCACAGGTAATTCGAATAAATATTTATCAGATTATGTGCATCTACCAAGCAACATATTAGTTGATGATTACCAAGATTCATGTGTCCTTGCCACAAACCGTGAGTTATATTGTTGGGGCGATAATCAATATGGATTCTCGGGTCTAGGCACTGTGGTTTCTTCGGGAAGCAATTATGTCTCCTCCGGCACCAAATTACCCACACGGGTTGCGATAACTTCTGTAAGTTACAACGTAACGCATTTTTTAACAGGATATTATTCACGGTGTGTGCAATTAAATAACAACGATGTCTATTGTTGGGGCGATGGAGACTACATTGGACTCACGAGTGCAACCGGAACTCCAACCAAAATAGGTAACACCTCGGAGCCTTTCTATGTCTTGGCAACAACAGATCAATCTTATTGTGGATTGATCAATCAATCACGCATCTGTTGGGGCGCGAATAATTATGCAAATTTGGGTGTATCTTCAACTACATCATCTCTTGGAATGACATCTGTCGCTTTACCAAATGGAACGCTTGGCCTTAGAATGTCAAATAATGGTCATTCATGCTTACTCAGTAATGAGAATACAACATGTTGGGGGTCATTCGGTATGCAGCAGTCGGTATCATCTCCAACTATACTTTCCAAAAACGCTTCAATGATTATGGAAGGTACGGAGAATTTCCGGCCCCTCGTTTGTTCAACGTTAAACAGTTGCCAAGGACTTCCCTCTGGAACCTTGGTCTCAAATTTCTTTGGAAATGATTATACAAACTCCACAAAATCTTTCAAGGAACAAATATCGTTGACAATAAGAACAGAAGATCACTTGAATGTCACGATAAACAACATAACCCTTTCCAAATCTTATTCGATTGTACCTGATACCGACAACGATGGTATTCCTAATGGAATAGACCAAAACGATGATAATGATTTGTATTCTGATGTTATTGACTTTTGTCCTATAACCATTGGGACATCATTTTCTGATGTATATGGTTGTCTGGATTCAGACAACGATGGATGGTCCAACATGGGAGATGCATTTCCGTTTATGAACTCACAACAAAGTGATTCAGATTCGGATGGTTATGGAGATAACCAGACGGGGGTTCTTGGGGATGATTGCCCCCAATCATATGGAACTTCAAATAAAAATTCAACATTTGGTTGTTTAGATTCTGATTATGACGGTTGGGCAGATAACGATGATGCTTTTGATAGTGATTCGAGTCAATGGCATGACTCTGATGGAGATGGGTATGGAGATGAGTTTTCTGGTTTCGAAGGGGATGCATGCAAATTAACGACTGGGAATTCGACAATTGATCGGTATGGTTGCACAGATTCTGATGGTGACGGATATTCCGACAACGGAGATTCATTTGATAACAACCCCACTCAGTACCAAGATTCTGATGGAGATGGGTATGGAAACAATCAATCCACTAACTCAACTCAATCTGATGCGTTCCCAAGTGATGGTACACAGTGGAATGATACGGATGGAGATGGCCATGGCGATAACAAATATGGTTCCCAAGGCGACCACTTCCCAACAAACGCAAACAGATGGCAAGATTCTGATGAAGACGGCTATGCAAATCCTGATGATGCCTTTGATGCAGATTCAACCCAATGGAACGATACTGATGGAGATGGGTATGGAGATAATCAAAACGGCTCTAGAGCAGACCAGTTCCCTAACGATTCCACCGAATGGTACGATGCTGATGGCGATGGTGTAGGAGATAATTCTGACGAATTCCAATATGATGGAAGTCAATGGAATGATACTGATGAGGATGGGTATGGAGATAATCCAAACGGAACTAATGGTGACCAGTTCACAAATGATTCTCTAAGATGGTCTGATACTGACAATGATGGATATTCAAACCAGGAAAGTGATGATGCATTCATCAACGATGGAACTCAGTGGAACGATACGGATGGAGATGGCTATGGAGATAATGCAAACGGTTCAAATGCTGACCTTTTCCCTTCCGATTCTACCGAATGGTTCGATGCTGATGGCGATGGTGTAGGAGATAATTCTGACGAATTCCAATATGATGGAAGTCAATGGAACGATACTGATGGAGACGGGTATGGGGATAATGCAAACGGCTCTAGAGCCGATCAATTCCCTAACGATTCGACTGAATGGTACGATACTGATGGAGATGGTTACGGAAATAATGCTCAGGATGAATTTCCAAGCGATGGAACTCAGTGGAACGATACTGATGGAGATGGCTATGGAGATAATCCAAACGGAACTACACCTGATGAATATCCAAACGATGTAGATAGATGGAGCGATGCTGATGGCGATACTTATTCTGACCAGGAAAGTGATGATGCATTCCCTAACGATTCAAGTCAATGGAACGATACTGATGGAGATGGCTATGGAGATAATGCAAACGGTTCGAATGCTGACCTCTTCCCTTCGGATTCTACCGAATGGTACGATGCTGATGGCGATGGTGTAGGAGATAATTCTGACGAATTCCAATATGATGGAAGTCAATGGAATGATACAGATGGAGATGGGTATGGAGATAATGCAAACGGTTCAAGAGCCGATCAATTCCCTAACGATTCGACTGAATGGTACGATACTGATGGAGATGGTGTAGGAAATAATGGAGATTGGGCACCAAGCGATGGAACTCAGTGGGCTGATGGTGATAGTGACGGATATGGAGATAATCCAAACGGAACTAATGGTGACCAGTTCACTAATGACTCTCTAAGATGGTCTGATACTGACAATGATGGATATTCAAACCAGGAAAGTGATGATGCATTCATCAACGATGGAACACAATGGAACGATACTGATGGAGATGGGTATGGAGATAATGCAAACGGTTCGAATGCTGACCTTTTCCCTTCTGATTCTACCGAGTGGTTCGATGCTGATGGCGATGGTGTAGGAGATAATTCGGATGAATTCCAATATGATGGAAGTCAATGGAACGATACTGATGGAGATGGCTATGGAGATAATCCAAACGGCTCAAGAGCCGATCAATTCCCTAACGATTCGACCGAGTGGTACGATACTGATGGCGATGGTTACGGAAATAATGCTCAGGACGAATTCCCAAGCGATGGAACTCAATGGAACGATACTGATGGGGATGGGTATGGAGATAATCCAAACGGAACTACACCTGATGAATATCCAAACGATGTAGATAGATGGAGCGATGCTGATGGCGATACTTATTCTGACCAAGAAAGTGATGATGCCTTCCCTAACGATGGAACTCAATGGAACGATACTGATGGAGATGGGTATGGGGATAATGCAAACGGTTCAAATGCTGACCTTTTCCCTTCCGATTCTACCGAATGGTACGATGCTGATGGCGATGGTGTAGGCGATAATTCTGATGAATTCCAATATGATGGAAGTCAATGGAA
>Ga0307986_10002996_pt1 | contig 11877 bp, 11 predicted proteins | sample EllFjometageno82_FD_203170 | JGI IMG/M metagenome (GOLD analysis project Ga0307986, IMG submission 203170) | Marine microbial communities from Ellis Fjord, Antarctic Ocean - #82 | ecosystem: Environmental > Aquatic > Marine > Unclassified | place: Southern Ocean | collected 2014-10-09
TGTTCATAAGCAAAGGTATTGCTGGAAACATCAATGCTGTAACTGTGTAATCTATATTCATACGAATCAATTTGATTATGAAACTAGCCTTTGTTATTTACAAGTAAATTATTATGAAACAATTAAAACTCTTTATCGAACTAACAAGACTGAAAAGTCCTATTGGCTTTATGTTATTATTTTGGCCTTGTGCTTGGGGACTAACTCTTGCCTATGATTTTTCAAAAAACTTAAACGATTATTTTTTTTACTTATCATTATTTTTTTTAGGATCAGTTCTAATGCGTTCTGCTGGATGCATTGTAAATGATATTTCTGATAAAGAATTTGACAAAAAAGTTTCAAGAACAAAAAACAGACCTATTGCATCTAATCAAATTTCAGTAAAATTAGGAATATTTTATACTTTAATTTTATGTCTACTCGCATTATTAGTCTTGATTAACTTTAACAACTTAACAATCTTACTTGCTCTTGGATCTATGCCTTTGGCCTTCACTTATCCTTTAATGAAAAGATTTACTTACTGGCCTCAATTATTTTTAGGAATAACACTTAACTACGGTTTAATTTTAGGTTGGACGGCAATACAGGGTGAAATAAATGTTGTTGCTGTTATCCTTTATTTTGGAGCCATATTTTGGACACTAGGATACGACACAGTGTATGGGTTTCAAGATATTAAAGATGATGAAATTATAGGTGTAAAATCAACTTCAATAAAATTCAAAAATAGACCAAAAAAATTTTTATCTATATGCTATGCTTTTTTAACTTTATCTATTTTAATTGTAGGTTACATAATGAATTATAATCATTTTTTCTATGCAAGCTTGCTAGCAACAATTGCTCACTTATTTTTTTACCAAATAAAATTTTTTAATTCCAAAGATCCATCGTTGTGCTTAAGGATTTTTAAAAGTAACAACTTAGTTGGTCTTATTATTTTTTGTAACATTTTAATTGGAAAATTTTAATGAATAATACAAATATTTATAAAAGACTTTATAAAGATTATTCAAAAAAATATATTAAAAAGATATTAATATCAGTTTTTTTTGGAGTTCTTGTTGCGGCAAGCACTTCTTCAATAGCATGGCTTTTGGATCCTGCTATAAAAAAAATATTTGTCGAGAAAGATCAATCTTTAATAATCATAATCCCTTTATTAATAATTATAGCATTTACAATTAAAGGTTTTACTCTTTACTTTGCAAAAGCAATCATGATTGGCGTTGCTGAAGAAATCAAAAAAATTCTTCAATCAGATATGGTAAAATCTTTAATTAACGCAGATACTCAGTTAATAGACCAGCAACATTCTGGAAAATTTATTTCAAATCTTACATACGATGTGGGTCATATTACTAATATGCTTAGTACAGCTGTTCTAAGTTTATTTAAAGATAGCTTAACTCTATTTGGTTTATTGTTTGTGATGTTTTATCAAAATTGGAAGTTATCATTGATTGCTATCATAATGATACCTATCGCTGGTGTTGCATCAAAAACGTTGGGCAAAAGAATTGGAAAAGTTGTTACAGAAGCTCAGGAAAAATCTGGCTTTTTAAATACACATTTAATTGAACTCTTTAAAAACCATAAATTAATAAAAATTTTTCAAAAAGAAGATTATGAATGCAAAAGAACTGATGAACATTTGAGTCAATTAAAAGACAAAAATATTAAGATAAATACTATCTTTGTTAGAATATCTCCAATTATGGAGACTTTGACTGGAATAATGATTGCAATTTTAATATTCTACTCTGGTAAGTTGGCGTTAAAGGAAGAAATTGAAATAGGTAATTTTTTTTCTTTTCTTGCGGCAATGATGCTTGCATATCAACCAGTTAGAGCTCTATCAACGTTAAATATGACTCTAAACCAGGGCTTGTCAGCAGCGTCAAGAATTTTACCTATCATAGATAATAAAAATAAGATTACCGACCATGAAAATGCTGAAGCAATTAATATTATAAATGCTGAAATCAAGTTTAATAATATAAATTTTAAATATAATTCTAATGAAAAAAGTGTCTTAAAGAATATTAATCTCAATATAGCTGGTGGTAAAATGACATCTTTGGTTGGACACAGCGGTTCTGGAAAATCAACAATATTAAATTTGATACCTAGGTTTTATGATGCTCAAAATGGTGATATTCTTATTGATGGTCAATCTATATATAAAGTAAAGATCAAATCTCTTAGAGAAAAAGTATCGTTAGTAAGTCAAGATACGACGTTATTTGATGACACAATAAAAAACAATATTTCCTACGCAAAAAGTAATGTTACAGATGAAGAAATAATTGCTGCAGCTAAATTTTCTTATTCTCATGAGTTTATAGATAAATTGCCTAATAAATATGAAACTATAATAGGTGAAAATGGAGTTAGGCTATCTGGTGGAGAGAAACAAAGGTTGTCTATAGCTCGAGCCATGATTAAAAAAAGTCCAATAATTCTTTTAGATGAAGCAACCTCTTCACTGGATGCCGAAACAGAAAGCAAAATTCAAGATGCTTTAAAAATATTAACTAAAGATAAAACTACTATTGTAATAGCTCATAGACTATCAACAATTTTAAACTCAGATCAAATTTACATAATTGATGCAGGTAATGTTGTTGCAAATGGTAAGCATGATGAATTATTAAATAATTCAGAACTTTACAAAAATTTCTATGAAAAACAAATTCGAAAAGGATAATGTTTTTTTTATATCAAATATTAATAACTATACTGTTAATATTCTCTCCATTAATTATATTTTTTAGAATTTTAAAAAAAAAAGAAGATAGAAAAAGATTTAAAGAAAAATTTTGCTTTCCATCAAAAAAACGCATCAACGGAAATTTAATTTGGTTTCATGGGTCAAGTGTTGGTGAACTTTTAAGTATTATTCCCCTGGTTCAAGAACTTGAAAAAAATAAATCTATAAATCAAATTTTAATAACCACCTCAACATTAAGTTCTGCTCAAATATTTAAAAAATTTGATTTTAAAAAAACCATTCATCAATTTTTTCCAATAGACTCGATGTTCTTTTCTTATAATTTTTTGAATTACTGGAAGCCAACTATTGCAATATTTATTGAATCTGAGATTTGGCCCAGTATTTTTTGGGCTCTTAGTAAGAAAAATATTCCATTAAAACTTCTTAATGCAAGAATTACAAAGAAGACCTTTAAAAAGTGGAAACGTGTAAAAAAATTTTCAAACTCAGTTTTTAAGAATATTTCAGTTGCCTATCCTCAAAATGAAGAAACGTTTAATTATCTTAAAAAATTAAATGTTTCAAAAATTAAAAAGATTGGAAACCTTAAGTTTTTTAATAATCGCGAATCTAAATTTACCAGATTAGACAAAACTTTTTTAAAAAACATAAATCTTAAAAAAATTTGGTGTGCTTCAAGTACACACCCAGGTGAAGAGATTATCTGCGCAAATACTCATATAAAATTAAAGAAAAAATATAAAAATTTATTAACAATAATAATACCAAGACATATTCATCGTGTTAGTAAAATAGTTGATGAAATTAAAAGTTTGAATTTAAATATAGTTTTGCACAGCTCAAGACCAAAAAAATTAAATAATACAGATATTTACTTAGTGGATACATATGGTGAAACAAAAAAATTTTATCAAGCTTCTGATATAGTTTTTATGGGTAAATCAATATTAGGAAAAGGTGGTCAAAATCCTCTTGAACCTGCCAACTTAGGTTCTACTGTTTTGTATGGACCAAACGTAGATAACTTTAAAGATACCTATAGATTACTCAATAAACTAAAGGTTGCTTATAAGGTTAATGGAGTAAAAAGCTTAGCTCACTCAATAGACAAATTAATTACTAAGCCCAATAACAAAAAAAATTATTTAGAGATTGCAAAAATAGGAAAAAAAATAATTAATGAAACTAAAGATGAGATAAACAGTTTATTTAATAATGAAATTAAAAAAACCTAAATTCTGGGATTATAAAAAACCATCTTTTTTTTCCTATTTACTATTACCTTTTTCAATCATTTTAGGTTTAATCACTAGAATAAAATCAAAACCTAAAACCTTTAATTCAAAAATTAAGACAATCTGTGTTGGTAACATCTATATTGGAGGAACTGGAAAAACATCTTTAGCCATTAGAATAAAAGAAATTTTAGAGAAAAATAATATGAAAGCTTGTTTTATTAAAAAATTTTACCCCAATCAAACTGATGAGCAAAAATTACTTAGTAAAAGTGGAACCTTATTTAGTGATTTAAAAAGAATTACTGCACTAGAAGAGGCAATTTCAAAAGGTTTCGAAGTTGCTATTTTTGATGACGGACTTCAAGATAAATCTATCAAGTATGATATGGAAATTGTTTGTTTTAACAATCTAAATTGGATTGGAAATGGACTTACATTACCATCCGGACCTTTAAGGGAAAGTATTAATAACCTAAAATTTTATGAAAACGTTTTTTTAAACGGAAATGAAGAAAGTCTAATTGCCATTAAAGATCAGATCAAAAAAATTAATCCAAATATGAATATTAATTGTGGAAAATATACACCATTAAACATAAATGAATTTGATAAAGACCAAAATTACTTGGCTTTTTCTGGTATTGGTAATCACGAAACTTTTGTAAACATGTTGAAAAATAATAAATTAAAGATTGTGACTGATTTAGAATATCCAGATCATCATCAATATTCAAAAAAAGATTTTGATGAAATAATAATTAATGCAAAAAAATATAATGCACTTATTATGACTACAGAAAAAGATTATTTAAGGCTAGAAAACTTTAACAGAAATAAAATTTTTTATATTAAATCAAGCCTTAATATATCAGATGAAAAAAGTCTCACAAAAAAACTAAATGAGCTAAATGAAAAAAATTAAATATTTTTTTGAGTTTTTAATTATATCATCTCTTTTTATTATTTATAAATTCTTAGGATTAAAGATTTCATCTTATATCAGTGGAAAATTATTTGAAACTTTTGGTCCAATTTTTAGATCAAAAAATTTAATTATATCAAATATTCAAAGAGCTATTCCTAAAATTAATTTATCGAAGGTTAAAATCATTACAAAAGATATGTGGAATAATTATGGAAGAACGTTATCTGAATATATGTTCCTTAAAGGTTTTAGAAATGATCAATTTAAATCAAATATTAATATAATAGGTAAAGAAATTCTTGAAAAAATAAAGCTTGAAAAGACTCCAGTAATTTTTGTTTCTGGTCATTTTAGCAATTTTGAATTAATGGCAATGGAAATTGAAAAATCCGGTGTAAATCTATCAGCAATATATCGCCCATTAAATAATATTTTCTTAAATGTGATAATGGAAAGAATTAGAAAAAAATATATTTGCAAAAAGCAAATTAAAAAAGGAACCAGTGGGGTTAGAGAATTATTAAGATTATATAAAAAAGGCTACTCTATAGCCTTAATGATAGATCAGAGAGTCTCTCAAGGGATAAAAGCTAAATTCTTTGATGAAGAAGCATTCACCACAACTATACCCGCACAATTTATAAAAAAATTTAATTGTAAAGTGGTGCCAATTTCTATTGAGAGGCATAATGGTGTAAACTTTAATATTAAAGTTGAAAAACCTATGGAGTTTTCAAAGAAGTCGTCAACTGAAAAAATTACTAGAGATCTAAACATTTGGTTGGAGAAAACAATTCTAAAAAATCCAGGTGAATGGATATGGTCTCATGATAGATGGAAGTAAGAATTTAGCTACTTTCTTTTTTTTTATGAGCTTCTACATATGAAAAATATGGTTCTTGAAGCTCGACATTCCAGTAATTAAGGTTTTCTAAACTAATTAATTTTCCTGACACAGCACAAACAACATGATCACCATTTTCAATAATTTCAAAGTTATTTGGTAAATATTTCAATTTTGCTAATTTTTTATTCATTTATAGTTTATATACATCTATATGAAAGTTGGAATAATTGGAAGTGGTGGTAGAGAGCATGCTCTATGCTCATCGATTAAAAAATCACCTAGAGTTGATAAAATATACTGTTTTCCTGGTAATGCGGGTACCTCAGATATAGCAGAAAATATTGAAATTGATTTTTCAGACTTTAATAAAATTAAAGAATTTTCAATCAAGAATGAAATTAGTTTATTAATTGTTGGACCAGAAAAACCCTTAGTTGATGGAATAGTGGATTTCTTTAACGATACGGAAATAAATATTTTTGGCCCTGATAAAATTTCTTCTCAACTGGAAGGCTCAAAGATATTTACTAAAAAGATATGCGAAAAGTACAATATACCAACTGCTAATTTTGGTATTTTTGAAAATGCTAATGATGCAATATCTTTTCTGAATAAAACTCAGTTTCCACTTGTTGTCAAAGCCGATGGTCTTGCGTCTGGGAAAGGTGTTTACATTTGTGAAAACAAGGATGATGCAAATTTAGCAATAAAAGAGGTTTTTGATGGAAAGTTTGGATTAGCAAAAAATATTTTAATTGAAGAATTTCTTGTTGGTGAGGAAATGAGCTATTTTATTATAAGTGATGGTAAAGAAATCAAAAGTTTCGAAACCGCACAAGATCATAAAAGGGTTCTAGAGGGTGATAAAGGAGCAAATACAGGTGGGATGGGTGCATATTCACCATCAAGACTACTCAATCAATCCTTAGAAGATAAAATATTAAATAAAATAATCAAACCTACTATTAAAGCCCTGGTAGAACTGGGATCTAATTATAAAGGATTTTTATACGCAGGCTTAATGATAGTTAAAAATGAACCTTATTTGATTGAATACAATGTAAGAATGGGAGATCCAGAATGTCAGACCATTTTACCAAAATTAAAAACAGATTTGTTTGAGATTATAAATGCATGCTGCAATGAAAATCTAAAAGATATAAATATAGAGTGGTATGATAAAAAAAGCTTATGTATTGTTTTATGCTCAAAGGGTTATCCTGATAAATATAACAATGAAATTTTAATAGAAAATACTGAAAATCTAAACCTTGGTGAAAATGATTATTTTTTTCATGCTGGTACAAAAAAAATAAACAATAAAGTTTATTCAAATGGTGGAAGAGTAATTAATTTTGTTAGTCTTTCATCAAATTTTAAAAATAGTAGGGATAAAGCTATAAGTTTAATTAAAAACCTTAATTGGCAAGATGGGTTCTATAGAAAAGACATTGGTCATAAAGTGATTGATGAATGAGAATAATTTCAGGAAGTTTTAAAGGCAAAAAAATTCTCCTGCCTAAAGATAATCTAACAAGACCTCTTAAAGATTTAACAAAAGAATCAATTTTCAATATATTAAAACATTCCAAATTATTAAATATAGAGTTAGAAAATTCCAATATTCTAGATTTATTTTCAGGTGTTGGATCATTTGGTCTCGAATGTTTATCTAGAGGTGCTAAAAATGTTACTTTCTTGGAGAGTTATGCAGATGTATTAAGTGTTTTAAAAAAAAATATAGACAATCTAAATCAGCAAAATCAAACAAAAGTAATCGAAAAAGATATTTTTTCTGAAAATACACTTAAGTTATTAAATGACAAATTTGATATTATTTTTATGGACCCTCCCTATAAGGAGAAAAAACTATCTTTTCTATTAAATGCAATAACTGAATTAAAATTACTTAACACTAGTGGCATCATAATTATTCACAGACATAAAAAAGAAGAGGATGTTCTACCCAAAGAATTTAACCAAATTCTAGAAAAAAATTATGGTATTTCAAAAATTATATTTGGAAATATTTTAACTTAATATTTTTTTTGTTTCTATTTTTATCAACTCAACAGAAGGTTGATCAAATGGATTAACATTTAAAGCTCGACCAAGTAAAATGGTCTCCAATATAAAAAAACAGAACAGCTCACCTAGAGATTGTTCATTTCTTTTTAAAATTCTAAAGCTTCTAAAAGGTATTTTTTTTGAAATAAAAACTTTCTCTGTAGCAATCATTTGAGATTGTTTTATTTCTTCTATTGATAGGTTTTTTAAAAACTTATGAGTATTTAACACACCATCATTCTTAATTTTTATATTTCTATTTTCCAGAACATTAAAAAATGTATAAAAATATTTATTTGGGCCATCTAGATAAAGCTGCATTAAACTATGATTATCTTTTGGCATTGAAGAAACAACAGGTAATAATCCTAGCGATTTTTTTCCTAAGCTTTCAGCTATCAGTTGTTGATACCATTTGAATAAATTTTCAGATTGCTCGTCGTAATTTAAAATTATTGATGTTTGTTTTCCACTTTTAATTAAGCTTAACGTAGTTGAAACGTTACTTACCAGGTTATTAATAAAATTTTTATTTTTAATAAGATTATTAAATTGTTTAAATTTCTTTTCATTCAAATTCATTAATTCCGCAGGCAACATTCCAACTTCTGACAATACAGAATACCTACCTCCTACATAATTTTTATGCTCAAATATTTCTGCCTTAAGTTTTGCTGCTATATTGGTTAGGTAACTATTTTTTGTTTCTGTAATAAAAATATTTTTTTCTTTTTTATTAATTAATGCGTTAGCATTTGCTATTGTTTCCAATGTATTTCCTGATTTAGAAATAATTAAATTTAAATTTATATTTTTATTATCAAAGTAATCTGCATTGCTATTTAGATTATTAACAAAAGTAATCTTTTTTTTTATTTTGGGTTTCAAAAAATCATAAATAGCCTCAGATCCAAGAATGGATCCACCCATACCAATTATTCTTAAATTTGATAATTTTTTATATTTTTTAACTATTTTTTTTGAATAACTATATTTATATGTGGGTTTTAAAGTTTCAAATAATGCTGGCTGATCTTTTAGTAATTTTAAAAAATCTTTTTTTATTATTTTAGGGTTTTTGATATTTAAAAAATTTTTAAATATCATTTTTCTAATGTTCAAGATTATTGAATTTATCTTTTAGTCTTTTAAAAAACCCTTTTTTTTTTAGTTTTTTATTTTCTTCCTCTGCAGATTCATCTAAATTAATGTCTGTGGCCTCTTTTAAATTAACTTTTTTTTCATTAATTTTTTGAATAATAGATTCTTCAATAGAATTTTTTGTATCATCACTTTTCTTACTTGTACTTGTGGTGGAGCTTTGATTAATCATATCTTCAATATCTGAAGTATCTTTTTTATTTGATATTATACTTTCTTTGGGTTCCTTTCCAGGTTCTGGCAATTCTCCAAAACTAGGTGGTAGCACTAAGGGAGATTTTTTTTTAACTAAGAACTCATCACTTCCTTTTTTTTTACTTCCTCCCAATCCTTCAGAAACTGTTCCACAAGAGTTTAAAAAAAGAAGTATTAAAAAAGAAGCTATTAATGGACTATTTTTTTTCATTTATATTTTTATTATTAAAGAAAAGTTCTACTAAAATAAGGCAAAAAACTCCAATGGTAATAAATATATCAGCTACATTAAAAACAAACCAATGAAAGCCGTAAAAATGTAAATCAATAAAATCTGGAACAGCTGAATAAACTATCCTGTCATAAAAGTTTCCTAGGGCACCCCCTGCAATTAATGCAAAAAAGTAACGCTGGATATTATTATTTTTCAACATCATAAACAAAATAGCAATAATGATAAGACCAACTAAGATTGTAATAGAGTTATAAATAATATTTCCATCTATTGAAAATAAACCAAAAGCTATTCCTTTGTTCCAGATTAAGAATAGGTTTAAATATGGAGTGATATAAACATCGACTGAAGATTCTACTTCTGCAAGTTTTAAGATGTATAGCTTTGTTGCGCGATCAAATATAAAAACTATTAATAGAATTACTAAATTTAAATAAAAGTTTTTTAAGTTAATTTTGTTCATCAACTTTTTTATTTAATCTGAATGCCTCTCACACTTAACTTTATTGATTTTCCAACAAACTGGGCATTTATTTCCTTCAGCCTTAATCGTTTCAATAATTGTTTCATCTGTGTTTGATTGATGAACTAATGCAGAGGATGTAATACATATTTCTGAAAAATCTACATTTTTTGAGATTTCAAACAATGTTTTATTTAAGTTAAGAACTAAACTTGCTTCTAAACTTGACCCTATTTCTTTACTAGCTCTTTTTGCTTCAATACTTATATTACAGACATCTCTAATTTTTTTTAGTTCTATCCATTTTTTATTTAGTTCTACATCTTGAAAAGATTCTGGAAATTTCATGAACCTCTCTAGATGAATACTTTTTTGTTCTTTGTTTATTAGGGTAAAAATTTCTTCTGTTGTAAATGAAAGTATGGGTGCAAACCATTTAACCAAAGATTCTAAAATAATATTTAAAACAACTATACTACTCTTTCTTCTATCAGAATCTTTTAAATCACAATATAAAGCATCTTTCCTAATATCAAAATAAAATGAAGATAGGTCTACTGTGCAAAAATTTAGCAGCTCTTTATAAAGATTGTGAAAATCATAAGATTTAAAATAATTTTTAAAATTTTGATTTAGCTCATACACTCTATGAAGCATATATCTCTCTAACTCTGGTAATTGTTTGATATCTAGGTTTTCCATATCAACTTTTTGGAAATTATCATTTAAGTTGCCTAGTAAATATCTAAATGTATTTCTAATTTTTCTATATGAATCAGCGTGTTGTTCTAAAATAGAATAATCAATTCTTAAATCCTCTGCATAATTAGATGAGGCAACCCATATTCTTAAAATATCTGCCCCATATTTTTTTAAAATATCCTCAGGTGCAATTACGTTTCCTACAGATTTTGACATTTTGAGACCTTTACCATCTACAACAAATCCATGTGATAATATTGATTCATAAGGTGCTCTACCTCTCGTTCCACAAGATTCTAAAAGAGACGAATGAAACCAGCCTCTATGTTGATCAGAGCCTTCTAAATACATTGATGCTGGCCATTGAAGATCTTCTCTTTTTTCCAAAACAAATGCATGTGTACAGCCACTATCAAACCAAACTTCAACAATATCACTTATTTTTTCGTAATCTTCTGCTTTATATTTGTCCCCTAAAAATCTTTGAGGATTATCAGAAAACCAACAGTCAGAACCTTCTTTTTCATAAATGCTAGCAATATTCTCATTTACATTATCATCTACCAAAATTTCTTTAGTAGTTTTATGAACAAATATTGGAAGAGGAACTCCCCAAACTCTTTGTCTTGAAACACACCAATCTGGCCTTGTTTCAATCATTGCTTTTATTCTTTCTCTACCTTTGTCTGGATAGAATTTAGTATCATCAAGAGCTTTTAACGCTTTTTTTCTCAAGCCATGGCTTTCCATTGAAATAAACCATTGTGGGGTTGCTCTATGAACAAGGGGTGCTTTTGATCTCCATGAATGTGGGTAGGAATGAACTAGCTCTCCATTAAATAATAGTTTTTTTTGTTCTTTTAGTTTTTCAATAACAATTGGGTTAGCTTTAAAAATATGAGTTCCCTCAAATAAAGGAAGATTTTTAGTGTATTTACCATCACCGTCTACAGTCTCTATAGCTTTTATCCCATGCTTTAAACAAAGATTAAAGTCATCAGGACCATGACTAGGTGCGCAATGAACAATACCTGTTCCCTGTTCTGTTGTAACAAATCTTGCTTCAAGCATTGGGATATCATAATCATAACCAAGCTCTAAAAAAGGATGATTACAAATTGTATCTTTAAAATCTTTACCCTTAAATTTTTTAATTTCTTTGTAACTTTTAATTTCACAGTCATTGATAACAGATTCTAGTAGAGCTTCTGCAACAACTATCTTTTTATTCTTAAAATCTCCCTCATCATTTAATTCAATTATTAAATAATCTAAGGCCTCATTATAAGCTAATGCTTTAT
>Ga0307986_10002998_pt1 | contig 11877 bp, 10 predicted proteins | sample EllFjometageno82_FD_203170 | JGI IMG/M metagenome (GOLD analysis project Ga0307986, IMG submission 203170) | Marine microbial communities from Ellis Fjord, Antarctic Ocean - #82 | ecosystem: Environmental > Aquatic > Marine > Unclassified | place: Southern Ocean | collected 2014-10-09
ATCTTCAAGATCTAAAGTTGGTGAAGTAACATCTTTACCCTCACCTTTCATCCAATCAGTTAGGTTAACAGCTTGTTGCATACGCGCGTGCGTACCAATCAAGTCTGAGTCATTAACGTATGCATCGTAAATACTAACGTTAGTTTGCATTTGTGTTTGCACAGCCATTACAACATCACCTTCACCGATTATTTGATGTGTTACTTTAATACCGGTTACATCCTCAAAAGCTTTTGTAAGAACTTTTGACTCATAAACGTGAGTTGGTATTCCTTCAGAAACTACCTTGATAGACATTCCTTTGAATGGCTTCGCAGCACCTTGGAACCATTTTAGTTCTTTAATTCTTTCTTTTTCAGAAATAGTTGAGAGACTAAATTCACCTTTAGCTAAGTCAGTAATTGCATCAGAGTATGCAGATGAAATTACTAGTGAGTAAGTAACGGCAACAGCAAGAATTGTTTTTAATTTATTAAACATTTTTTTCCTTTGTTGAGGTTAATTATTGATTTTCGCGTCTTTGTTATGATGATTAAAACTTAAAAAGAACATTATGTAAAGCTCATTTAGCCATAATAATTACGGTATAAAAATTAAAATTTTACAATCCTAGATTGTTTTAGTTAATGTTTTCTTAATAGCTTCAGACCAACCTTTAACTAAGTTATTTCTATCTTTAGACTTAATTTTAGGTGTAAAATTTTTATCTAAATGCCAATTTTTAGAAATATCTGCTAAAGATTTATACGCACCAATTTGAAGACCAGCCATAAAAGCAGCGCCTAAAGCTGTAGTCTCTTGAACTTTTGGCCTAGATACTCTTATGTTAACTACATCAGATAAAAATTGTGAAAACCAATTATTCATTACCATTCCTCCGTCAACTTTAACAAGTTTTGGTCTTAATCCGTCATGTTTCATTGCTTCAAATAAATCATATGTTTGGTATGCTACAGACTCAATAGTAGCTCTAATAATTTCTTTAGGACCTGTGTCTCTCGTGAGACCACTCAAAACACCTCTAGCATTTGCGTCCCAATAAGGAGCTCCTAATCCAGTAAATGCAGGAACTAAATAAACACCTTTATTGTCTTTTAAAGATTTAACAATATTTTCTGTTTCCGATGCTTTTTTAAAAAAGTTTAATTTATCTCTTAACCACTGTACACCAGCGCCAGCAATAAAGATTGACCCTTCCATTGCGTAAGTAGTCTTACCTTTAATTCGATAAGCAATGGTAGTCAGTAACCTGTTTTTTGAATAAATAATTTTAGAACCAGTGTTTAGAAGAACAAAAGCACCAGTACCGTATGTACTTTTTAATGATCCTGGTTCAAAACAACATTGGCCAATAGAAGCAGACTGCTGATCACCTACTACGCCAGTAATAGAAATGGGTTTTCCAGTAATTGAAGGATGCGTTGATCCATAATCATCAGCACAATCTTTAACAGTAGGTAAAATATTTTTATCAATTTTAAGAATCTTAAGAATAGTTTCGTCCCACTTATTGTTAGTAATGTTGTAGATCATTGTTCTGCTTGCATTAGTTGCGTCAGTAGCATGGACTTTTCCCTTTGTAAGTCTCCAAATTAAAAAGCTATCGATTGTTCCAAAAAGTAATTGTTTCTTCTTCATTAGCTTTCTAGCTAAAGGAACATTGTCTAGTATCCACTTAATTTTTGTTCCCGAAAAATATGAATCTATTAAAAGACCAGTTCTATTAAAAATAAGTGTTTCTTTATTTTTTTTTCTAAGCTTCTCGCAAAATTCCTCTTGTCTACGATCCTGCCAAACAATTGCGTTATAAACAGGCTTTCCTGTTTTTTTGTCCCACAAAACAGTGGTTTCTCTTTGATTGGTAATTCCAATAGTTAAAATTTTTCCTTTAATTTTTTTACTTTTTTTAACAACATCGTTTAAAGTTTTTTTAGTTGTAGACCATATCTCTTCTGGATCGTGTTCAACCCATCCGCTTTTAGGAAAATACTGAGTAAATTCTTTTTGAGAAGAATAAACTGGTTGACCTTTAAGGTTAAAAAGGATGGCTCTACTTGACGTGGTTCCCTGGTCGATAGAAATAATAAAATTTTTATCTTTTTTCATTATTAATTAAAATATTGCCAATCTAATTCTAATTTTTTATCACCTATTATAGCGTTGATCATACCCAGCATTAAAGGTAGTGTTTTTTTATCAAAATCTTGATTGACTTTTTTGCCTATCTCAATTGCAAGGTCAGCACCTTCTACTGTGACTTTTTCCATTTTAGTTTTTTTCGCTTCAGTAAAAGTCATACCGTCCCCAATGTATCCACCCATTTTACTATTTCTACCACCGCCTGAACTGACGTATAAGTCTCCTAGACCAGCCAAGCCTTTTACGGTTTCTTTTCTCCCCTTTAGATGTTCTACAAAAATTTCCATTTCTTGAACTGACTGCTTGATTAAAGCAGACGCTGTATTTAAATAATTTTTTTCCCTTACTTCTTCGGAGATATTTTTGCTACAAAGCCCTTTGGATGCACCAACTGCCATTGAAAATATATTTTTAATAGCGGCTGATACCTCAACACCATTTAAATCGTCGGAAAAAGAGGTATGATAATAGTTTGTGTTTAGCATTCCCGCTATTTTTTTCGCAACCAATATATCCTTGTTTGCAATCACAACACTGCTGTGCACCTTGTTAGCTAAACCAGTAGCAAGACACGGTCCGCCTACAGCTGATATATTAACTTCTTTAATACCTTTTGCTGAAAGTAAACGTTCTAATTTATCTACTAGAAGTTCGTATTCTTCATTGTAAATACTCAAACCTTTTGTCAACATGAGAAGATTAGGTAGTTTTGTGTTTTTGTAAACTTGGCTAAGTTGTTCAGCTATCCATTCAATGCCTTTGGAGCTGATGCCTAAAACAATTAAGTCAACATTTGAATTTAAAACTGAATTAAAATTTTCAAATTTAGCTAAATTTACACCCTCAGGAATATTAGTATTAAGGCCTGGATGTAATCTTTTGTTTTTTTTTATTTGATCGATAAAGTTATTTTCTAAATGAGTTCCTATAATATTTGTATCATGATTATTATCTAGACAGGGAAAGGCAAAAGCAGTCCCCATTGCTCCGGCTCCTATAATAACAATTTTAGACATAAGCTTAACTCCTACTAATTATTTTTTTGATGATTAAGAAAAGAGATATTAACTCAATTTTTCCAATAACCATAAATAAAATTATAAATATTTTAGACGATGTTAATAAATTGAAAAAATCAATATCACTCAAGCCAAATAAGCTAGAGTTCACTGTATTTGTAATGGTTAATACAGAGAGCTTAAAAGAACTCTCAAAGTTAAGTCCGCCAGCTGTTAAAATACTAGATAAAAAAAAGATACTTATAAAAAAACAAATAAAAATAAAAAAAGAAGAATTTAAATTTTCATTATTAATTTTGTGTGTTGTCTTTAGAATTCTCTGATCAATAATTACATTTGGCGATACAAGTTTAAAAATTTCCATAACAGTTGACTTAAATAGTATGTATAACCTTAAAAACTTTATACCCGATGAGTTTGAAATCACTGAACCTCCAATAATAGTTAAAAAAATAAAAAATAAGTAGAAATTTTCAGGGGGTTTAAAGGATGTAAGGCCAGAGTTACTTAGGCTACTAACAACACTGAGAAAAATATTTAAAAATGTAGTTTCTTGTATTGAAAAAAAAAGTAGTATACTGAAGAAAAATATCGCTAATAAAATTAAAATATCTTCATAGTGTTTTTTTAAGGTATTTTCATTCGTAAAAAGACTAAAAAAAAAATAAATATTTAAAGCAGAAAATGTTAATGCAAATGTTAATATAATTTTTTGAGAAGAATGTCTAATAATCTCAGAAAGTTCATTAGTTGGAAGAAAAGCTCCCGTTGAACTTGTGGTCATAGCTAAGTTAAAGCTGTTAAAGAGTCTAATGCCAGAAAGGGTAAATAAAATAAAAAATAAAGCGGTCAAGAAAGTGTAAATAAAAAAAACTTTAGTTATAATTTTTTGTGTGTCTTTAAAAAGATTTGTAGCTATGTCAGGATTGTAGACAAGATGTGTTAACTTGTATTCATTTTTAAAATTAGAAAAAATAAGAATTAAAAAAATTAGGAAAAATAAACCACCAATCCAATGTGAAGAAGACCTCCAGATTAACAGAGTCGGATCTAAGAATTTTACATTGTAAAAGACTGTAAATCCTGTGGTTGTCAAACCTGATATAGCTTCAAAAAATGAGTCAATAAAGCTCAATTGGTAACTGCTAAAATAGTAAGGTATTGAGATTAGTAGAGAAACTATTATATAAACTAGAAAAATTAAAACTAACTTTTCGTAAAATTTAATATTCTTTTCACCTTTTTTACTGAATGCATAAAGGCCTGTCCCCAATATAAAAGAGATAACTAGAGTTAAAATATACGAGTCTAAGTTTAGGTAGTGGTTAAAATATGATGAGTAAAGAATATTAAAAAATGAAAGAAATGCTATAGGATAACATGATAAGCCTAGGTAATACGAAATGCCTCTAAGATTCATTTTTATATAGAGCTTAACCTAAAAATACTCTCAACTTCTTTTAAAAGTTCTCTTTTAGTAAGAAAGACTACAAGATCGTCTTTCTCAAATATAAAATCTGACCTTGGAATAATTACTTTTTCACCTCTTAAAACTGCGCCAATTCTTATATATTCGGGTAAATTTGAATCTTTTATAGATTTATTTAGAAGCTCAGATTTTTCTAAAATTTCAGCTTCAATAAATTCATATTCACCATCTAATAATGAATACACCGTTTCGATTGTTCCTTTGTGAACATGCTCCATTATTCTAGAAACTGTAGTCATTCTTGGATCTACAAGATCGTCTATATTTAAAGATTTTTGCAGCAAACTATAATTAGATTTATTTACTATAGCTATTGTTCGTTTTTCTGGGCTATATTTTTCGGCTAAGACACAGGCCATTATATTATCTTCATCATCGTTAGTTAAAGCTAAAATGGTTTCCGTTTCCTCTATATTCGCTTCTTTTAGTATTTCTTCATCTAAAGCATCACCACAAATTACGATTGATGATGTTAGTTCTGTCGCTAGAAGTTCTGCTCGTTCTTTATTTTTTTCAATAATTTTTACTCGAGCGCCCTCAAAATTTGTTTCTAATAGTTTAGCTAAGTTTAAACCAATATTACCTCCTCCGATAATAAGAATTTTTGTTGCAGCCTTTTCCTCGTGTCCGAAAGATTTTAAAATTAAATTTAATTGATTTGTGCTAGCTACTACGTATGCTTTGTCACCTTCTAATAATTGATCATTTTTTTTCAAAAATATAAATTTATCTTTTCTAACAGCCCCAAGGATATTAGCTTTAAATTCTGGGAACCTTAAAGTTAAATTTTTTAATGGTGTGTCAACAACTGGGCAATTTTTATTAACAGCAATTTCTAAAACTTTAATTTTATCATTTGCAAAAGGTACGTTATCCAAAGCACCTGGTGCTTCCAATTTTCTGAAAAGAGACTTTGCAACCTCAACTTCAGGAGAAATAATAACATCTATAGGTAAATTAGATTTGTTGTACAACTTACTCCATTTGCCTTCTAAAAACTCTTTAGCTCTTATTCTCGCAATTTTTTTATTAATATTAAATAAACTATGAGCTAACTGACATATAATCATATTAGTTTCATCATTTTTAGTAACGGCAATAATCATATCGGTATTAGCTGCCCCTGCATTTTCAAGTACAGAGGGAAAGGTTGCTCTTCCAACAACACCTTTAACATCCTGAGTTTCATTAATTTTTTTTATGTCATCAGAGGATTGGTCAATCACAGTAATAGAATGCCCTTGAGCTGATAGCTGCTTACTAATAGAAAAGCCAACCTTGCCTGCTCCACATATAATTATATTCATAATTAATTTATACCTTTAATGCCTAAAATTTTTAACTTTCTATGCAGTGCTGATCTTTCCATCCCAATAAAATCGGCAGTTTTAGATATGTTTCCGTTGTTAATTTTAAGCTGGTTGATCAAATAACCTATTTCAAATTGTTCACGAGCCTCTTTTAAAGGGTAGGATAAAGTGTTGTTTAAACCGCTGTTATCTAAAGATTCAGGATTTTCATTTAAAATGTCTGTAAGTATTTTATTTATATCTTTCTTATTTTCATGAACAGAAAGTATTGTAATTCTCTCAATTAAGTTTCTTAATTCTCTAACATTTCCTGGCCAATTATAACTATAGAGAAGGTCATTGTTGCTATCTATTTCTGCTTCAGGGATGCCGTTTATTTCAGAAACTTTCTTTTTAAAATAACTAATTAGTAATGGAATATCTTCAGTTCTTGACTGCAACGTCGGCAAATTCAAAGGGACAACATTTAATCTATGATAAAGATCTTCTCTAAATTTTTTTTCTAAAATCATCTTTTTTAAATCTTTTGATGTAGAAGCTATAATTCTAATATCTACATAGACATCTTTAGATCCGTTTATACGTTTGAATTTTTGATCTGTTAAAGTTCTTAAAATATTTGACTGAATATCAAGTGGAATTTCTGAAATCTCATCCAATAGAAGTGTACCATTATTTGATTTTTCTAGTATGCCATAATCAATGGTTCCGTTGTCATATTCTTCTCCAAATAATTGCTTTTCATAATTTTTTTCTTTTAGTAAAGCAGCATTAAAAACTACAAAAGAATTTTCTGACCTTAAAGAGCTTTTGTGTATTTTTCTAGCAACAAGTTCTTTACCGGTGCCTGTTTCACCTGATATTAAAACTCTGCTCTCCGTTAATGCAAGTTTATCTATAGTTTTTAAAATTTTTAACACTTCAGAGTTTTTGCCAATAAAGTCAAAAGAATGGAATAGTTTATCCTCGGCGTTATTTTTTTCTTTTTTGAGACTTTTAGTTTCTAGGGCTCGTTTTATATAGTTTAATATTTTTTCAGAAGAAAAAGGTTTTTCTACAAACTCATAAGCTCCTATTCTAATTGCTTCTACAGCAACTTGTACGCTCGCATGTCCTGATATCATAATTACTGGCAAGTTCTTATCAAGGTTCATTAATAATTTTAAAATATCAATTCCATCTTTGTCACCTTTATCTAATTTAATATCAACAATTGCTAAATCAGGTAGGTTAGATTTTATTTCACCTACAGCTTGATTATAATTTGCAGCAGACCGTACTAAATAACCATTTTCTTTTAAAATATTGCAAATTAAAAATCGTATATCTGCATTGTCATCAATCACTAAAATTTGATTTTTCATTTAATGTTTTTTGGTAATTTAATTAAAATTTTTACGCCAGGATTATTATTTGTAATCACAATGTCTCCATTGTGTTCGTTGATAATTTTAGTAACTATTGGAAGTCCTAAGCCTGTTCCTTCTTTTTTGGTTGTAAAATATGGTGTCATTATTTTTGCGGTATCTAATATGCCTATGCCATTATCAATTACTGTAATAGCTATATAGTCATTATTATCTTTGATTTCTACAGAGATTTTACCTTTAAAATCAATATTTTTCTCTTTTACCTCAGAAATAGATTCTTCTGAGTTTTTGATTAAATTTACAAAAACTCTATACAATTGATCCTCATCACCGTTAATACTTAGTTTCTTGCTTAAAATTTTTAAAGTAAAGATATTTGCAGATGACATTTTATAAAAATCAAAAGCCCTTTTAACTACTGTGTCTATTTTAATTTTTTTAAATATAGGACTGGGCATTCTGGCAAAGCTTGAAAATTCATTAACTAAACTTTCAATATCTTTAATTTGTCTGTTGATTGTAGTTAGATAATTTTTAAATTCATCTTGTCCATCCGAAATTTTTAGATAAAATTTTTCTTGAAGTCTGTCAATGGAAAGCTGTATTGGTGTTAATGGATTTTTAATCTCGTGAGCTAGTTTTCTCCCGACAGTTTCCCACGCCAAATATCTTTCTGATGCTAATAATTTATCTTGTTGCTTCTTTAATCTTTCAATCATGTTGTTAAAATTTTTATTCAACATCAAAAATTCTTTGTCCGTTGCAATTTCAGGAACTTTTGTATCTAGAATTCCCTTGCTAATATTTTCTGATGCGGTGATTAAATTTATTATTGGCTTAGTTAACTTATCTGCGAATGAAATAGCAACTATTGTTGAGATAAATAAAAGCAGACTAACAACTAAAACATAAATTATTACAAAAGTTATTTTAATTCCCAACTGTTTATTTTCAACGGCATAATAAAAATTAACTGCTTCCTCTGTTTCTTTCAGATACTTGATAATTTGTGGATCAATATTCCTAGAGATTAGCAAATAGGTGTCGATTAAATTATTTATTTTTATCATGGCAGAGCTCTTGTCTTCAAAACTATTTGTTATAAGAACAGGAAATCCTTCCAGCGCTTGGTTGAATTCTTCCTCGCTCGGCATGGCAAAGCTGTCAATACTGTCTGTGTCTGAGAATATAATATTGGAAGCGCTGTCAATCAAAAAAATATCATCTAATCTTCTTAGAAGTTTTTCAGAACGAGTGATATTTTTAAACTTTTCTGGAAAAGTATAAAAAATTGAGGATGCTCTATTTAAACCAATGTTCATTAAATAAACATCAGACCGAACTGTTTTTTTATTTTGTTCAGAATAGTTTTTTGCAACATCATAAGAATTATTTACAGCTTTTGTAATCTGTTCATTGAAAAAATTTTGTAAGCCGTAATTAAAAATAAATAGAGAAAAAACTGCTATAAAAAAAGACGGTATTAAAGTAAAGAAGGTGAATAAGGCAATATATCTTAAACTTGTTTGAGATCCAATTTTTTTATTTTTATTCAAATAATATAAATTAATGGTTTTTTTAAATATTATGAAAAAAAAAATAATAAGTAATATTCCGTCTAAAACTAACAAAACTTGAAAATTAATATTTGAAAAAAATAATAATTTAGGATTGATAAACGCTAGAAAGGTAAGTGTGCATAAAATAATACAAACAAACGAAAGCACTACTACAGATTTTAAGTTATTAAATTTATTTAACATATAAAAAAGTCATTATTTTATATAAATATAATATAGTTTAACACAATGGAATTTTCTTTTATTTTGCTTGGTGGAGGAGATGGTAGCAGGTTTAAATCTGATATACCGAAACAGTACCATAAAATAGCAGGAAAAACTTTAATTGAAGTGTCAATCAATAAAATTAAATCGTTTAAGGAGATTAATAGAATAGTTTTTGTCTATAATAAAAAACATAAAAGATACCTTGCTAAAATTAACCTAAAAAATGTTAAATTAATTATGGGTGGAAATAGTAGAAGTGAATCTACTGTTAACGCTTTAAAATATTTAATAAAAAAAACTAAAAATACTAAGGTTTTAATACACGATGCGGCTAGGCCAAATTTTACAAAACTTTTGATAAAAAAAATACTTCTTAACTCAAAAACATATAAAACAGTTATTCCTGTGCTGAAACTTCAAGATGCATTAAAAAAAAAAATTAAAAAAAATCAATTTTTAAGTCTAAAAAGAAATAAATTTTTCACAACTCAAACACCACAATGTTTTCAACTTAATGAAATTTTTCAATTACATAAAAAACAAAATGGTGCGTATAAAGATGATGATTTTTCTCTGTTAAATAGTAGCGGGAGTGTAAAGCTTATAACTGGAGAAAAAGAAAATATTAAAATTACCGACCAGAGTGATTTAAGATTATTAGAAAAAATTAATAAATCGAAAACTAAGATAGGTATCGGTTTTGATGTCCACAGACTAGTTCTGGGAAGAAAACTCTACTTGGGGGGTGTAAGTATTCCTTCAAAACTTGGTACTCTTGGACATTCTGATGGAGATCCTGTCCTACACGCAATAATAGATGCAATACTTGGCGCTTGTAAAATGGGCGATATAGGTGAAATATTTTCAGATAAGAATAAAAAATATAAAAATGTAAGCTCATCAAAACTTCTCAAAAAAATTATAATTGAGATAAAAACAAAAAATTTTGTAATTAACAATATGGATGTAAATATTATTGCTGAAACTCCTAAATTAAAAAAATATAAAAAAAAAATAATTAATTGCGTAGCAAAGTTGTGCGAAATTTCACCTGGTAATATAAATATTAAGGCAAAAACAACTGAAAAACTTGGTGTTATTGGTCAAGAAAAAGCTATTGCCGCAGAAGTTATTTTGTCAGTAAATAAATATGATTAAAAAATTAAATATTTTAATCCTTACCATGTTAGGTATAGGGAAATCTAAGTATGCGCCTGGTACCGTAGCTTCATTTACTACTTTATTAATTTTTATTTTATTTTATGTTTATAAGATAAATATTTCACTTTTAGTTTTAATTACAATTTTAATTTTTACCTATTCAGTTTTTTCCATAGATCGATACCAAAATTACTTTAAGGAGATTGATTCAAAAGAAATTGTTATTGATGAATTAATAGGACAATCAATTCCGATTTTAACTATTTACAGCTTTATACCAAAAGATTCTATTGGTAGTTTTATGTTGTATGGGTTAATTTCTTTTTTATTATTTAGATTTTTTGACATTGCCAAACCATACCCAATAAATAAGATTGATAAAAATATGAAAAATGGATTTGGTGTTATGTTAGATGATGTAGTTGCGGGTGTTTATTCTTCTATAGTACTTTTAATTATCATTTCATACATTCAAAATGCATAAAAATATCAAAAAAATTATATTCAGACTTACAAAAAAAAAATTAAGTCTAGCACTTGCAGAATCGTGTACTGGTGGTATGCTTGCTCAAACTATTACTTCCGTAAGTGGTGCGTCTAAAGTTTTTGCTTTATCTCTAATTACCTACTCAAACCAATCAAAAATTAGATTTCTTAAAGTTCCTCATAAAATAATAAGAAAATATGGTGCTGTAAGTAAAGAGTGTTGTTATTCTATGGTTTTAAACTTAGCAAAAATCTCAAAGGCTAAATTAAACTTAGCAATTACTGGTATAGCTGGACCCAGAGGGGGAACAAAAAAAAAACCAGTTGGATTAGTTTATATTGGCATCAAGAAAAATAATGATATTAAAATTCATAAATACTTATTTAAAAATATCAGTAGAGAAATGATTAGAAAAAATTCTGTCAAGAAATCTTTAGAGTTAATAAAAGAATTTATTTAAACAACTTTCTGGCTCTGTCTTGAAATGCATCGGTAATTTTATTTAGTCCGAAATTAAAAGAATTTTTCATTATCAAATTTAAAAAACTATTTTTTAATTCAAAATCAATAATAAACTTAAGATGTGTATTATCGTTAATCTCCTTAAATTTCCACTCGTTTTTAAGATTTTTTAGAGGCCCCCCAATATTAGTAACAGTTATTAAATTTTTTTTTTTTGAATATAAAACTAAGCTTGAGTAAACTTCATTTATAAATTTTTTTCCAACTTTTAAATCTGCCTTTAGTTCAATAAAATCTTTTGTTTCTTTTTTTTCTTTTATTTTCCCTTCAAGACACCAGGGCACAAAATCAGGATACTTTTCAATATCTAAAACCATATCGATTAAATTTTTTTTATTACAAAAAATAATTTTTTCTATTGATGCTGATGGCATTCTAAAGATTTGTCTCTAGCTTCCCTCAACATTTTAAAATCTGCATCAGCGTGATAGGAAGATCTAGTTAAAGGCGTTGAAGAGACTAGCAAAAAGCCTTTTGAGATTGCTATATTTTTCAATTCTTGAAACTCATCTGGATGAACATATCTATCTAAGGGAAAATGTTTCGTTGTAGGTTGTAAATATTGTCCTATGGTCAAAAAATCAACATCGGCC
>Ga0307986_10003000_pt1 | contig 11875 bp, 15 predicted proteins | sample EllFjometageno82_FD_203170 | JGI IMG/M metagenome (GOLD analysis project Ga0307986, IMG submission 203170) | Marine microbial communities from Ellis Fjord, Antarctic Ocean - #82 | ecosystem: Environmental > Aquatic > Marine > Unclassified | place: Southern Ocean | collected 2014-10-09
AGTATTAATGTGTAAAACAATGTTTTTAAAAGAGCTCTTATAAATTTTGGTAAAATAAGTATTAGAGCAGGTAAAAAACTTTTATTTTTTTTATTATAGTAAAAAGTTGACCACATCCAATGCCAATTTCTGGTTAGTTCAATTTCAAAATTATATATTTTATTTATAGATTGACCGCCATAATGTTTAATTTTAACGCTGTCATCTATATAAATTTTTTCATTATTTTTTTTAATTCTTTTACACAGGTCTATCTCTTCAAAGTATAAGAAAAAATTCTCATCAAAAAAACCAACTTTTTTAATTTTTTCCATATTCAAAAACATTGCATGTCCTTTTACTGTATCTACTTCGTAAAAGTTGGAATTTAGATCTGTAGAATTATCTAATTTTTGATTTAAGGTTGATGGACCTAAAATAGCAAAATCTATTTTTTTTTCCAAAAAAATAAAAAAATTAATTAAGGCATTTTTTTCCAGAACTGTATCTGGATTAAGTATTAGTGAATATTGAGTTTTAACCTTTTTGAGTGCTAAATTATTCCCCCTAGAATACCCTAAATTTTTATGTGCAATTATACACTGAACATTGGTAAATTTTTTTTCAATATATTTTTTAAATTCGTAATTTTGTGAATTTTCAATAATTATAATTTTGAACTTTTGATTTATAGATTCTAAACATTCTTCAATGTTTTCCTCACTTTTATATGCAACAATTATTATAGTAAGATCGGTTTTTGTCATTTTTCAAACAATATTAAGTTTTATAAACTATTTCTTTTTATAATTTAATATAATAAATCGTTATATTCTAATCTTTTAATTATGAAGAAAATTATTATAACAGGTGGATGTGGTTTTATTGGAAGTAATTTAGTTAAATATTTTTTAAAAAAAAAATATTTTGTCATAAATATTGATAATCTTTTATATTCTGCAAATCTTTATAGCTTAAAAGATGTGCCAAAAAAAAACTACTGTTTTATCAAATCAGATATTAACAACCAAAATAAAATTTATAGCGTTCTAAAGAAATACCAGCCTTCGATTTTATTTAATCTAGCAGCAGAAACTCATGTTGACCGGTCAATTGATAACCCCAAAGAATTTGTTCATACTAATATAAATGGTGTATTTAATCTTTTAGAATCATTGCGAAAATACAACAGAAAAATAAAAAAAAAAATTAAACTGGTTCATATTTCAACAGATGAAGTTTATGGAGATATAATAAAAAAGTCCGAAAGAGCTAATGAGAATTATCCCTACAAACCCAGTTCGCCATATGCTGCCTCAAAAGCAAGTGCTGATCACTTAGTAAAATCCTACATAAGAACATACAAACTTCCTGCTATAATTTCTAATTGCTCAAATAACTACGGTCCATATCAATTTCCCGAAAAATTAATTCCAAGATTAATATTTAATATAATTAACAACAAACCATTGCCAATATATGGAACAGGAAAAAATTCTAGAGAATGGATTCATGTAGAAGATCATTGCAGTGCTCTAGATATCCTTTCTTCTAAAGGTAAACTTGGTGAAAACTACAACATTGGTAGCGGAATAAATCTCAGCAATATAAGTTTATGTAGATTAGTATTGTCAATTATGAGAAATAAAAAGGTAAAAATTGGTGATAAAGTAAAAATTAAATTTGTAAAAGACAGACCTGGTCACGACGTAAGGTATGCTTTAAATTCCAAAAAAATGTACACTTCTTTTAAATGGAAATCACGCACTAGTATTGTAAATGGACTTGAAAAAACAATTGATTGGTATCTGAACAATCTTGAATATTTTAATACTATTTCAAAAAAAAATTACATAAAAAGAATTGGTCTGAACACATGATAAAAAAAGGAATAATTCTTGCGGGTGGCACTGGCTCGAGAATGAGCCCGGTAACAAAAGCAGTAAATAAACAACTGTTACCATTATACGATAAACCTTTATTTTTTTACCCACTTTCTGTTCTTATGCTTGCTAAAATTAAAGACATATTAATAATTGTGAACAAAGGTCAAATAAAACAATTTAAAAAAGTTTTACCTAACGGTGAAAATTTAGGAATTAAAATTACTTATCTTGAGCAAAATGAACCAAGGGGTTTGCCTGACGCTTTTATTGTAGGCGAGAAATTTATTGGAAAAAGCTCTGTAGCTTTAATTTTAGGTGATAATTTTTTCTTCGGTCAAAGTTTAACAAAAAAACTTGTGCAATGTACTAAGCTAACGAAAGGCGCTAAAGTCTTTTTACATCCAGTTAAAAATCCTTCTCTTTATGGGGTGGCTAAAACTGATAGTAATAATAAGATTACTAGTATTGTAGAGAAACCTAAAAAAATTAAATCTAACCTAGCAGTTACTGGTCTTTATTTTTTTGATAATCAGGTAATAAAGTTAAGCAAATCATTGAGGCCTTCCAAGAGAAATGAAATTGAAATAGTCGACCTATTGAACAGGTATAAGAATAAAGGACAACTAAGAGCAGAAATAATTGGAAGAGGCGCCGCTTGGTTAGATACCGGCTCTATAGAAGATTTTAATAATACTTCAAACTTTGTTGCCATGATCGAAAATAGGCAAGGACTTAAGATTGGATGTATTGAAGAAGTTTCCTATAACAATGGGTGGATTGGTAAAAAAAAAATTAAAGATGCTATGATATTTTATGGAAATTGCGACTACTCAAGATATTTAAGATCAATAATTAACAGATAAAAATTGTGCAAAAAATTCTAGCTAATAGAAAAGATAAAAAAATAATTCTTTATCATGAAAAGATTAAAAAAATTGTTATAACTATTACTTTTCACTATGCGGAGAAAAAATTAAAAAACTTATCTAAGGTTACAAATGATTTTTTACTTTTTTCAAAAAAAGTAAATGTATTTATCGTCACAAATACAAATAAAAAAAAAGACCATAGAAATATATATAATTCATTAAATAAGAAATTAAATATTAAAATTATTGTTCCAAGTTTTTTAGGACACCCATATTTATTAACTTGGTTTCATTTAGATATTTTTAAGAAAGAATTTTTTTCTGATAAAAATATAACTCACTTCATGTACTTAGAGGATGATATAAAAATATCAAAACAAAATATTTTTCATTGGCAGGAAAATAGAACTATACTTAGAAAATTCGGTTTAATACCCTCGTTTTTAAGATACGAAATAAAAAACAATAATAGAAAAGAAAAATATGTTGTTGATGTTACAAAAAGACTATCATTACGAAATTTACCTAAAGTTAAAATATCTGATAAATATTGTTATGTAAATTTACCTCAGCCCTACCAAGGCATGTATTTGTTAGATAGAGATTTGATGAAAGAACATTTAAATGGCCCATCCTCAAGTCCGGATTTTCATAAATGTAATTGGCCAATAAGAGAAAGTGCTGCGCAGGGCTTGACTTTTGCAAATGTACCAAAAAAATTTTGGTCAAGAAATGTTGTTCTGTATGACATAAAAAATAAATGTGTTGCGGAGCATTCGTTAATTCACCATTTAAGTAATAATTATATTAAATCAGACACACCTTTTGCTAAAATAAAGTTATCGGATTTAATTAAAAAAAGTTTCTTTTAGTTAAACTACAAAATAAGAAGTAATGATTTAAGAATGGACTTAATTGATACGATATTTGCTACCACAGAGGATAATTAGTTTTGTCTTCGTCTTTAAAATTTTTTTTTTTTTTTCGTAGGAATATTTTATTCCATAATTTCTTCAAAAAATTAATCATTTTAAAAAATCTTTTTTATTAAATAATATATTCGCTATTTTAGCACTTATTACTAAATTACCAGTCATATTTAAATGACCTGTGTCTAAATAAAGTTCTTTAGTAATAGCATCGAATTCACCTGTTAAATCATAAAATGATTCCTTAAGCTTATTATTTTTGCTTGACTTGAATTCACTAGAAAATTTGTCTTCAAACTCCGAATAAATATTACTTACATTATCGCTGCCCCAATTGGTATGCTTATATTCCAGTTCATTATCTGTGAGTGGCTTATTCCCCCAATATACTGTCGGTTGTTGCATCCAAACAAATTTGGAATTATTTGCTTTACACACTGCATCAGTACACTCATGTATATCAATATATTGTACGACTGCTTTTTCCACCGCAGCTGTAATTAATTTATCTGAATTATCTAAATTATTTATTATTTTTTTAAAACGATCATGTGGAGTGGTAAATAATTTATTTTGTATTATGCTAAATAAAGTTTGAAGATTTTTAGAAAAGGTCTTAAATTTTTTAAATAAAACTGTAGCTACAAACGAAAATATATTTGCGACAAAGAGACTCAAAACCCTTTTTAAATGCCAACTTAGACTGTAAAAATTCAATAACACAAAATTATTTTCTGTTGTTCTATAGGTATCACCAGCTGAAGCTAGGTTCTTAATAGTATTTTCTCTAGATGACCGCAGTCGATGTATTTGGGTTAAATACGTGGAACAATTCCAGCCGTCATAAAAAACTACATTGGCTGATTTTATTAATTCTCTTGCGTCATGAATATATAAATCCAAAGCCTCTCGAGAACATGTGCCGCCTAAGCCATAGTTAATACAAACAACTTCTGTGTCATATTTAGCTTTTAAAATACCTTCAACTAAAGATGGGATTGAAAAATTTGGAGTACTTCCACCCATGCTCATCATAGTTGAGCCACCAAACATTAAGATTACAGGTAAATTTTTTTTTTTAGCATTCAAAATTCTATCATATACATTTAAGTCATCTAGATTATTTTTCAAAATACCACGTGAGTCAGTAATATAACTATCGCTAGATGTATTAGCTCTTAAATTCCAACTTATAGACTGATCTGAACCAAATCTATGCCCATAAATGGAACTTGGAAAAGCAAACTTTCTTCCCTTTATAATACTTGAAAGTATATTTTTTTTATCTATTTTCTCAATTCTTTCAAAATCATTATTTGAATTTAATCGATTTACAATAAAGGTATCGAGTTTATTTAAAACAGGAATTTCTAAAGTAAGATCTTTTACATTATATCTATTTATTTTTGTCATAATTTATTGGTAGCGGGAAGTGGGATCGAACCACTGACCTCAGGCTTATGAGTCCTGCGCAGCAACCTCTACCCTCTCCTTAACGTTGTTATACAACAAAACTTTTCTAAGCTAAACCCCTATTTCGAGTCTGAGTGTGATCAAATTGTGACCAAAATGTAGTATGATATTTGCATATGAAAAAACTTTTAGCGATTATAGTTCTGGGTTTGTTGTGGAGTGGGAATGCTTATGCAAATAAAAAAGATGTATCAGTTTATGACAAATCTAAAGATTGGATCAGAGTTTTAAAAAAATATCCTGTTTGGTTTTTAGATACACCTGAACAAAGTGCCTATAAATTTTCTATAGCCACCAAGATTGGAGAAAGACATTGTAATAATTACAATAAATCAATGTATAGATTTTTATCACAAATGAATGGAGATTCTCTAAGGGATGGTTTTAGCACGTTGGGAAAATCTTACTATACATTTTATTGTGCTAATAGCTTGAAAGAGGCTTTAGAAATTTATGAAGTTTCAGGTTTGCAAAAACATGAGTTTTGGGCAGGCCAAATATTTTTTGAAAAAAGTCCTAATTATCAAAAAAAAAATGTTAGAAAAACTCTTATCTATTTAGAAAATGAGAGAAAACGAAGAGAAGCTGAAAAAAGAAAAAGAGAAGCAGAAAAAAAACTAGCTGAACAAAAAAAAAGACTAGCAGAACAAAAAAAAATAGCTGAAGTTAATACAAACAATGGTCAATCAAAATCTAATTCATCAGGAAGAGAAAGGGCTAAGCAAGCTATGTCCTATAAAGGTGAAGTAGCTATGAAAGGATTTTTAGGAGGATTAATAGGCATGGCAATCGGTTTTGGTTTGTATTCAATAATGGACAGAAAGATTAAAAAAAAAATTAATGATAAATATTTCCTAGGAGCAGCTTTTTTTGTTGGATGGATATTATCGAAATTAATATGAAAAAACTTTTAGCGATCATAGTTCTGGGTTTATTTTTAGGTGGATGCGCATCAACCTATGAAGATTATATGCATCAGTCGGAATATAAATTATGTATGAACTATTTGACTTCAGCTGGAAACATACATCAAGAAAGCAGATATGAGGCGATAAAAAGAAAAGGTTACAATTGTAACCCATATAGAGAACAAGCAAGAAAAAAGAAAATAGCTGATGATGAGTTTCGAGAAAGAACAAAAGAAGCATTAGGTGCAGTAATTGATTGTTCAGTAAAACGTTGTTGATATGAAAAAGTTTTTAGCAATCATAGCTCTAGGATTGCTCATCAATAACCTATTAAACGCTGAAGTTAACACAAAGAATTTAAATGAATTTTATAATGGTTGTTTAGATAATGCTAAACGCAAGAACCAATATGAATCTGGTCTCAAAATATGCACCTGCACAGTTAAAATTATTAACGCTAAACTTAATAATGATGAGTTTGAAAAAATCTTTAATTCAGATGAAAATTTAGCTGATAAATGGATGAGAGAAAATCTTTTATCTAATTGCAATTATAATATAAATTAAAATAATGAAAAAGCTTTTAGCGATCATAGTTCTGGTTTTGTTGTTAAGCAGCTGTACAAATGGCAAAGATTTAGATTGGTCTGGCGATAGACAAAGAAATTTTGCACAAAACTCATGTAGGCATTTAAATGTTAGCGATGCTGATAAAAGTTGGGGTTCAGAATGGCATAAGTGTTTAACAAAATATGGTCAAATAGCTTGGGAAATAGAAAAAGCATATATACACGATAAATCAAACAAGCATTCAGGTGATTTTGTTTCAATGCAAGAATATATTTTGCAAAAAAAAGCAAAAGAAAAGGAAGATATTAAAATGACTTTTAGTTATGAGAATTCACAAGGTCAAACAATTCAAAAGGATAATAAAGATAGTTTATGGAAACAATTTTGGGGAACTGTTGGATATGTTTTATATGAGTACGGGGACATAATACTTGATGCTGCGATAGAAGCAAAATATGGATCACCACAACAAACCCAAACTCCAAAATTGAAATGTGTTTCCAAACGAGTTGGATCGAGCAAAATGGTTCACACAACTTGCAGACAAATTAATTAATTCCCCCACACACTAAAATTTCTTTCGTCACTGTGTCGTATGTGTGTCGAGAATATAAAAAATAAAAAAAATAAACCCAATCTGAGTGTGATCAAATTGTGATCAAACACCTAAACGTGGTTGTATAGAAATAAATAAGTGTTGATTTTATTGGTAGCGGGAAGTGGGATCGAACCACTGACCTCAGGCTTATGAGTCCTGCGCCTTGACCCTTGGAGCCTTAACCTTGTTTTCTTTTTTCTTTCTTTCTTATTGAATCAATCAGCATAATCAATCCGTATTTAGTGTTTCATAATCTCATACACAGGAATCTCCGTCAAGTATTTTAGTGTAGCGAGTGAGTCGAAAGTGAGTCCAAAAATCTTTCATATAGAGTCGAGAAACAGGGATTAGAATCTGTCGCTCCCTCACTTCGTTCGGTCTCTCCGATCGAGTCTGTGACTCCGAATGGAGTCTTAAACGGTATGTTTTTATTGAGTCCAAACTTATAGAGTCGTCGCTTCCTTCGGTCGCTCCTCCTAGTCCAGCAAGTAGCTTAACAGTTCAAGATCGATAGTGGTACCAGTTCGGTTCTCAAATTTGAGAGTTTCTTAAAGGGGGCACGCCTATAATTAAATAGGGATCCTAATAGATCTTACTTTAGTCTCTGTTTCAAAGAGTCAGACTCCGTTAAAAATTATTATAAAAAAAATTATGGAAAAAATTACTGAAAATTTAATAAGATATAATAATTGTTGTATATTAACGTTTATAGAAACAAGGTTAAAGGCACATGGCTGATGGAAGGCCTCTTTTCTATTATGTTACAATATTAAATTTTAAAAATTGATCGTATAAGGGTGCCTAAACTTAAGACTATCATTATCAAAGCTAATATCTTTAAAAATTCCCACCCGTTAGACTCAAACCAGCCATAAAGCAATGCAAAAATAAAAGTCCATATAATCGAGAATAAAGCTGTTCGTCCCATTATCTAATAATAATTTTTAATTTATTAAAGTCAAATTAAAACTAAAGTTTTTTTTTTATCAACCAAATGTTTCAATTTTTAGATAAATAATTATTCTAAGATAAGTAATATTAGATCTTGAAATAGTGATTATTAATAGTAGACTGTTTCTTACTAAAAACGTTTATGAATACAAAAGATTCAAATTTAATTGTAGCTTCTATAAAGTATATTAAACTTTCTTTAGTATATAGTTATGCTTTTTTTTTGCTAAAGAAAAATACCGAGTTAACTAACAAAAAGTTTGCTAGGCAACGTTATTGCCAATCAGTATGTTTTTTTTTTGGGTGTATCGCTCCAGCCATAATTAGACAATCGGATAGCGAAGCGCCCAAGTTCATTCAGTTTGCTGTTGATCTATTCAACGTTGGAATAAAAATTTTTAATAAGAATTTTTTTTATGAATTAGATTTGAATTCAAATGCTCAAGGTGGTCCTTCCGAATTAAATGCAGAAATTTGTCAGTGGTTTCTAGAAAATAAGGGTTTACCCATAATAACCTCTATTTTTCAGACTGGAACACATATGATGATTTCTACTTATGATGGTAATAAAATTGATAAAAAAACTTTAAATCATCACAATAAACTTGGCTCTTTATTTTCAATAGAAAACGAACCTATTCATGCTTTCAAAATAATTTTAGTAGACAATAGTTTTAAAACCACCTTTTGAAAAAATTAATTCACCATCTTTCCATGGTCCAACATATTTTTCCCCGCCAGGCCATGTCATAGTACCTTGGCCGTTCCGTTTGCTATTTTTGTATTCTCCAACATATTTTGTCCCATCAGAGTATGTGTAAGTGCCTTGGCCATGTCGCTTATCATTTTTCCACTGTCCAATATATTTAGCACCACTGAGAAAAACATAAGTACCTTGACCACTCATTTTGCCATCTTTATATTCTCCAAAATATTTTCCTCCATCAGAATATAATGTCTCAGTAAAACCAATAGTGCTCCAAAACAAACCCAGAACTATGATCGCTAAAAGTTTTTTCATTTATTGTTTTTTTTCCATTTCTCAAAATCTTTATCAATGGATTGTTGAATATCTATGTCTGCTCTACATTCATAATAAATATCAGACTGTTTAAATTTGTTTGATGTCATGCTCCTTGCTAAATCTCCACAGTATTTGTGTTCTTTAGAATTAACAATCATGTCTATCCATCCTCCATAATCTGCATAAGCATTCCCACTGAACAACAAACCCAGAACTATAATCCCTAATAGTTTTTTCATTTCCACTGTTCTTTAAACCTAATTGGGTGGGTTTTTAAATCATCCTCACAATTTCCATAAACGATATTATAAAAGTCGTGAAGCAACTTTCCTTTTAATTCTAACTTTAATACAGGTTGAATACCTTTTTCTTTTTCAAACATTTCATCTGCACATTTTTCTAACATTTTTCTTTTGTTATAATCTGAATACTCGCTGCATGAAGTCAAGGCTAAACCCAGAACCACGATTGCTAAAAGCTTTTTCATCTAAATTAACAATTAATCCCGAGTGTACATCCGCCACCTAACATTTTCATGCCTCTATCAATTTGATTTTGTCTATCACGTACAGGATCATTGATTGTTGTTACGGTAGATCTAGAAGGTTGTGTTGTATTAGTATTGATCATTTTATTTTTACTACTCGCTTCTTGTTTGGCAGCTATTTGTGCGTCAATTTTTTGCGTATATAATTTTAAAGTACAGTCTGCAAACTTTTCACTACCAGTTTTAAATCCTAAAACTGTACAAGTTTTTTTAACGTCATTTACAATATAAGTTATGTCTTCTTGTTCCTTGTCTATGTCTTCTTTAGATCTAAATTTTTTATTGTGTGTGATAAGATTATCAGGATATATTCTTGACAATGAAACACTATAGTCAAGAAGAACGCCTCCACTATCACGTTGTAACCATTTTGGATACGTGACAGAAACTTCAAGTCCGTAGTCTTTGCCAATTACAACTATGTTACATTTTGTTTTTTTTTGATAACCATCAATTCTATAGGTACATGCATCTGTACCACGTATAATAGTTTTTGCAGATAATGACATGTCTTTAATCCAACTAGTGCCTGATTTTAATTCTGATGAACTTATAATAACATTATAAAACTTACCTTTATTTTTATAAACAGCCATTACACGTCCTGCGTCTGTGATAAATACTCCCTCTAACTTTTCTAGCTTTCTGTTTGAAAGGTATTTTTTGATAATTTCATCTTGTGTAACTGGTTTAACTCTTTCAGATCTACTTTTTAAATTACCTCTACGATAATAACTATCATATTTCCTACCATCATCGTAAGTAGTGAGAAATCTTCCATCTCTTTTATTTTTTTTATAAAAACCTTCAGCTAGCCATTTTTCCTTTGCATTATAAAAAGTGCCTTTACCAGTTCTCTTACCTTTATTCCAATTTCCCTCATACCAGTTGCCGTTATTCCATTCAGATTTTCCTTTGCCTGATCTTTTACCTTTTAAAAAATTTCCTGAATATTTTCCATTATCATTAATCTCTTCTCCATAACCTTCTTTGCAATCACCTTTGATACATTCAGCATAAACATTTCCGCTCAACAACAAACCCAGAACCATGATCACTAAAAGTTTTTTCATGAACCAATATCCTAGCACAAAATCTATCCGTAATTCATCCGTAATTCAGTTGATACTTCTATATTTTGCAAAAGTTAAGTTGTTGCTATATAAGGATTCTAGTAGTTAGGTTCACGGCACCTGACAACAGAACGCCCCTTCACACTCTCTTACTATGCTTAATTTATAATGCTGATTGGTGTTTTAATTGCGCCTGCTCACACATAGTTCACAATTTTAGTTAACAATCAATACCAAGTGTACAGCCACCACTTAACATTTTCATACCACGATCAATTTGATTTTGTCTATCACGTACAGGATCATAAATAGTCATTGTACCTGAATTTGATGAGACTGATTGTTGTTTATTTGCAACCTTCACAGAAACTATATTATCAACTTCTTGAGAATAAAGTTTTAAAGTACAATCTGAAAATTTATCAGTATTTTCTTTAAATCCTAAAACTTTACAAGTGTCTTTAGCTTTGTTAATCATTCCAGCTAATTCTTTTGCTTCTTTTTCAGCTTTAATTTTTTTCTTTTCTTCTTTTGACAACATTAAATTTTTATTTCGATTTTTTTTTTCACTTTCAATACCTCTTGCAATCGTATAATCATCTCGGTCTTTATCGCTTAAATTAGGTAACTGTAATAAATAATCATAATAATTCAGATGGTCTTTGCTACTAAAAATTTTTATTACTTTATAATTGCCTCTTCTATTAGTAAATTTTCCTGATTGTTTAGACTTATCTTTTTGTTCTAATAAAACAATATTACCCCTAAAATAAAATGTTGACCACGTTTCCCAGGTTATATCTGCTATTGTCACATAACGTTTTGAATTTCTTAAAGTGTAGTTAGACATTTGACCTTCGGCCATTAAAGGTTCTATTTCCGCATGTGTCATTCCAACACTAATCTGATTATTTTTAATCAGTTCATCTTGAACATTTTTTGATACAGTCGTTGCACACCCATTCAACAACAAACCCAGAACCACGATCCCTAAAAGTTTTTTCATTAATGAAGCCTACCAAAACTTAAATCGGGTGTCTAGGTGATGGAATGATTGTTATTTAATAA
>Ga0307986_10003002_pt1 | contig 11874 bp, 12 predicted proteins | sample EllFjometageno82_FD_203170 | JGI IMG/M metagenome (GOLD analysis project Ga0307986, IMG submission 203170) | Marine microbial communities from Ellis Fjord, Antarctic Ocean - #82 | ecosystem: Environmental > Aquatic > Marine > Unclassified | place: Southern Ocean | collected 2014-10-09
TTCTTTATTGAAGATGATTACCTACATTTTGAACCTATGATGGAAGAGATGATTGCTTCATATGAGAGAATAGCTTCACAATTAAATAAAGATATCTTCATGTGTCCTGCTGATTACCCATATCTTTATATGAATAATGAAAAAACAAATATTCTAATTGGAAACAAAAGACATTGGAGAACGGTCAATCAAACCCTATGTACATTCATGACAACAAAGTCTTTATTGGATAAATATTGGAATCATTTTTATAATACTTGTTTAGATAGAAATGATCCTTTTGAAAAACATATAAATGAAATCTATACAAAAGAATTTTGTATCTCACCTTTAAAGAGCCTTTCTTTACATTTAACAAATGTAAATTCTAGTTATGGGCTATCACCATTTATTAATTACAAAAAACTTTGGGATGAAAATCAATAAACTTTTAAGGATCTTGGTTCTGGTTTTGTTGTTGAGTGGGAATGCTTATTGTATAACTCTTAATAAAAAATTTTAATGGACCAGATACTACCTATTATATACATGGTAGGAGTTTTGTTGTTGGTGCTTCCTGCTTTTTTAAGTTCCAACTCTAAATTAAAACAATTATTAACAAACCTCACTATTTGGATCATCATAGTTCTTATAATTTTAACGTTTATTTATATATTCAAGGAATAATTATAAAGGCCTCTGGCTTATTAAAAAATAATGCTAATTTAGAAAAAGGGGTATGCGGTATCCACATATACAAACAGCCTTCATACATTTCTGTAAGAGGCTGTTAGTTAATTTGAGGCTTAATTACTTGTTGAATATTTCTTTAAGTGCTTTAGCTGGTAAGAACTTAACTTTTTGAGAAGCACCAATTTGAATCTGCTCTCCAGTTCTTGGATTTCTTCCAACTCTAGCTTTTCTTTTTGCTACTTTATAAGTACCAAATCCAGCAATTTTTACTGTATCGTCACCTTTTAAAGCATCTAAAATAGTGGTTGTAATTGTATCAAAAGTTCGTTCTGCATCAGCTTTACTAAGGTTTAGAGTACCTGATAGTTTAACAACTAGTTGTTTTTTATTCATTTTTTAGCTCCAATTTTATAGTTTTCTTACTATATTTTACATAAAAGCCTATAAATCAAGCTTTTTATTAGTGCCTCTATGTATAACAACCCCAATATATTGTGATTTATTAAATAAACGTTGATTTTAAAGGATTAATTAAGAAATATAATTGTTAATAAAATTAAACAAACCTACGTCTTTTAGATCATTAAACGTTGTAAAAAACATCAATGATAACAATAAAAACATTCCGATTCGAAAAAAACCTTCTTGAGTTTTTTGTGATAAAGGACGCCCTAAAACCTTTTCAATACCATAAAACATTAAGTGTCCACCATCTAACATTGGAATTGGAAACAAATTTATTAACCCTAGGCTAATAGAAATGTAAGCCATAAGGCTTATAAAAGGTAAAATTCCAAATTCAGCTACCTGTCCACTAATTTTTGCTATTCTTATAGGTCCTCCTAACTGCGAACTATCACCATTTCCAGTAAGCATACTACCAATGTACTTAAGACTAGAGGTGCTAACATAATAAACCTCATTAACTGCATAAAACAGTGCTTTAGCTGGACCAAGTTTAACGTGATTTACCTCATTATTGTATGCTCCAAGCTTAATACCCACCATACGTTTATTGACTTTATTACCAAGGTTATCTTCACTTTCAACAATGTTAGGTTTTACTTTAAAAGTTAAGTCTTGGTCATACCTATTTACTGTAAAATTAATAAATTCATCTGTGGACATCATGATAAACTTTGATACTTCCATGATGCTTTTTACTTTATTACCATCAATTGAAATAATAATATCATTATCTTTAAGACCAGCCACCATTGCAGGACTGTTATTTTGAACTTCATTAATAACGGCTGGGGTAAAGTCTTTGCCAGCAAAAGTATAAACAGAGAAAAATATGAGAATAGCTAATAAAAAATTAGCTAAAGGACCACCAAATACAATTAAAGCTCTTTGATATAAAGGTTTTAATACAAATAGTTTGTCCTGATCTTCTTTACTGTATTCTTTTAAAATTTTATTATTGTCTGCTTGGCTATAAACGTTTCTATCACCAAAAAATTTAACATAACCACCAAGTGGTATAACACAAACCTTCCATCTAGTACCAGATTTATCATTCCAACCAAACATTTCTTTACCAAAGCCTATTGAAAAATCAGTAACACCTACTCCATATCGTTTAGCAAAATAATAATGACCATATTCATGGATAAACACCACAATAACTATTAAGGCTGTGAAGGGTAATATATAAGACAACATAATTATAATCTAATAATACTATTTACTATTCTAATTTCTAACTTTTAATATTATAACCTTTTTTAAGTAGTACTGTAACCAAGATCACACAAATCACCAGAAAAAATACCATTGAACTTATACTTATCCAAATATTAAAATCAGATACACCATAGAAAGAAAATCTTAGGCCATCAATTAGATAAACTACAGGATTAAAATAAGAAATTGTTTGCCAAAATGGTGGTAGCATATCAAGAGAATACAAGCTCCCCCCTAAGAATACCATTGGGGTAATGACTAATGATGGAATGATAGACATTTGTTCAAAGTTTTTGCTAATAACACCAATTAAAAATCCAAATAAAGCAAATGTAAAAGAAACTAATATTAATAAAAAAATCATTAATAGTGGATACTTAACTGTCACATCAGCAAAAAATGAAGCTGTAAAGTAAATTACAACACCAACCATTAGTGTTTTAGTTGCTCCCGCTCCAACAAAAGCTAGAACTGTTTCAAGCGTTGAAATAGGTGCTGCTAAAATCTCGTTAATAGTTCCATTAAATTTTGGAAAGAATATTCCAAACGAAGTGTTACTTATTGATTGAGTTAAAAGAGTTAACATCAATAGACCTGGCACAATATATGACCCATAACTGACACCATCAATTTTTTGAATATAACCACCAATAACTGAACCAAAAACAACAAAATATAGTGATGTAGATATTACTGGGGAAAGAAGAGACTGACCTAAGGTTCTTAAAAATCTATTCATCTCATGAACATATATAGCTTTAAACCCATAATAATTAAATTTCATTATTCTCCTTTACCAAATCAACAAATATCTTCTCCAGTGTACTTTGTTCTGTTTTTAAATCTTTTAACTTTAAGCCAGTATCTTTTAAACTTTGCAATAAATCAGTAATACCAGTTTTTTCAGCCTGGACATTATAAGTATAAATTAAAGACATATGCTCATCACCTATTTCAAGATTATACTTAAGTAAATCTTCAGGAATTTCTGTAATTTTTTTTTGTAATTCAATGGTTAGTTTTTTGTGCCCCATTTTCTTAATTAATTCTTTTTTATCTTCAACAACAATGATTTCACCTTGATTGATTACGGCCACACGGTCAGCAATAGCTTCAGCCTCTTCAATATAATGAGTGGTTAAAATAATAGTAACACCTGTTTTTCTTAACTCTTCGACCACTTGCCACATATCTCTTCTAAGTTCAACATCTACACCAGCTGTAGGCTCATCAAGAAATAGTATTTTAGGTTCATGAGACAAAGCCTTTGCAATTAAAACTCTTCTCTTCATTCCACCTGATAATTCTCTTAGTCTTTGATTTTTTTTATCCCACAAACTTAAATCTTTTAAAATTTTTTCAATGTGTTCTGGTTTAGGTTGCTTTCCATATAATCCTCTAGAGTAAGACACGGTATCAAAGACAGTTTCAAAGGACTCTAAGTTTAATTCTTGAGGAACAAGTCCTATTCTTGATCTTGTCTCTCTGTAATCTTTTATAATATCAAAATTATCAATTGTGACTGTGCCTGATGAAGGTTTAACAATTCCACAAATAATGCTGATTAAACTTGTTTTTCCTGCACCATTAGGTCCAAGCATTGCAAGGATTTCACCTTGTTTTACTTTTAGGCTAACATCATTAAGGGCTTTAAAGTCATTATCATAAACTTTAGATAAATTATTGATGGAAATTTGAATTTCAGACATTTGTTAAGGTGTATATAGTTATTAATACACCTTTTACAAATTATTAGATCTATTTTTTAGATCCTTTTATTCTCCAAAATAGCAGTGGTAAAAAAGTTGCGATAATAAAAGATAAAAACAACAATGACTGAGATACAAAAGCTGGAAAAGTATCTACTGGTAAAATTATACCAACTAATATACTCTTTGAAAAATCAGGAGCTGGGAATAAAAGAAATCCTCCAATTAATCCAATGATGATTGAAATGTATGCCGTTTTTTCATTTAATTTATTATTATAAAAACTATAAAAAACCGTAAGCACAAACGCACAACAAAATAAATCAGCTAGTAAGAATAAGTATAAAACACTAAATCCTTTTGACGCAATTACAAAAGCTACAATTGAAAGAGCTACTATAAAATATTTTGATAGATTTAAATAATTAGTTTTCTTGTCTAAATTTAATGTCGCCTTACCATCAACTACTATTAAACTTGATATGGCATTTACTAAAGTATCAAGCGTACTAATCGTTAATGATAAACCAAGGATTACAATTATTAATGATAAAAATTCTGTCTGTTCGCTTAATAACAGAGAGAAGAAACCAAGATCAGGAATAACTTTTGGGTTTGCTGATACTGCAACTAGACCACTAAAGCCCATAAAGAAGACTATTGGAATAATTATAATAAATGCAACAATTAGACTTTTCTTTAAGACATCATTATTTTTAGCAGCATAAACTCTTTGCCAATTTCCTTGATGAAAAAGATTAGTTGCAGCAACTGCAATAAAGAAAGTTAATCCTGCAGTATAATTTGGAATATAACTGGCACTTAATAGCTGGGGACTTTTTTCTTTAATAAATGAGAAAGAAAACTGATCTCCTGTAAATGATGTTAGATAAAAAACTGAAATTAATAACAAAGCTAGAATCACAACCATTTGAATATTGTCAGTAAAAATTGAAGCTCTTAAGCCACCATACAATGTGTAAATAAGAGTTGCGATCAGAATAATTAAAGATGTAACCCAAAGTTCAGTTCCTGAAATATAATTTATTAATATTGCAACAGCCGTAACTTCTGCACATAAAAAGACAAACATATAAAATATCGTCATTAACAGGATAAGTTTAAATAAACTCTTACCAAATCTTTTTCTTAAAAATTCAATTAAGGTTGAGCCCTTTGGAAACTCTGTTCTTATTTTTTTCCCAAGTGAAATTAAAAAGATCATAGGAAACGCAGTTCCTAAAGCATATCCAATAACAGCCCCTATTCCACCCCATGTTGCAGCCGATGCTGGACCAAATAAAATCCAAGCTCCGAGTGCTGATGCAATTAGACTCGTAGTTAGTGAAAATAAACCAATGTTTCTATTCGCTGTTAGATAATTGTTTATTCCTTGATGTCTCTTAGAGTAAATTAAGCCAACTACTGTAAAGATTAAGCTTATAGTAATGACAAGTGTTAATGATGTTGATTGACTTATAAAGTATGTTTTATCCATTGTTCTCCCTTTCTGAATTACCGGACAGGTTATTAGAGTTTATTCTCAGTCAGTTACGACACCCCTTAAATTTTTTATAGACTATAATTTAGATTAATAAAGAAAAATTTAGTGATTAGTATCTAATATTTCTAACGGTAAAGGTGCCTCTGGGTATTTTTCACTACATAATTTTTCATAATTTTTGCAAAGAGTGCTTATCGTGTCATGGGCTTCATCTTTAGTGGTTAAAAATTTAATTAAAGTATCTCTCTCTAATTCAATTTCTTTAATATCTGCTCCACTTAAATATTCACCTGTTTCAACTTCCCAGTAAGTATCATTTAATTCTTCGATTTTTAAAGTCTTAAGCTTTCTTTGAAGTTCAATAATAACCTCATCCTTGGTTTTGCTATCTTTCATTGGAGAGTTTGCTAGCTTTCCTAGACACTTATCTTTAAGGTCATCTAAAAAAGTGTTGTAGGGTTTACCTTCTGCTAAACCTTTAAAGTGGTTGCCTTCAAAGTACTTGCTGATTGCTGCATGAGTGGTGATTTTATTTTTACCCTTTGCCACAGCTACCTGAACATACACTTCTTGGCTTATATATTCGTTTAAATATTCTTTAATTTTATTTGTTAACATTAATTAATTTTTTTAATATGGTTTAAATATAAGATATATTAATTATAGTAAATTGGATTATGATTTTTAGACAATTATTTGACAAAATTTCAAGTACTTACACTTATTTTATTGCCTCAAATATAGGAAGGGAGGCCTTAATTCTAGACCCGGTATTAGAAAATGTTGAGACTTATTTAAAATTATTAAATGAATTTGATCTAAAGTTAGTAAAAGTTATAGATACCCATATTCATGCAGACCATATTACAGGAGCATCAAAGCTAAGTGAAAAGACAAGCTGCTCAACAATTATGGGAGAGCACACTCCTGCAGATACTGTTGAAATTAAAGTTAAAAATGATGAAATAATTGATGTTGATGGCTTAAAGATAAAGGCAATTTACACTCCTGGACATACGGTAGATAGTTACAGCTTTCTTTTAGATAGCTATCTTTTTGCAGGAGATACTTTGTTAATTAATGGCACTGGAAGAACTGATTTTCAAGGTGGAAGTGCAAAAGATTCATACGAATCTATTTTTAATAAATTATTAAAGCTTCCAGAGAAAACGGTATTATACCCTGCTCATGACTATAATGGTAAAAATGTAAGTTCTATTGGCAAAGAAAAAAAATTTAACCCTAGATTGCAGGTAAACAATATAGATGAATACATTGATATAATGAATAGTTTAAATTTAACTAAACCTAACTTAATGGATTTAAATGTTAAAAGAAATATTAAACTTGGATCTATTTAGATAATATTCTTAAAGAGAATTTATTAAGGAATAAATTTCAGATTTTTTTGTTTGTCCAATACTTCTGGCAATTTCTTTATTATTTTTATAAACAACTATTGTTGTCCAATAGTCAATACCTAAAGATTTAGCAATATCTTTGTCTTTAGTTTGCTCAAAGCTTAAAAATAAAATATCACTAAATTCTTTTTCTGCTTGATTTAATATTTTCACTTGCTTAGCACATGTGGAGCAATTTTTATTCCAGGAATTTATAACAACCGTTTGTCCATTCAATTGAGCTTTTTTAAAAATATCATTGTTAAAAGTAGTTCTTTTATCAACAGCATATGAATTGAATGAAGTTAGTACAAATAATAGAATAAATATTTTTTTCATTTGATATATATATATATATTTATTTTATTTTCCCAAGTTTTTTTTGTCTTGAAATAATTATTAAACCACTAATTATGATTGTTATAGCACCGATATAACTATTAGTTGATGGAACTTCGTCAAATAAGAAATAACCGTACAATATTCCCCACAATATTACTGAATATCTAAATGTAGATGTAACAGAAACAAGTGCAATTTTAATTGTTGCTACTGAAAAAATATATCCTAGTGCTAAGAAAAAAGCTGCTATAAATAAAATAAAAATATCTTTTAAGCTAAAATAATAGAATTTATAAATACTTAATACACCAAAAAGAAGTGTCACAACAAAGCAAGTCATGAAAGCAATTTGTAAACTTGGATAATCCTTTTTAAAGTTTTTTGTGTACATGTCTCTAATCGAAAGCATGATTGCAGCAATTATTGGAAAAATAAAATAATAACTAGATTCTAATTTTCCAGGATTAATTACTACAATTACTCCTATAAAGCCCAATAATACAGCGCTCCACCTTCTCCATCTAACCTTTTCATTTAAAAAAATTGCACCAAATGCGGTTAATAAAATTGGCGCCATACTTAATAAAATATAAACATTTGCAAAAGGTAGTAATGCAATACCAATAAAAAAAAATAGGGCTGCTAAAGATTCTAATAGACCTCTTACTCTTAACTCGTTTGAAGTAAAGATTGATTTAAGATTCAGTTCTTTCTTAATATAAAGAAAAAAAAGAATAAAAAATAATGTAAAGATACCTCTTATAAAAATTATTTGATTTAAAACAAATATTTCATCATAGTTTTGATAAATAACTTTTACAAAAGCATCGTTTGTTGCAAATGAAAATTGACACAAAAGCATATAAAATATGCCAATTAACTCGTTATTAATTTTAAATTTTGGAAGCATGAGATCTTTAACTATAAGTTTTTTTATTAGTAATATACAAAAATTAAAAACCAATACAAAATAAGTCCAGCAAATATTGTGGCTAAAATACTCCTACTTATATAACCCACAATTATAGCAAATATAGCAGCTAAAATTTTAGGATTGCTTTCGATATCTAAAGAGCCGTTATTATCCAAAAATATTGGTGGAAAAATTATTGCTGGAAAAATAGCAGATGGCACATATGACAAAACTTTTTTTGCTTTATCGTTTAATATGTCTTCTTTTAGTAAAAAAATCATAGAAAATCTTGTTAAATAGGTAATAATTCCACAGTAAATAATTGTAGACCAATGCATTATTTTTTCTTTATATTTATTAAGGTTAATAATGTAGCAACCAGTAAAGCTGACAATGCTGCAACAATAATGTAGGCCTGAAATGGTATCGCTTTATATCCAATAGTTGCAATAATACCTGATACCAACATTACAATAATTAATTAATAATGCAAGGAACGTTAAAGAAATTGTAAAACTTAATCCTAGCTCTTCTGGAACAACTGACCCTAAAACTATTCCCAAAATTGTTGAAATTTGCCAAACAATCCAACAAGTAAAGCCAGCTCCCAATAAGTGATAATGCTTAAACTCATTTTCTTTATTTTTTTTAAAATAAGTATTTGAAACAGCAAATGCTTGATCAATTAATACGTATGATAAAATAAGCTTCCATGACAATTTTAAATGAGACAAATATTCTGAAAAAACCGCACCATATAATAAATGTCTCGAATTAACCGCTCCTACTGATGATATGGCCACTAAGGATGAGGCTCCACCAGAAAATAATTGTAATAAAACTATTTGAGAAGCACCGCCAAAAATTATAACTGACATTCCAAATGTCATATATGGGCTTAAACCTAATTCCATACCAATAACACCAAATATAATTCCAAAAGGTACTACAGGTATCATTAGTGGACTTACATCTGTTATTCCCTTGGTAAGGGTTTTTAATCTTTTATTCATTATAATTTAAGTTTTATATTAGAAGCAAACTATATGATCAATATTTATAGGTAGCTTGATTCCAAATTTTTCATCTACCTGATGCTGATGAATATGATGAGAGTGTACAAATACTGGAATTAATTTATCGCTCACAGTTTTAAGTGAGTAAATAAAATTGGTACCTCTAAACTTTCTATCAACAACTTCTAGTTTTAAACTACTTTGATCATCATGCTCTAGATCCTCTGGTTGTAATAAGAGCTGTACCTCTGAACCTTTTGGATAATGTTTGATAAAATTACCTGTTATCTCACCTAAATCAACACTCTCTAAACTATTTTCACCAGTAACTTTTGCTGGAATTAAAATTCCTCTATTTAAAAATCTAACTACTTCTACTGAATTTGGAAAATGGTAAACGTTATAAGGATCATCAAACTGTTTTAATTGTTCATCTAGAATTATTCCACATTTAGTGCCCAAATAAAAAGCTTCATAAGAGTCGTGTGTTACAATTATAGTTGTTATTTTATGTTCGGTTAATATTTTTTTTAATTTAACTTGAATTTCTTCCTTAAAGCTTTGATCAACATTTGAAAGTGGTTCATCTAATAATAATAAATCTGGATTAGTAACTAATGATCTAGCAAGGGCTGCTCTTTGGGCTTCGCCTGCACTAATTTGATGTGGAAATTTATCTTTAATTTTTTCAAGATTTAAAAACTTAATTATTTCTTCAGTAGATATAGTTTTTTTTGTTTTTTTGTTTCTTTCAGCTCCAAATTGAATATTTCTTAAAACATTATAATGTGGAAATAGGCAATTATCTTGGAATGATAATGATATGTTTCTATTCTCGGGTTCTACATGCACTTTCTCTGAGGATATAACTCTATTTTTTAATAAAATTTCACCTGATTTAATATTTGTTAAACCAGCAATGGATCTTAATATTGTGGTTTTTCCAATTCCAGATGGTCCTAATAAACATACAATATCTCCTTCCTTTTCAATATTAAAAGATACATTGTGAACTTTATTAACTTTGCTTGCCTCAAAAGTTACATCTTTAATTTCTAAAAAATTTTTACTCATAATTAGTCTCTTAATGTATATCTAGAAGTAATTAAAATAAAAGAGCTTGTAATTAATATAAGAAATAAAGATGGCACTGCAGCAGCCTCTAATAAGTCTTGAGAAGCATAAATATAAGCTGTTGTAGCGAATGTTTCAAAATTAAATGGTCTCATGATAAGTGTAATTGGTAACTCCTTAATTATTTCGATTGCAATTATTAACCCAATCAAAAGAATAGAATTTCTTAAGTATGGAAAGTGAATATCTTTGAATGTTTTAAATTTAGAGTACCCTAACAAATAGGCGCTTTCATCTATTGAATAATTAATCTTAAGGTAACCAGACTTTATGCCATTACAGGCTAAAGAGTAAAATCTAACAAAATAAACACTTATAAGTCCTAAAATTGATCCAATAAATATGGTTTTAATTGTTTTAAATCCGAAATACTGAACGACTGTATTATCAAACCAGGCTACAAAGCTTATAAATGCAACAGCTAAAATTACTCCCGGTATTGCATACCCAGAAATAGAGAATGTAGTTAGTGCTTCTAAAAATTTACTTTTTGTAACCCTATTTCCATAATTTGAAATGAAAGCGAATGTTATTAACACTGAACTGGCCAATAAAACTAATATGCCAGTATTAATGAACAAACTAAGTATATTTAAATCATTAAAATGTTTTGGAAAAATTATTGTCCAATAAAGCATTTGTGAAACTGGGAATATAAAGCTAGCAAAAAAGATAAAGCTACAAAAAATAATAGCTAAAATTGATTTTGATCTATCTAAATTAATCAAAGTTTTAGATTTAAAGCCACTTTTTGTTGGAGAGTGATATTGAGCTTTTTTCCTAGAAAAATTTTCAAGTACAAATAATCCTAAAATAAAAATTAAAAGAAAAAATGATAATCTATTAGCTAAAGATAAATCATCAAAAGAAATCCATGCATTATAAATTCCTGTAGTCAGTGTTGATATATTAAAAAAATCTACTGTTCCAAAATCTGACAATGTCTCCATTGCAACTAAAGAAAGTCCAGCAACTATTGCTGGTCTTGCAGAAGGTAAAATAATCTTAAAAAATGATTTATTTTTTGAAAATCCTAAATTCTTACCTAAATCAATTAGGTTTTGAGATTGGTAATGAAATGATGCTCTTGTTAGAATATAAACATATCCAAACAATGAGAATGATAAAGAAATAATTGCACCAAACATACCATCCATTTTAGGTATATGTTTATTATACTCACCTTCTCCAAATAAATTTGTTAATATTGAAAAAGCTGTACCATAATTTTCAAAGAAAGCTGTTAATGAATATGCGTATATATAGGGTGGTACAGCAAATGATAATATTAATGCCCATTTAAAAAAATTTGAACCTGGAAAATTATAAAAGGATACAAGATAAGCAGTACCTACTCCAATAATAAAAGTTAAAAATAGTACACCCGTTAATAAAATTAGTGAGTGATTAATGTAGTCAAATAAGAATGTATCTTTTAGTATCGAATAATAATTACTAGTATTATCAAAAAAACCTGCGCAGATAGTAAGTATTGGGA
>Ga0307986_10003004_pt1 | contig 11873 bp, 15 predicted proteins | sample EllFjometageno82_FD_203170 | JGI IMG/M metagenome (GOLD analysis project Ga0307986, IMG submission 203170) | Marine microbial communities from Ellis Fjord, Antarctic Ocean - #82 | ecosystem: Environmental > Aquatic > Marine > Unclassified | place: Southern Ocean | collected 2014-10-09
AAAAGTAAAAAATAATGCCAAGTTTAGATGATTTAAGAAAAAGAATTGTTAGCGTTAAGTCTACACAAAAAATTACCAAAGCAATGAAAATGGTAGCGGCTGCAAAACTTAGGAAAGCGCAAGAGAGTGCTGAAAAAGGAAGACCGTATAGCGAAAAAATGCAGAATATAATTTTAAACTTAACAGAATCTATAAGCGATCCTCAGAACGCTCCAAAATTATTAATTGGAACGGGCAAAGACCAAATTCATCTGTGTGTAGTAATGACATCAGACAGAGGGTTATGCGGAGGTTTCAATTCAAATATATGTAGATTAGCAAAAAAACATTTTAAAAAAATATTAAAGGAAGGAAAAAATTTAAAAATCATCACAGTAGGCTCAAAAGGTCATGACCAACTTAAGAGAGAATATGGAAAGTATATTATTAAAAAGTTAAGCTTTAAAAATAAAAAAAAAATTTCATTTATAGAAGCTGATGAAGTTGGAAAGATAATTTTAGATTTGTTTGACAAAAATGAATTTGATAAATGTATTTTATTTTTTAATAACTTTAAAAATGTTATGACACAAATACCAGAAGCACAGCAAATAATTCCTACGGAAGTAAAAAAAAATTCTAAAACAAATGAAGAAATTTTTTATGAATTTGAACCTGATGAAGACGAAATTCTTGAAGACTTACTTCCAAAAAATATTTCGACACAAGTTTTTAAAGCTTTTTTAGAAAATTCTGCTAGCGAACAAGGTTCTCGTATGACAGCAATGGACAGTGCAACTAGGAATGCAGGAGATCTAGTTAACAAATTGACAATAAATTACAACAGAAGCAGACAGGCAGTAATTACTAAAGAATTAATCGAAATAATATCAGGAGCAGAAAGTCTATAATTATGAAGAAAACAGGAAAAATTACCCAGATTATTGGTGCGGTTATCGACGTAACCTTCGATGATGATTTACCAGAAATATATACGGCACTAGAAGTTAACAACGAAGGAAATAAACTAGTATTAGAAGTTGCTCAACATTTAGGTGAAGGTAGTGTTAGAACTATAGCAATGGATTCTACTGAAGGTTTAAAACGAGGAGATGTAGTTACTAATACAGGGGAGCCTATCCTAGTACCTGTTGGACCAGAAACTCTTGGAAGAATAATTAACGTAATTGGAGAACCGATTGATGAAAAAGGACCTGTTAAAACTAAAGAAAAATGGCCAATACACAGACAAGCTCCTAAGTTTACTGAGCAATCTACTGAAACAGAAATGTTGGTTACAGGAATTAAAGTTATCGATCTTTTAGCTCCCTATGCGAAAGGTGGAAAAGTTGGTTTATTTGGAGGAGCAGGAGTTGGTAAAACAGTTACTATCATGGAATTAATAAACAACATTGCAAAAGCACATGGTGGGTTTTCAGTATTTGCTGGAGTTGGAGAAAGAACGCGAGAAGGAAATGATCTATATCATGAAATGATTGAATCAGGAGTTATCAAACCTGATGGTGAAGGGTCTAAAGCCGCATTAGTTTATGGCCAAATGAATGAACCGCCAGGAGCAAGAGCAAGAGTTGCTCTTACAGGTTTAACTGTTGCCGAATATTTTAGAGACAAAGAAGGACAGGACGTACTATTTTTTATTGATAATATTTTTAGATTTACACAGGCAGGATCAGAAGTTTCAGCGTTATTAGGAAGAATACCTTCAGCGGTAGGATATCAACCAACTTTAGCTACGGACATGGGTAACCTGCAGGAAAGAATTACATCAACCAGCAAAGGTTCAATAACATCTGTACAAGCGATCTACGTTCCTGCAGATGACTTAACAGACCCAGCACCAGCTACCTCCTTTGCACACTTAGATGCTACTACTGTACTTTCAAGACAGATTGCTGAAATAGGAATTTACCCCGCAGTAGATCCTTTAGATTCTACCTCAAGAATTCTTGACCCAAGGATAGTGGGAGAAGAGCATTATAGAGTAGCAAGAGAAGTTCAGCAAACACTGCAGGCATATAAATCTTTACAAGATATTATAGCAATTTTAGGTATGGATGAATTATCAGAAGAAGATAAAATTACAGTAACAAGAGCAAGAAAAATTCAAAGATTTTTATCACAACCTTTCTTTGTTGCAGAAGTGTTTACAGGTTCACCTGGAAAATTAGTAGATCTAGAATCAACCATCAAAGGGTTTGATGCAATCTGTAAAGGTGACTATGACCATCTTCCAGAATCTGCGTTTTATATGGTTGGCGGAATAGAAGAAGCTGTTGAAAAAGCTGAGAAAATTGCCCAAGACGAAAAATAGTAATGTCTGAAAATTTTAATTTAGAAATAATTAGTCCCGATCAAACACTCATTAATACTGATGTTAAGCAGGTAACTATACCAGCTTACGAGGGATTGATGACAATTTTAAAAGATCATATTTCATTAATTACTTTTTTAAGACCAGGATTTATAGAAGCTGAGATTCAAAATAAAATTGAGAAATTTTATGTTGAAGAAGGTACCGTAGAATTTTTTAATGATAAACTTTTAATCTTAACTTCGTCGACAATTAAATTAGAGAAACTTACAAAAGAAAGTATATCAAAAATGATTGATGAGTCTAAAGTTCTTTTACAAAACACAGAGATTAAAGATAAAGAAAAATATATCGTAAATCATAAGATCGATACGCTTCGACAAATTAGCTAATAATTTTTTTAATTTCTGCTAATACTTTTTCATAAATATGTTTTTTAAAAAGTACAATTAAATCCGGTAAAAGATTTATATCTATCCATTTCCATTCACTAAATTCTGCATTTTTTGTATTTATATTAATTTCACTGTCATCTCCAAGAAATTTAACCACAAACCATTTTTGTCTTTGGCCTCTGTATTTACCTTTCCATATTTTTCCAATTAAGTTTTCTGGCAATTCATACTCAAGCCATTGATCAAATTCTTTTAAAACTTTTATATTTTTTATACTAGTTTCTTCCAAGAGCTCTCTTTTCATTGCCTGCAATAAAAGTTCATTAGAATCTACTCCACCTTGAGGCATTTGCCATTTATCGAATGGATTATCTTTTCTTTTACCAACAAAAACTTTATTTTGTGAATTGAGAACAGCTATTCCAACACCCGTTCTTAGCGGCAAAGTTTTATGACTCATTTCTAAGATTTAAGTAAATCAATCGCATACTTTAATTGATTGTCAGTTTTAGTATTAATTTTAAAATCTTTTTCAGTTTCTTCTACAAAAATATCAGGTAAAACACCAATCTCTGAAATTGATTTTCCGGAAGGTAAATAATATTTTGATATAGTCAGTCTTAAGCCTCCACCATTTTTAAGAGGTATAATAGATTGAACCGAACCTTTACCATAAGAGCGTTCACCTAAAATAATTGCTCGTTTATGATCTTTTAGTGCACCAGATACAATTTCTGAGGCTGAAGCTGAACCGTTATTAGTAATTACTATTAAGGGTTTTCCATTTATTCCATCACCTTTTTTTGAAAAAAATTTTTTAGTTTCACTAATTTTTCTACCTTTTGTTGAGACTATTTCTCCATCGTTTAAAAAAAAATCAGTTATACTGATCGCTTGAGTTAATAAGCCACCCGGGTTATTTCTCAAGTCAAGAATATAACCAGTCAATTTATTTTTTTTTTCAAATATATTAATTTTTTTAAATAGCTGTTGATCACTATTTTCATTAAAAGATTTTAATCTTAAGTATCCAATTTTATTTTTTTCACCAATTATTTTTGCCTCGACTGATTTAACTTCTATGACCGCTCTTGTAATTTTAAATTCTAAAGCTTTTTTTTCACTTTTTCTTCTTATGGTTAGTTTTATTTCTGATCCAACAAGCCCACGCATAAGTTCAACCGCTTCCGTAAGTGTTTTACCTTGTACTTGTTCATCGTTAATTCTAACAATATAATCACCTGATTTTATACCTGCATTTGCAGCCGGCGTGTCGTCTATTGGAGATATAACCTTAATTACACCTGACTCCATTCCTATTTCAATCCCAAGGCCACCAAACTCTCCTTTGGTGTCAGTGCGCATACCCTCAAATGATTTAGGGCTCATGTATGCTGAATAAGGATCCAAAGATTGCAAAAGACCATTAATAGCTGAGTCCATGATTTCTGCCTGATTAATTTCATCAACATATTCTTGTTTTATAGTTTCTAAAACTTCGCTAAATAAATCAATTTTTTCGTACAATTCATTTGAATTTTTTGAGTAAACATAATTGTTATTTATAAAAATATTTAATAATAAAAGTGTAATTATAATTTTCATTTTTTTCATATTAAAGATTTCTCTTTAGGTAATGGCTCAGACCACATTTTTTCAAGATCGTAAAATTCTCTTTTTGCAGGATGAAATAGATGTACTATAATATCGATTGCGTCTACAAGCTTCCAATCATTACTATCATTTCCTTCCATTCTACAGTTATAAATACCTATTTTTTTAAGCTCTGTAACTAAATTCTGAGATAAGGACTGTAGGTGTCTGGAAGAGGTTCCCGAAGCTATAATCATATAGTCTGCGATATAAGATTTCTTTTTAAGGTTAATTGACACAATATTTTTAGCTTTATTGTTGTCTAAAATTATTTCAATTTGATTTTTAATTTCTGATATTTGCATTAAATTTTAGAATATTTTTTCTAATTTGAGTAGAAGAGATATTTGTAGCTTTGTGCTTAATAAACGTTATTTTTTTCACTTGTTTAATTATAGCAGATTTTTTAGCTTTTTTATCATAGTCCTTTCGAGAAAATACGACAATTTCAATTAATTTTACCAAATCTTTCCATTTTTTCCATTTATGAAATTTAATCAAGTTATCTGAGCCAATTATTAAAAAAAATATATAATTTTTATTTTTATTTTTTAAGTGCTTTATTAAATCTATAGTATTAGCTGATTTTATTCTATCTTCAAAAAATTTAATTTTAATTTTTTTTATTTTACCCGTTATAACTTTACTTTTTTTAATTCTTTCAGAAAGTGAAAAAAAGGTTTTTTTTTTAAGAGGATTTTTTCTTGTTATGCACCAATAAACTTGATCTAAAAATAATTTTTTTATCGATTGTTTCGAGATTTCTAAGTGTCCACTGTGTGGGGGGTCAAAACTTCCACCTAAAATTCCAATTTTTTTCTTCCTAGATTTAATCATTCCGACTAAAACCTAGTAATCCCTTTTCCCGTCACTATATATTTGTAGGATGTTAGTTGATTTATTCCAACCGGCCCCCTTGGTGGTAATTTATTTGTTGAAATTCCGATCTCCCCTCCAAATCCAAATTCACCTCCGTCAGCAAATTGAGTCGAAACATTATGCATTGCAATTGCACTATTAACTCCACTTAAAAAAATTTCTGCTGTTTTAGAGTTATTAGTAATAATGGCGTCAGTGTGCATTGTGCCATATTTTAAGATATGATTTTTAGCCTCTTGTACTCCGTTAACAGATTTAATAGAAATTTTTGCATCTAAATATTCAGTTTTCCAATCAATCTCTTTTGCTAATTTATATTTATTGTTAAATATTTGATTAATTTTTTTATCAACAACAACTTCACAGCCCAATGATGTCAGTTCATTAATAATTGGAATACCATGTTTTTTTATTGATTTAGAATCTATTAATAATGTTTCTACAGCTCCACATATACTAGTTTTTCGCATTTTAGCATTAGCAACTATTTTTGTGGCCATTGCAGTGTTCGCATCATTATCTACATAAATATGACAAAGTCCTTCCAGATGCCCAATCACCTGTACTCTTGAAAGTTGTTGGACTTTTTTTACAAGTTCTTTCCCCCCTCTTGGTACAATTACATCTATATATTTTGACATATTAGATAAAAGGTAATCTACAATATTTCTACTTTTGTCCTCAATAAACTGAACGCAATTCTCATCAATATTATTTTTTTTTAAAGATGCCCTAAAAAGATTGGCTAAGATCTTATTTGAATTATAGGCCTCAGAGCCACCCCGTAGTATTCCACAATTTCCAGACTTTAAACATAAAGCAGAAACATCAGCTGTCACATTTGGTCTGCTCTCATAGATTATGCCTATTACACCAATTGGGGTTGTAACTCTTTTTATTTTTAAACCACTTGGTCTTTTCCATTCATCTAAGACTTTATTTAATGGGCTTTTAAATTTAAAGATTTCACTGATAGAGTTTCTTATGCCGTCTATTCTTTTTTCATTTAGCAAAAGTCTATCTATGAGATGTTTTCTTTTCACAGCTTTCACATCTTTCATGTTTTCTTGAAGAATTTGCTTTTTATTTTCTAATAAAAGTCGATTGTAGCTCGAAAGAACTTTGTTAATTTTTTTCCCCTCTAAATTATTAAGTGTAGTTAAAGCTTTTTTTGCATTCAAACCAATTTGTTTTAATTTCTTCATAATATTACAATATCATCCTTATGCACTATTTCTGATTTACTTGCGTAGCCAAGAATTTTTTCTATCTGATTACTATGTAAACCTTTAATTTTGTTAATTTCTTCTGAGGAAAAAGAGGATAGTGCTCTCGCAATATCAATATTATTACTATCCACAATAACTATATTATCACCTTTTTTAAAATTACCTGCAATTCTGGTTATACCAGCTGGTAATAAACTCTTTCCAGACCTTAAAGCTTTGGACGCACCTTGATCAACATAAATTCTAGCAGATGTAGACAATGAACTTATTATCCATTTCTTCCTAGCGTCCAAATTAGAAATTTTTGGTTTAAACCATGTATATAATTTTTTACTGATAATTTTTTTTATAGGGTTAAAATTTTCTCCATTAGCAATTAGCATATTACAGCCAGCGTTAATGCAAATCTTTGCTGCTTCCAATTTTGTACGCATTCCACCTGAACCATAAGTACTAACTTTTTTATCATCCAGAGAAAAAATTTTTTCATTAACATCATCTACCACTTTGATTAAACTTTTTTTATTTAATATTTTTTCATATAGGCCGTCCACATCAGATAAGACTATAAGTAAATCTGCACCAACTATTTGGGCCACTCTTGCTGCCAATCTATCGTTGTCTCCATATTTAATTTCAGAAGTTGCTGTGGTATCATTTTCGTTAACAACAGGTATTGCACCTAATTTAAAAAGATTTTCAAAAGTTCTTCTTGCGTTCAACGCTCTTCTTCTTTGTTCTGTGTCATCTGGAGTTATTAAAATTTGACCAATTTTAATTTTATTTTTTTCGAAAAGTTTTTGAAACTCGTTAATTAAATGAATCTGTCCAATCGAAGCAACTGCCTGACTCATTTCAAGTTTAACTTTCTTATTTTGTACTTTTAAATAACTTTGTCCCAGTGCAATAGAACCTGAAGAAACAATAATTATTTCTTGGTTGTTTTTCCTTAATTGTTTAATATCGTCTATTAAACTTAGGAGCCATTTTTTTTTAAACTTACCTTTATTGTTAACAATAGTAGATGAGCCTAATTTTATAACTATTTTCTTTGCTTTATTTACCTGCATTTTTTAATATTGTTTTTCTTAAATTAATTAAATTTTTGTCTGCAACGACTGAAATTATTTCATATTTTTTTTTTATTTTTGTTTTAAAAATTTTTAATTTTTTTTCTATTTCTTTTTTTTCAACTAAATCAGATTTATTAAATACAATAATCTCTTTCTTTTTTGTTAGAATTTTGTCATATTTAGATAATTCATTTCTTACTTTTAGATAGCTTTCAACGAGTTTATCCTCTGATAGGTCAATTAGATGCAATAAAATTTTACACCTTTCTATGTGGCGCAAAAATTTATCACCTAGCCCGATGCCTTCATGTGCACCTTCTACTAAGCCTGGTATATCCGCTAATGTAATTTCTTTATCGTCGTAATAAGAAACACCAAGATTAGGATCGATTGTTGTGAAAGGATAATTTGCTATCTTAGGTCGCGCACGAGTTATAGCCGCAAGCAAACTTGACTTTCCTGCATTAGGCAATCCTACTATCCCAACATCTGCAATAACTTTTAATTGGAGCCATATCCAAAATTCCTCTCCCACTTTTCCATTTGTTTTTTTTGTTGGAGCTCTATTAGTTGAGCTTTTAAATCTAACATTTCCTAAACCATGGTTACCACCAGCAGCGACTAAATATTTCTCTTTATTTTTTGTAAAATCATAAATCAGTGTATTGTTATCTTCTTCATAAATTTGTGTTCCTACTGGGACTTTAATTATTAAGTCTTTTCCTCCTGCCCCAGTTCTTTTTCTTTTGGTTCCTATATATCCATTTTCTGCTCTAAAGTGTTGAGCGTATCTAAAATCAATTAGTGTATTTAAATTTCGTTCTGACACAAAAATAACAGAACCACCGTCCCCACCATCTCCACCGTCAGGACCCCCATACTCAACAAACTTTTCTCGCCTGAAGCTCGCCGATCCAGAACCACCATTACCAGCTTTAATATAGATTTTAGCTTGATCTAAAAATTTCATTGTAGATTTTTAAAATAAATAACTAAGGTTATTTATATGCTTAATTAGGGATAACAGAAACAAAAGTTCTGTTTAATTTTGATTTTTTGAATTTAACTTTACCTTTTATTAATGAAAACAATGTGTGGTCTGTACCCATACCAACATTTTCACCAGGGTGAATACGTGTTCCTCTTTGTCTCACTATAATATTTCCTGGTATAACTTTTTGATCACCATACATCTTAACACCAAGTCTACGACCCGCACTATCTCTACCATTACGCGATGATCCACCAGCTTTTTTTGTTGCCATTTTATTTTCCTATTTTTTTAAAATCTTTTTAACAGTTTTTGCTTTTTTCTCTTTTTTTACAGGTATTATTTTCGGTTTTAATTCGATGGGTTTTGCTTCGGCCAAAATTTTTCCATCTTTAGAAAGTATTTTTGTAATCTGAATTTTAGAATGTCTCTGTCTATGACCATTCATTTTCCTTGAATGTTTTCTTCTTCTTTTATGAAAAATTAAAACAGTTCTATCTTTCACATTGTCTAGTAATTTTGCCTCAACAATAGCACCTTCAATATTTGGGTTTCCAATTTCAGTAGTCTTACTGTCATTTAATAGCAGAATATTCTTAAACTGAATGGTTTTACCCACTTCAACTTCAAGTTTTTCTATTTCTATAATTTTACTTGCAGATGCTTTGTACTGTTTTCCACCTGTTTCAAATATTGCAAATGACATAAATATTCTTTCTTTAAAATTAAAGCAATATAACTTGAAAGACCTTCAAGTCAAGGTGATAGAGCTTAAAAACTATCCTTTAAATCTCGAAGTTTTTTGAATATTTCAAGTTCTGATGAATTTTCCATACCCAAAGATTTTTTTATAGAGAAAACATTACAACGTAAGAAAATATTTGTACTCAACTCTTCTTCAATCGTTATTGGAATTGTGGGTTCCTTTTTACTTAATTTTGATGTTACCCATTTTTTTTTCTCTTTTAGTCTCTCGTTGTTGACTTCATGCTTGATACAAAATTCTAAATTTTTTTGAGTATACTCATGTCCGCAGTAAATTAAAGTATCTGTTGGTAATTTTTTTATAAGATTAATTGACTTCAACATTTCTAAGTAAGTTCCCTCAAAAACTTTACCACAACCTAGTGAAAATAAAGTGTCACCAGTAAAAATAATTTTTTCATTTTTTGCATAAAGACAAATATGACCACTAGTATGACCTGGTACGAGAAGAGTTTTAAAATCCACATTACCAAATCTAAAATTTTCATTATCAGATAATTTTATATTTATACCTGGAATTTTTTTTGCGTCTTTTTTTGAACCAACAATTTTGACCTTATATTTTTTTTGTAAATCTAAATTGCCGCCAGTATGATCAAAATGGTGATGTGTATTAAAAATGTAATCAACTTTATTAAATTTTTTTTCTATAAAATTATTAATCGGCTCAAATTCTGAAGGATCAATCACAGCAACTGTATCTGTTTCTGTATCACGAACTACAAAGCTGTAATTGTCTTGCAGGCAGGGCACGATATCTACAGTTAACATTTAGCTAATTAAGAATATACCAACCTCAGACAGAAGGTTTTTCATCTCTAAATTAATTCGGTTTATAGAGGATATTTTTTCATTATTAATACCAATAATTTTATCCATCTTGATTTTTTTCTTGTCACAAAAATGATAAAAATCTTTTATAGAGCACATATGTAAGTTAGGTGTGTTATACCAAGAATCTGGAAGAGATTTTGTGACAGGCATTTTACCAAAAAATAATAAACTAGTTCTTACTTGCCAATACCCAAAGTTAGGTATTGAAATTATTACTTTTTTTCCTATACGCAGCAATTCATTCAAAACATTGTCTGGTTTATAAAATGCTTGAAGTGTTTGACTTAAGACAGCGAAGTCAAAAGCTTTATCAGGGAATTGACCAAGTTCGGTTTCGGCATTTCCTTGAATTACAGACAAACCTTTAGATATACATTGTTTAACTTTTTTTTCCTCAAGTTCGATACCTCTAGCATCAATATTTTTTTGTTTAATAAGAGCTTCTATTAAAGTTCCGTCACCGCAACCAACATCTAACACTCTTGATTGTTCAGGAAGTAAATTTGCAATTATTTTAAATTCATTTTTCATTTTTAAATATTTCAAAATTAGAATCTAAAAAACCCTTAAGAGTTTCTAAAAATTCTGGCTCATTAACTAAAAAAGAGTCATGACCTTTGTCTGTTTTTATTTCAGCAAAAGCAACGTTAGCACCAGATGCATTTAAAGCAATTACAATATCTTTACTATTTTTCGTAGGGTAAAGCCAATCTGAAGAAAAAGATATAATCAAAAATCTAGCTCTATGATTTTGAAACGCTCCTACTAATCCATTTTTGAATTGTTTGGATAGGTCAAAATAATCCATAGCTCTTGATATATATAAATATGAATTTGCGTCGAATCTATCCACAAACACATTACCTTGGTGTCTCAGATAACTTTCTATTTGAAAGTCAGCATCAAATGTAAATTCATAATCTTTTTTTTCTTGTAGTTTTCTTCCAAATCTTTCTTGCAAGCCTTTGTCTGACATGTAAGTAATATGAGCAGCCATTCTTGCTACAGCTAAACCATTTTTGGGAATTTTTTTATCTTTGTAGTAGTTTCCTTTATTCCATAATGGATCTGACATTATTGCTTGCCTGGCTAATTCATTTAAAGCAATTTGCTGCGCATTATGACTTGCAGTTGCTGCAATGGGTACAGCAGAAAAAGTTTTATCAGGATATAAAGCGCAAAACTGTAAAAGCTGCATACCACCCATAGATCCCCCTAAAACACTCAGAAGTTTTTTTATTTCAAAGTGTTCTAGCAAAGATTCTTGTGCTTTAATCATATCTCTTATTGTGATTACTGGAAATTTTAAACCGTATGGTTCGCCATCTGCAGCGTTAAGATTTTTAGGTCCAAATGAGCCCATACACCCACCTAAAACATTCGCACAAATAATAAAATATTTTTCTGTATCAACAGCTTTTCCTCGGCCTACAGCTGTACACCACCATCCTTCTTTATTAGTAACAGGATTAGTTTCCGAAACAAACTGATCCCCTGAAAGAGCATGAAAAATTAGAATTGCATTATTTTTCTCTTTATTAAGTTTACCGTAAGTCTCATAAGCTATAGGAAAATCTTTTATAGTTTGACCACAATCTAGTTTAAGTGGTTTTGTTACAATTATTTGTTTAATGTTTTCAATTTTATAGTTCATATAAAAAAAAACCCAGCTAAACTGGGCAAAACCCTATTTAGCGAATTTATCATGCGCCCGCAATTTGGTTAAATCAGCGCAATAAACTT
>Ga0307986_10003005_pt1 | contig 11871 bp, 5 predicted proteins | sample EllFjometageno82_FD_203170 | JGI IMG/M metagenome (GOLD analysis project Ga0307986, IMG submission 203170) | Marine microbial communities from Ellis Fjord, Antarctic Ocean - #82 | ecosystem: Environmental > Aquatic > Marine > Unclassified | place: Southern Ocean | collected 2014-10-09
GGCATTGCTTCGTAATCAGCAGGTTCAATTTCGTATGCTTTACCATCCTTGACAACATATGCTACATCAGTCATTAGTATTGGTTTTCTTTCTTCAGAACCTTCATCTCCACTAACAATTGCCATTCTACTATTCCCTTCTTGGCTACCAACAATAGTAAATGGTGATTCAGATTTCAATCTCCCCTTATCCCCTGGTCCAATGAGCCTTGGATGGATTTTCGGGAATTCCCGACCGGCTTGAAGTAATTTGATGTCCTCTAATATATTCTGTCCTTCCAAAATTGTCCTGCCAGTTATGAAAGACGCAAGATTAGTTCTTGTATCTGTAAGATTTGAAATACTATCTTCTATATTTTTTTCACTTAATGTACGTTCGACCCTATTTATTTTTACTCCTAATTCAAGAATTAGATTAACAATTCCCTCATTTAGTTTCAATGTACCAATAATTTCTACGGTTGACGCCGCTTTTTTGAATTTGATTGGAGCGCCCCAACAAGAGTGTTTTTTGGGCATGCAGTTACATGGAAAAACATTCGCCTCAAAGCCCGTACTTTCATTTGGAGTTATTTCTAAATTGATAACTTCCTCAAAAGGACGGGCAGTAGTTTTACCAATTCCAAAAATCATCTGTTGAATCAATGTGCTCAAATTTATCGTATCAGATGTGTTTTTGTCAATATAGTGAAGCAAGGTATCGATGACTTGAATATATTTTTCATACCGATCTCCTAGATTGAATGATTCTAAAAGGATATATTGGTTTGTTTCTGGGCTTGGAAAAGGAACATCTAGGGCTTGTAAAAACTTTTCATTCTGTTTTATTGATTCTGAAAAGTTTCCTTTCCTGTCTTTCCCGAAGCCATCAAATCGCCAATCCAACGATGTGTCCTCATCGTCATCACTGAATAGATCAAAAATTTTCTTGTGTACAGTCCAATTAGAATAGATATTATTTACAATCTCAATGTTTTCTTCAACACCGATTTGTTCTTTTTTAGAAAAGATATTGGATTGTTCAACTCCGAATGCCTTAGATAATTGTATTGCAGGATAATTATCAATCGAATCAAACTTTTTCTCACTTTCTATGTCTCCAATTCCACGAATTAGAATAGTGTCCTTAATTAGCTCCCATGCGGAGTGCTTTTCGTTTTCACCACCGATATCTCCAACGAACATACCAAGCCAATGATTCATGTCTATTATTTTGTAAAGTTTAAATTCTAATTTTTTACTTGATGGAATCTCGGTAAGTAATTTTGCAAAGCCGGGTGTTTTTATGGGCATCAATGTCCGTGCCAAAATAATCTTTTCTAAACTCTCTCGATTGTAATTTTTTGAGTTAACTGCAAGACTATTTAGATTTGATTTGATCATTATATTAATCAAAGTTTCATATGCATTTGTTTCTATATTTTCACTTAAATATCTCTCACTACTCTCCTTTACCGTATGCAAGGAAATATCACCTTCACTTCTAATAATCATCTGGTTATGGAGGAATCGTTCAACATAACGTGATTTTTGTGCTAATTTTTGTGCTCTTTCTTCAGATTCATTGTGTAATGATTCAATAAATGCAGAGAATTGATGTATTCTCCATTCCAGAATCTCAATATCTGAAAACATCGTTTTCAGTATGTCCTTATGTTTATCAGCTAACTTTATGATGAACTCCTCTATTTTTTCTTTGCTTATACCCGGGCATCCGGAATTAACATAATGTTTAATCTCTGAACGGCTACTATTAAATCCCGCAGGAGAGTTTTGTTTTACCAATAATTCAATAGCACCCTTATAAAGATCTTTTTGGGCAGGTGTTGTGCTAATTTTCCCGTCCATTTGCTTATTGAAAAACAAAGAATATAATTTCAGGTATTTTTTTGAAAAAGATAACATTTTTTCTTTTTCCGCATCACTTCTCTTTCCCAAACCTATCGAAGCCGTAATGAAGTCATTCCAGTAATTTACCTTTAATCGCAAGGGTGCAGTATGATTTTCAAAATTAGCCATTATTTCTCCATCACCATCAACTACCATTTTTTCTGTTAGTGAGTCCATTAACTTAAATATTAATTTCTTTTTTTCCTTATTATTAAATTTATTATACTTGTCCGAAAGAATGATATTATTTTCGACCGAAATTAAAAATACTGATAATTCATTTTCTGTTAAATGAAAAGAAGGAAGTCCTAGTTCCCTTTGGGTATTTTTGAATATTCTTTTTATTTCCTTTAATAATTTATTGACATCTTTTTGAACATTATCAGGAACATCTATGGAGTTCTGCTCAATTTTTTTCATATTTTCGTTTAGATAAAATAATGTTTTGATTATCGCGTATAAATGTCCGAAGCCATTGTTGCCCCAAGGGCCGGCTTTACTTTTGAGGTATTCTGTTTTACTGGTATCTAATTTTTTATACTTACTGGGTAACGGTTCTACCGCCTTTTCAAAATTTAATATTTCTCGTAATAACAAACTATCTTGTAAAGTTCTTTCAACTTCTTTTTTCTTAACGGTTATTGGTTTAACTTCAATATCGATCAATTTTTGAAGTATTTTTCGCAGCCAAGAATCATGAGGGTCTTGTTCAAGTACAGTCATCAATCTACCATGGAAATACTTCAAATCCTCTTTTGCTGAAGCTGTTTTTGCCCTAGCAATAAGTTCCATCCCTTCACTGATAGTAATAATTGAAGTCTCTTTCTTTCTATTAGCGATATTCTGTTGATGTCCCTTTCTTTTAGGATCATCCTCTTCCAAATCTCCAAAACCATCATTGAAAAATCCCTCAAGATCCTTATCAATCAGCACCTGGTCCTTTGAGATTTCAATTACTCGATCTGTATCAATTTTGGGGGAGATTCGTGGCGGATTCAACGATTTAATTTGATATTTTCCTGTAGCTGCTAATTTAGAACTATCTTTAGGTGCGTGAAGAATAATCAATTTATCTACTGCTCTAGTAGTAGATACTAGCATTTTTCTTCTCATTAAATCAATGGCACCTTTCATTTCTCCAGTTACCGATACACTCTCTATTGCCTTGGCATTAAATAATGTTCGAGAATCAGGGTCTTTATCAGAAGAGGTATATGGTCCAATAATGATTACAGTATCTCTTTCTAATCCCTTAATCGTCCATGGATCAAAATATTCAGCCCACGTCTTCTTATCTTTATCTTTGTCCATAATTTCTTCTTTTACAAAATCTCGAATAACATTATTCGTATAGAGCAAAGATACATTCGCCTTTGCATTTGCTGCTGCTAATATTAGTTTGACATTATTAACAAAACCCTCTGCACTATTTGTCTCAATTTCCATAATCCTTAAACACTTCAGAGGCTCGTCTCTTTTCCAATTAGAAGTCATAGCATCCAAATCTTCACCACCATCATCTGGGTGCCACTGTTTCCATGCATCTTTTGTCAGTTCCATTATCTCAGGAGCGTTTCTATGATTTTCTTTCAAATGATGTTTTAAAGTCTTCATTCGATCTTGTTCACTCCAATATAATCCTCTTAAGTGATGTTGAGTTGGTCTTTTTGAAACAGGGTCTATGAATATATGATCAAAATCCTCACTGATACCTTTAGTTAAATCAGTCAATGTATTCAAGAATGTTTTCCACTTAAATTCTTGTCCATTCAATGTTTGGAGATGATCGCCCGCAAGAATAAACCGATTATAGTGGGAAGTTGAAGCCCGATTGGCACATAGGAATGAAAGCATTATACTGGCCATAGGTGGTAAATCTTGTACTTCATCAATCAATACAATATCATATGATTTCTGTTGAATTTTTTTCTTGAGAGTATCAATAATACTTTCTTCTTCTATTTTGCGTTCTCGTTTCACTTCTTCTACCTTTTTATTAATCCATTCGTCTTTTACTAATTCCCTTTTCTGTCTGATAGTGAAACTATCTTCATACTTCTTTGCGAAATAGTCATTATTCTTTTCTTCCCGGGAAATAGAAACAGAATAAATTTCAAGAGTTTTACTATCAACTTCGGTTCCACTTTTTATGTACTCATTCCGCAACAATCGATTTCTTAATACTGTACAACATTCAATTATTGAACGCAAGCCACTATCTCTGGCCCTAGAAATTTGTTCGTGCCATTTGGTACACAAGTCCCTTTTATCATCAGCGACATGTTTTAAATAGTCATTCAAGGCAAGAAACTTACCAGAACGTAAACCAAACATTTTTGTTTGATAATGTTTTTCTAACATTCTCCAGTTACTCAAATCCTCATCTAAATCAATAAAAAACTCATTTAGTATATCTCCATCTATTAACCAATTATCTGTAGTTTTATCGCCACGAAAATCAGGCGCCCAATCTTCAATCAATTTTTTAAGCGAACGGACGTGGATTTTTCCGATTATTATTGATTTCTCTGTATCTGTAAATTCTTTCAAATATTTTGAACGTTTATGATTATCTTCCAGTTCTGTAGCTATACTATCTGCCAACTGATCATTTAATGCGACTATTAAGGAATATGCATCTGTTCTTCCAGAACGAAATAATGATGCTTGGCGAATAATTATCGCTTCAACGCCAGTATATGTTTTTCCACTCCCAGGAAACCCCTTGAGTATTACCGAGTGGTCAGATTGTTGACCCAATCTTAATGCTTGAATCTGTAATGAACTCAAATCATCAATTTTTTCCTTTGCTTTTTCAGGGCCATCAGTAATACTAGCTTCAAGAGCAGTTTCCTCTTCGGCTTCCTCTTCAGCATGCATGGGAATGATGCCATGAATGTCAATCGATCTCTTGGGAATGTAATATTCATTCCACAAATCATCTCTATCTAAATTAGCAATTGGATCTAAGTAAACAAGAATATTTCCATTGCGTCGAATGAAATCCTGAATTACCGCAGGCCCATCTACATCATCGATTAACTCTTTATTTTCTTCTTTTAATAATGAATTTGGGAAAAAATGTTTGAATAAAATATCGTTCTTTTCTTTAATTTTCATTCTTTCTAAACCGCCACAACCTTCAATAAAAGCTATTGTGGCAAAATCTCGGTGTCTAAATTTCCCCCCTTCTCTAAAAATTCCATATGCTAAAAGCAAATTAAATAACTTCGCCTGATTCTCTGATAATTTCTTAACATTAATTGATTCATTCAATTCTGATTCATTCCTTACCGCTGACTCTTTTTCATAATAATCCTTACAAATTCCTGCCCATAACTCATTTATATCATTTGCAGGAAATTTCTTCTTGGCATAATTTATCGCTGTTTGAATTATAATATTGACTAGATTAGAAGAAAATAAACTAATACTCCAATCATCACTTTGAAACATTTCAGATTTCCGGCCACTAAATTCTTCAACTCTCTCTTCTAAATTAGATAACAAATTTTCACATAATCCTTTTTGTAAACTATCTCTAGCCACCTTAGTAATTGCGAAATTCGTGTGAAATATGTGCATCAGTTGAGTTTCAGAATAACAATATTGCATGAAAGGTTTGTTTTCATTATTTGTTTCTGTTAATTCCACTAATTCTCTTTCAAACTTAGAATCTATTTCTAAAGACCAATCCTTGCCATGAAACTGATCCCAAGGTAGTTTTCCATCTTCCTTAGATTTTAATAAATCATCAGCGATCTGATTGGGAATTGGCCCACCATCAGTAACAACATTTCCTAATTTATGGTGACTCCAGTCAGGGTCTCTACAAGTCCAAACTACAATCCACCCCTTATCTGAAAGCCTACGACTTATTTCCCACCAATTCATCTTATCCTCATGTTCATCAAGGCTATCGATAAAAATTATCTTGTTTTCAACGTTTACTTTTTCAAATAGTTCATATAGATTTTTACACCTATGGCCTAAATCTAGTCCATTGCATATGGATTCTTCTAGATTATAATCAAATCTACTATCTTTGAGCTGACTAAATAAAATCCGATCAAATTTAGGCCATATTGTGTCTTCACTATCAGCGGAATTATGTTTAGCAGAAATCAATTCAGCAACTAACTTCCCAAGTAAGATCGACTTCCCGAAACCCGACTGCGCCCTAATTACGAATGGAGGATAAATGTTTCCATCGCTTGTCCAAGTTGGTTTTTCATACATCTGTTGTATCTTTTTGGCAACAACTTCATCTAACCCCTTTTTCCATCCAAAAATAGACTTAGATACTTTCTTTTCGCGTACATCGAAGGATTTATCTTCATCACTTGAATTTTTACATTTATCAGTTAGAAAAGCAATTGGCCAGGGTAGAGTATTTGCACGTTCCGGTTTTACCGGTAAATTAGATAGAACATGCGATGAAACTTGCCGATGTAAATCGGCCAAACTCGGTGTTTGTCTTTCAGTCATTCGAATCACCTTCATCAATTGGCTTTAAATTAAAAAATTTACAAATCCATCTCCTCACTTCAGGGTTTTCACAATTGTTAATTTCCTTCTTGATTGTGTTCAAAAATGTTTCCAGTGATTTATGAGCAGAAATATGTTTAATCAATCCGAATTTAACATTATGTTTTTGCAACTTTATCAATTCGCTAAAAGGTTTATCTCCAGAATCAATATTGTTCGCTTTTTCCAAATTTTCAACATCGGAACTGCTAATCGGGTGGTTTGGCCTAGATAAGTAATGAAATGTATCGCCATCCATACATTTGTATAAAATCTTGAACAATTCATTTACCTCTTTACGCTTCCCTTCAATTGGATTTTCAGAATCTTCATTTTCAAGCAAAGTATCTAGCTGGATAACTCTTTCACACTCAATTATTCCCTGACTGATTTTTGCTTTTAGATCAGCCTTTGCCTCTTTTTTCATTTGCTGATTTTCGTAAGTATGCGCAAATAACAGATGCTCGGATCTCCTCGTAGATTCTCCTATTTTATTCCACTTAGGTGCATTAAACCATTCATTCACAATTAAAAAATCGAGGAGGCACCGCCTCAACCGTTCATAAATACTCCTAATATCAATCTTAGTATCATAGTCTAATGTTTCACACATCTCATCATATTCTTTTAACATTTTATAGAATCCATCGCCTTGATAACCCTGCCACGAATGCGACAACTTTCCATACATTGAATCAGGGGTTTGGCCCATTTCAGTATAAATCTCTTCACCAATTAGCGATGCTGATTTTGAAGTATCAATCCGCCTAGAAGAAGCAAAGGTTTGATCGGTAAAATCCTCAAATAGATTTGACCCTCTAGTATGTATTGTTTGTCTTATTGCCAATTTACATGTAAATTCTAATATTTTTGCCACGACATTCATATCTGGGGAAGTTCGGTGAACAATAGTAAAGCCATTAGAAATTTTTCTTATACTATTTCGAATATCTACATCAGGATTTCTTTCCTCATTGGTTATCGTTGAATACATCAAAAAAAAGTCAGGATCAAAATATTCTTTGGAATTATAATTGTTTTTCAAATGATTCTTGATAGGTGCACAATCAATAATTATTATTGGGGCCTCAGGAACCAGGTCATACTCCTTGGGATCCAACCCGAGTGAATGATACTTTTTATTGTAAAGAGTAATTGGGTCGATTTCCTCATCATCTGAACGAACGTGAATGATTAATTTTGGACTATTGGGGGTGATTTCATCAAGACAATAGGATATATATTTGCACCAAGAATTCATTTGTTTACGAGCCACATTGATGCTATAATTCTTGAAATAATCAAAATCAATCATTATAAAAATAGTGGCTGACTTCCGAAACTCCCCTTCTTTATCTAAATTAGATTTATATTGAGTCATAATCTCTTTATTCTGGCGGCCACCTATTTCGGATTCCCGGAAAATAGGGTTATCGGTCGACTGGATAATAATCATGTCTTCATAACTTTCCATAACATCTCCCAATTCACGATACAATTCCCACCAATCACCCGATTGGCCTTGTTGAGGGAAAGGAGATTCTAAACGAGTTCTAAGGGCTGCTGATAATTCTTTAACATCAATTACTGCGCCCCCCATGGCGTCGTCTGTCACTTCAAGTTTATCAATTTTCCAAGACATCTTATCCACCTAATTTGTCACCGATTGAAGTTTCTTATTATTTTGCTGCAAATTGACATTTGGCCTAAAGCGGTCATAATTGATTGTAAGACTTTTAGAAATCTCAACTAATTCTTCAATTGATTTAGGATGATTTGATTCAGTAATTTTTAATGCTTCCGAAATCCGATACATCTCTAGCCAATCGGAATATGAAAAAGTATCCGATTGTGTCACAGTAGGCATGGAATGTGTTGATTCGATTAGATTCCACTCTTTTTTTCTCTGTTCTATATCTGTTCCACGTAGCAACATCAATGGGAATGCTTTAATGACTGGAACTGACCTTTTGAGACACCAATCCACTGTTTCTAGAAATGATTCTATAGTCTGCTCTGGAAGGCCAAAAATCAATGATATCTCATAATACATTTGTTTTTGGTTTAGTTTTTTCAAAACATCATCCACCTTACGCATATTATTTATTCGTCCAATTGCGTTTCCCTCAGAGCGATGGATAGTTTGAAGCCCGAACTCAAGCTTAACATCTAGTTCTGATGCCATTTCAATAAATTCATCCTTACACATTTCAGCCCTACATTGCAGCGACAACTTCCCTTTGAATTTGTTATCTAAGAAGCGCTTTAGTATCGAGCTAGATTGGGAACTTGCGTTGAATATTGGGTCTAATACAGCGATCTCTTTAACTTCTGAATTACAAAACAAATCAATTTCCCTGAATATTCTAGAACTTTTGAATTCGGTTTTCTTCAACCTTTTACCTGCTTCTTTGTGCTGGCAAAAACCACAACGAAATGGGCACCCACGTTGACTTTCCCAACGAATGAACTTCTGATTTTCAAGAGAGATAATCTGATTCAACCATGGAGATGGAAGCATTTCCAAATCTACAATCGTTTGTTCACATAAATCATCCTCTCCTGCATAGTGAACTCCCATAATAGGTACATTTTGATTATCTTGAGCCAAACCCAGTAGCGCTAATTCCCCATACCCTCTAACAAATACATCAGCATCTGGGTAAATTTCTTCTAACCCAGGGCCGCTGTAGGTTATTTGTGGGCCGCCAAGAATTATTCGACCAGTGAATCCATTAAATTTGATTAATTTAAGGAGCATTTGGATCAAATCTTCTGCCCACACATATGTCCCTATTGCAATATCAACATTGTAATTTGATTTTAAATGTAATATTTCTTCTATCTCGAATATAACATCTTCAATCAGCGTATCATTCTTTTCATTTATTGGAAATATTAGTGATGAATAATTTATATTTGGCATCATGCTTAGTGTGCTAATTAGTGAAGCATGACCTAATGGTACTCTCGGATCTTTATCCCTGCCCCAAGGGAATTCAATAACGATGATATGATTCTCCATTCAAAACCACTCCTTAATACGCCCATGCTCTGTAATATTTGCTTGAACCATAGCGGAGTTTCCGAGGCAGTTATGGCAATCACCTGGAAAACACAAACTTTTACACTTCGGACAAAACATCATTAACACCTTTCAAATTTCAATCTTATTTTATTCTAACCAATACATCCATAATTCATCTTCATCCCACCATGCCCAACTTTCACAATTAGTGCATGGGTGACAAAAGCGGCCGTTATCCATTAGAAATATCGGTTTATTAGGGCCGATTAACTCGGTGCACAAAGAACAACATTTCCCTTGTTTTTGATTATTATGGTACATCAAAACTGGATAACATAATTCTCCATCCGGAGAAAGATGTTCACAACAGACAAGATCGATTATAAAACCATCATCTGTAATAACTGTGCAATCTGAACGCACCTCGCTCGGTGGAGCACAATAACTTTGATATTCGTTATCTCGTTCTTCTTTCATTTCAATTCCTCCACTTCAATATTTACCACACAACTCAGACTTCATTAGAAAGTGTTTCATTCTGCGATTTTATCCATGTCTTGACCACTACAACCAACTCTTCTAATTTAAGTCCAGATTCCTTGTAATCCTTCGGCGCCTTCACACTTCCAAAACAGGCCATGAACCCTTGGGGGTGCACAAACCATTCTTCTGGTAAAATGGTACGGAGTTCTGTGAGTAAGATATCACTTTTTTGAAGCTGCTTAGAGATGTTAACACTCTGCCCCGATTTAGATTGACGAATTACAACTAATGCACCTCGCTTGAAAAGGTGTGATGCACGCACATGAATTTCTTCAGGAACAACAGCGATTCCATTATCAATGCTAATCGATTTGGCAGATTCCCATAGTTCTTGGTTTCGTTTTTCCGAACGAATTTTACCTTGAATCAATTCTTTAGCCCGGGAAACGATTTTGTGATCATCAAACTTAAGTGAACGCCAGCAAGTTACCAGTTCAGCCAGAACAACACTATCGTTGCAATTTTTTCCAGAATCAGTTAGATTTAGTTGGTTTGCCCAACGCCTCAATGCATTATATACAGGGCGATCAATTTCTTTCATCGTTGTGATAATGAGGCCAAATGCACTTCCCTCTTCTAATCCTTTTACTGCACGTGGTCCTTCGCAGAGATCTACCGCAAGACAATATTCGTCTGTAATCTCCGCATCAGCTCGAACAAATTCCAATCCGGATTGAGGGCGGAGGATTTGCAAAAGAGCGGCACTAAATGCGGCATCAGCATCTACTTTTTGATGGGTTGCTATTGTGATTGGACCTTCTTTACTCAGCCAATCTTTGACTTTGTTCATTTCTTCTCGGATTCGAGGGTCATCTTTTCTACGCATGTAAATACATCGAGATATGCTTACCTACTTAGATTGGGGAATTGACAAACCGGTTAGTCAACCGAAATCAACTATAATATTGGACGATTAGAGTTGACAAGGCATTCTGTCAATCTCACTTATTCCTCTTCGAAGGACATAAATGTTAGTAGCATTTTACCGATATGGGTTGCATTCCATCCATTCTCATTTTTTGCAATTAAACACGCATCAGTTAAAGGGCGCCGTCCAGCAGATTCATTTTGCTTAGTAGTTTTAAGATGTTCTGCTATTACCTGGGGCATCACAGGTCCGTTTTTTACGATAAATTTCATTATCTTCATACTACGTTCTTTCTGTAATGCCTTGTGCCCTGGTCCTAGATTTGAAAATAGTTCGATTTCAATTGCTAAATTTTGTGTATCTTCCATAGGCTGAAATTTAGAATCAAGGGACCCATATACTGGGAATCTGTGGGTAAATGCACTTAATGCCGATGCAATTGCCATCAAGTTAGTACCTCCGGCAGTACCTACATGCCAGTTTATTTGCTTGTTTTTTACTAATTCGTGATTTTGAATTTCTTTAACAGCTTCATCAAATGCAACCATGTATCGTTCTACGGTATCTTTGGTCCAGGGGTCTTTAACAATCTTTGTAATTACTTCTGGCATACGATTTACATGTTTCTTCCATGGACCGCGAACATGTTCAACAGTAATGTCAGCATGACTTTGTTCGCTCGTAAATAATACAATAATTTGTGGTTTATATTTTGCAAGTGGTGGCTCCAAAACTCCGGGGGTAAATCCCACAGATTGAAGAACAACATCAACTGAATGAGATTCCATTATTACTGGTTGGGATTTGATTGTTTATAAAAACCGACTATGGCTTAGTAAATCCACAATTTAGAGTAAATTCATATGACTTATCCTTGCTCCAGATACAGTTCAAAGCCATCCTCAATTGGATAAATCCTTGATCTTATCGATGAGGTCCATTCTACGAAGTCGCCATACAGCGAATGGCGTCATAGCCACAGCAATAGTGAGAACGCCACCCATCAATTGGTAAGC
>Ga0307986_10003007_pt1 | contig 11870 bp, 9 predicted proteins | sample EllFjometageno82_FD_203170 | JGI IMG/M metagenome (GOLD analysis project Ga0307986, IMG submission 203170) | Marine microbial communities from Ellis Fjord, Antarctic Ocean - #82 | ecosystem: Environmental > Aquatic > Marine > Unclassified | place: Southern Ocean | collected 2014-10-09
TGGAGCTTAAGAATTATCAAACAAGTTGGTAATTATGGAGAAAGCTACAAGAGAAATATCGCAGATACTGGTATTTTACCTGATAGAGGTCCAAATCAACTATGGACTAAAGGTGGAATATTATACGTTGCACCTGCAAGATAATTATTATCTAAAATAATTTAAAAAGGGCTAGATTTATCTAGCCCTTTTTTTATACTCATTCTCTTATGAAAATAAAAAAAATTTTTCCACAAGTAATAACACTACTATTTATAGTTTTAATATTCACTTTCTTTACAATGAATGCTCAAGAAAATATGGAAACAAGAGGCCTTGATTTTGGTTTTGGCTTTTTAAAAGAATCTGCTTCTTTTGATATACAATTTTCTTTAATAGACTATGACGGATCACACTCATACGCTAGAGCATACTTAGTGGGATTATTAAACACTCTTTTAGTTGCTGTAATTGGAATTATTTTAGCAACATTATTAGGTGCCGTTGTTGGTGTAGCAAGATTGTCTCCAAACTATTTAATTAGAAAAACAGCTTCATTTTACATAGAGTTTTTTAGAAATATTCCATTGTTGTTGCAAATTTTCTTTTGGTATTTTGCAGCATTAAGGGCTTTACCAATGCCTGAAGATGCTACTTTATTATTAGGCTCTTCATTTATGACTATTAAAGGCTTTTATACAGCAGCACCTATTTGGAAAAATTTTGATATTTTTTTTGTTGTACTGATTATAGCAGTGATTTTAATATTCTTTTTTGCAAAATATGCTAAAAAAAAACAAGAACAAGAAGGTAAGCAATTACCAGTATTTATAGTTTCATTGGCTATTCTTATAGGATTACCTTTGCTTACTTTTTTAATTGGGGGTGTAGACTTATCTTTTAGCTTTCCTGTAATAAGACAGATGTCTCAATCCTCTTATACTTTTGATGGTGGCCTTAAGATACCACCAGAACTGATTGCTCTTACTCTTGCGTTAACTCTTTATACGGCAACATTTATTGCAGAAAATGTTAGGGCAGGAATTCAAGGAATTGGAAAAGGACAAAAAGAAGCCGCTGCTTCAATCGGCTTAACACCAAATCAAGTTTTGAAATTGGTAATTATGCCTCAAGCTTTAAGAATTATTATTCCACCAACAACCAATCAATATCTAAACTTAACTAAAAACTCATCTCTTGCTGCTGCTATCGCATATCCTGACTTAGTTTTGGTTTTTGCAGGCACTGCAATGATGCAAACAGGCAAGGCAATAGAAATTGTTGGTATTACAATGGCAACTTATTTAACTATTAGTCTAGCAATCTCATTACTAATGAATTGGTATAACAAAAGAATAGCGATACAGGAAAAATAATGACAATAAATCATATGGATTTTTTTAAACCTAAACATCAAAAAAATAGAAATATTTATTTAATAATAGGAATTTTACTTTTTTCTTTAGGTATCCTTGACTTTTCTCTAAATAATTTTCAAGATAAAAATATTACTTTTTTTTTACCAGGACCAATTAGTTTTTTTTCTCCTTTAATTTTTTCAGTAATAGGGCTTTCTTTTATTAGAATCGAATTTTCAGGTATAAAAATTTTAGATAAACTTAATAAAAACATTAATACAAGTAATTTTAATGCAGTCTTAAGTACCAGTATTATATTGCTTGTCATATTTGCACTCCCTCCTTTATTAAATTGGTTTATTTTTGACGCAAACATTGTTGGAGATACAAAAGAAGCTTGTACAGGTGGCGGAGCTTGTTGGGTCTATATTAAGGTTTGGTTCAATAGATTTATGTATGGAATGTATCCAAATGCCGAGCAATGGAGAATTAATATCACATTTATTGCTGTTCTTGGGTTTATGGCTGTTGGTTTTTTTGTTCCAAGTAAGCTTCGAAACTATCTGTCATTTTATTATACAATTTTATTACCAATAATTTCTTTTATCTTAATTTATTACATAATTTCAGGAGGCTCTTTTGGACTTGTGTGGGTAGAAACTGGTGCATGGGGAGGTTTATCTTTAACTTTTATGGTATCTTTCTTTTCTTTAATTTTTTGTTTCCCACTGGGAATGATGCTGGCCCTTGGTAGAAGGTCTAATTTACCTGTTGTTAAATATTCATCGCTTTCTTTTATTGAATTTTGGAGAGGTGTTCCATTAATTACAGTTCTGTTCATGTCAGCAGTGATGTTTCCAATGTTTTTACCAGAGGGAACATATATAGATAAATTAATTAGAGTTGTTGTTGCTATAACCTTATTTGAAGCTGCTTATACAGCTGAAGTTATAAGAGGTGGGCTCCAGGCGCTACCTAGAGGACAATATGATGCTGCTAAATCCCTTGGTATGGGTTATTGGAAAATGCACATTTTTGTTATCCTCCCTCAAGCATTGAAATTAGTAATACCTGGAATTGCTAACACCTTTTTGGCTCTTATAAAAGATACGCCATTAATTTTTGTAGTAGGTCTTTTGGAGGTAGTTGGAATGCTTAATTTAGCAAAAACAAATCCAAAATGGCTTGGTTTTTCCATGGAAGGATATGTATTTGCTGGAATAATATTCTGGATTATTTGTTTCAGTATGAGTAAATATAGTCAAAAATTAGAATTAAAATATAAAACAGATAGATAAATTATGTCAGATTCAATTATACAGATTAAAAAAGTTAATAAATGGTTTGGTGACTTTCATGTATTAAAAGAAATAGATCTTGAAGTTAAACCAAAAGAAAAAATTGTTGTTTGTGGACCGTCTGGATCTGGAAAATCTACATTAATCAGATGTATTAATAGATTGGAGGAGCATCAAAAAGGTACTATTATCGTTGATGGTACAGAAATCTCTGAAGATACAAAAAATATTGAACAAGTGAGAGCTGAAGTTGGAATGGTTTTTCAACAATTTAATTTATTTCCACATTTATCAATTTTAGATAATTGTACACTTGCCCCTATATGGGTAAAAAAAATGTCAAAAAAAGAAGCTGAAGAATTAGCCTTAAAACAACTAGAACAAGTTCAAATTTTAGACCAAGCTCAAAAATTTCCTGGACAATTATCTGGCGGGCAACAACAAAGAGTAGCAATAGCTAGAGCCTTATGTATGAAGCCTAAAATAATGTTATTTGACGAACCAACATCTGCATTAGATCCAGAAATGATTAAAGAAGTGCTTGATGTTATGGTTAACTTAGCAAAACAAGGGATGACCATGATTGTAGTAACTCATGAAATGGGATTTGCGAAAGAAGTTGCAGACCAAATGATTTTTATGGATGAAGGAATGATTGTCGAAAAAGCTAAAACTAATGATTTTTTTGCAAACCCTAAAAATGATAGAACAAAACTTTTTTTAAGTCAGATTTTATAACCAGAAGTCAATAGGTTAAACAAGAAAAAACTTTAAATTATTACGATTATTATTGTTGACTTAATTGTCAATCTTTACTTAATTTACTAAAAAAAAATAAATTTTTCTATTGTCTTTAAGGTAAAATCTTAGTTGAATAGCTTTTATAATAAATTTTTAAGAGGGGTCTTAATGGAAAACAATTTTAATAAACATTTAGGAAATAAATTAAAACTAAGAAGGTTGGCTTTAGGGCTAACACAAACAAAAGTAGCCAAAGCTATAAATGTTACATTTCAACAAATTCAGAAATATGAAAAAGGAACTAATGGAGTAAGCTCTGTAAGATTACTTCAGTTAGCAAACCATTTAAAAGTACCAGTCAACTATTTTTTTGAAGATTTTTCTGAATATTTAATAAATTTAGAAAGGTCTCAAGAAGGCCATATGAACATTAATTATAATTTTTTATCTAAACTGTATTTAGAACTTAGTGACGATCAAAAATTAAAGTTTAATAAATCTTTAGATTTACCGAAAATTGGATTAGTCAAAGCAGTATAATAATTCAAAAAATTAAAGCTTCCTAAGATAAACTAAATTAATAAAAAGTTAATTTTTGGCTCCTCGGGCAGGACTCGAACCTGCGACCAATTGATTAACAGTCAACTGCTCTACCAACTGAGCTACCGAGGAATGTATTTTTTAAAAACAATTATTGGGTTATATATCAATTATGATTTGTAGCACACACATTTTTTTTGCTTAAATGCATGTAAAAATAATTTTTTTTTCAAAAAACTTGTCAAATAATTAGTTAACAATTGAATAATAATTTATATTGAAGATTATTATTGTTCATAGACTGGTATATAAAGTTGATTGTTATATATGGTTTTATTTAAATATAACTATAGATACTTTTTTAATAGTTAAGAATAAGACGCAAGAAGATGTAAAATTTCTTATAGAGACTATTTTAAATAAAGGAAATATTAAAAATTAAGAAATAAATTAAATTATTTACGATATTGAGATAAGATTTAATATAACAATCATAATATTCATAATAAATGTTGGATTAGAATTTTAAAAGATATAATAATACTTAGATGGAGAAAAAAATAATTTCTTTAACCAGCTCAGCTTTCTTAATCGATAAATCACAATTATGGGATCCATTAAAAAAGAATTACAAGTTAATATTCAATGATTATAGATTTTATGATAAAATACTTAATCAGAATGCAGATTTTAATGTTGTTATTTTAAGCTTTAAAGATTTAATAAATTTTCCTTATACTTTTTTTTAGACATATTTAATATTCTATTATGATTCAGATATATCAAATAGTTTTAAATTAATAAAGGTTCTATTAATATGTTTTTTTGGAGGCAACGCCCAGAATCGAACTGGGATACAAGGATTTGCAGTCCTCTGCGTAACCATTCCGCCACGTTGCCCTCTCATCTCAATTTAAAACAAATAGAGAGCCTTTTATATATAAAATATTAATAATTAGTCCATCTAATAAGCTACCAAATTGATTATTGTTAATTGATATTATTAAATTATAAACTTATGAATACCTTATGAGTAATGATAAATACATACATTCTGATGTTGAGGATAAGATTTATTCTTATTGGGAAAGAAATAATTTGTTCAAACCCACACCAAATAAAAAGAAATTTTCAGTAGTTATACCACCTCCAAATATAACAGGTAGTTTGCATATGGGTCATGCTCTAAATAATTCAATTCAAGATCTCTTGGTGAGATATCACCGCATGAATAACTATGAAACATTATGGCAACCAGGTACTGATCACGCAGGAATTGCAACACAGGCTTTAGTAGAAAAAAAATTAATTGCAGATGGGATTGATAAAAATGAAATTGGTAGAGAGAAGTTTGTTGAAAAGGTCTGGGAGTGGAAAGATCAATATGGTGATATTATAATTAATCAACTTAAAAAATTAGGTTGCTCGTGTGATTGGTCTAGAAACGCTTTTACAATGGATGAAAATCTTTCTAAATCTGTAGTAAAAGTTTTTGTTGAACTTTATAAAAAAAAGTTAATTTATAAAGATAAGAAGTTAGTTAATTGGGACACTGTTTTAAAAACTGCTATTTCTGATCTTGAAGTAGATCAGAGAGAGGTAAATTCTTTAATGTATTATATAAAATATCCAATTGATGACACTGACGAATTTATAACAATTGCAACTACAAGACCCGAAACAATGTTAGGAGATACAGCAATAGCTGTAAATCCAAAGGATGAACGTTTTAAAAATTTGGTAGGAAAAAATGTTACTGTCCCTGTCGTTGGCAGAAAGATTAAGATTATAGAAGACGTTTATGCTGACCCAGAACAAGGCACTGGAGCCTTAAAAATAACACCTGCCCATGATTTTAATGATTATGATGTAGGCCAAAGAAACAATCTTGAAATAATAAATATTTTTACAGAAGATGGCAAAGTAAATCAAAATGCTCCAAATGATTATATTGGCCTTGATCGTTTCGAGGCTAGAAAGAAAATATTAAAAGAGCTTAAAATTAAAAAATTTTTTGTAAAAGAAGAAAATATTAGAAATAAAGTTCCATACGGAGACAGATCAAATTCTGTTATTGAACCTTTTTTAACTGAGCAGTGGTTTGTTGATGCAAAAAAATTATCTAATAAAGCTAAAGAAGTTGTTAATTTAAAAAAGACTAATTTTTTTCCTGAAAATTGGTCAAAAACTTATTTCCAATGGATGAATAATATAGAGCCCTGGTGCATTTCAAGGCAGTTGTGGTGGGGCCACCAAATACCAGCGTGGTATGGTCCGGATAAAAAAATATTTGTTGCAATCAATGAGACTGAAGCAAAAATAGCTGCCAACAATCATTATAATAAAGATGTAGAATTAGAACGAGATCCTGATGTGTTGGATACTTGGTTTTCATCTGGTCTATGGCCTTTTGCTACATTAGGCTGGCCAGACAATAACGAATATGTTAAAAAATTTTACCCAACATCTGTTCTTGTAACAGGTTTTGACATTATATTTTTCTGGGTTGCTAGAATGATTATGTTTGGAATGGAATTTTTAGATAAAGAACCTTTTAAGGACATTTATGTTCATGCACTTGTTAAAGATGAGAAAGGGCAAAAAATGTCAAAATCAAAAGGCAATGTAATTAATCCTTTAGATTTAATAAAAAAATATAGCGCTGATGCTTTAAGGTTTACTTTGCTTTCAATGGCATCACCTGGAACAGATGTAAAACTTTCAGAAGATAGAGTTAAAGGTTATAGAAACTTTTTAAATAAATTATGGAACGCTAATAATTTCTTAATAACCAATAATTGTGATTTTAGTAAAATTGATAAAACTCCAAAATTGACAATTAATATTAATAAATGGATTTTTTCAGAGTTAATTATAGCCAAAGATAAAATTGAAAAAAACTTGAAAGAATACAGATTTGATGAAGCTGCTAAAAATGCATATCAGTTTGCTTGGCATTCATATTGTGATTTGTACATAGAGTTATCCAAAACAATACTATTTTCAGAAGATGAAAAAGATAAAGATGAAGTAAGAGAGGTGTCTGCTTATATATTTAAACAAATACTAATATTATTACATCCCTTTATACCATTTGTTACAGAAGAAATTTGGCTTAAAAATGAACTAGATGATTCTGGTAAAAATTTTTTGATGCTATCGAATTGGCCATCTGGAAAATTTATAAAAGATTCTAGCACAGAACAGGTTGATAAGATTATTAGCATTATATCTGAATTAAGATCATTTAAAAATGAATTAAGTGTAAGTCCAGGCTCTTTTATAGATATTTCAATAGAAGGAATTAATAAAAATGAGCAATCTTTTTTTCTTGAAAATGAAATTATTTTAAAAAGGATGGGGCGTATTAATAAATTATTTAAGAAAGATTTAGATAAATCTGCTCCCACATTAATGGTTTCAGGTGATTTATTTAAAGTGTATTTTGCTGAAGATGTCGATTTAAAATTAATTAAAGAAAACCTAATAAATAAGCAAAATAGATACCAACAAGAAATTGATAAAATCTCAAAAAGATTAGCTAACAAAGGCTTTGTTGATAGAGCACCAAAAGATATTGTTGATCAAGAAAAAACTAATTATAGTAATTTAGAAAATGATATTAAAAGAATATCAGTAACAATAGAAAGTTTATAATGGCAAAATTTGATAAAAAAAAATTACCAAGCAGACATACATCATTAGGAGCAGATAGAGCTCCACACAGGTCTTTTTACTACGCTATGGGTGAAACGGAGAAAGATGTAGCTAAACCATTTGTTGGTGTTGTATCAACTTGGAATGAAGCTGCTCCTTGCAATATTGCTTTAATGAGACAGGCTCAGTCTGTTAAAAAAGGTGTCAGAGCCTCCGGGGGAACTCCAAGAGAATTTTGTACAATAACTGTTACAGATGGTATTGCTATGGGCCATGAAGGAATGAAATCTTCTTTAGTATCTCGTGAAATTATTGCTGACTCAACAGAACTTACTGTTCGTGGTCATTGTTATGATGCCTTAGTTGGTATTGCTGGCTGTGATAAATCTTTACCCGCATTAATGATGGCAATGGTTAGGTTAAATGTTCCAAGTGTGTTTATTTATGGTGGTTCAATTTTACCAGGACAATACAAAGGCAAAGACGTAACTGTTGTTGATGTTTTCGAAGCAGTTGGAAAACATTCTGCAGGTAAAATGTCAGCAAAAGAATTAAGAAAATTAGAACTTGTTGCTTGCCCAAGTGCAGGTGCATGTGGTGGGCAATTTACTGCAAATACCATGGCCTGTGTCTCTGAAGCTATTGGCTTAGCATTACCTTATTCAGCAGGAACACCTGCTCCATACGAAGAAAGAGACAAGTATGCATTATTAAGTGGAAAAACTGTAATGAACTTATTGGAAAAAAATATTAGACCTAGAGATATTGTTACAAAAAAATCTTTAGAGAATGCTGCAACAATTGTTGCTGCTACAGGTGGCTCAACTAATGCTGCCTTACATTTACCAGCACTTGCAAATGAAATTGGAATTAAATTTGATTTAATGGATGTTGCTAAGATATTTAAGAAAACTCCTTACCTTGCTGACTTAAAACCAGGAGGAAAATATGTTGCTAAAGATATGTGGTTAGCTGGTGGTGTTCCAATGCTTTTAAAAACACTTTATGATGGTGGATTTATCCATGGTGACTGCATGACTGTTACTGGTAAAACTATAAAACAAAATTTAAAGAAAATTAAATTTAATCCTAAACAAAAAGTTTTAAGAGCTTATGATAATCCTCTATCACCAGATGGTGGAGTTGTTGGTCTTAAAGGTAACTTAGCACCAGATGGGGGTATTGTTAAAATTGCTGGTTTGAAGAAACTTCAATTTACTGGTAAAGCAAGATGTTTTGATAATGAAGAGGAAGCAATGTCTGCAGTGCAAAATAAAAAATATAAAGAAGGCGATGTAATTATCATTCGTTATGAAGGACCCGTAGGTGGTCCCGGTATGAGAGAGATGCTCTCAACAACTGGTGCTATTTATGGTCAAGGTATGGGCGAGAAGGTTGCTCTAATTACTGATGGTAGGTTTTCTGGTGCTACAAGAGGTTTTTGCGTTGGTCATGTTGGTCCAGAGGCTGCTTTAGGAGGCCCCTTAGCTTTGTTACGTAATGGAGACATTATTGATATTGATGCTAAAAAGGGGACAATTAATGTCAGACTAACTAAGACACTATTAGCTGCTAGACGAAAAAAATGGAAACCAAAAAAAACAAGCTTTGGATCTGGGACTATTTGGAAATACGCCCAAACTGTAGGACCTGCTTATTTAGGAGCACCAACACATCCAGGCAAAAGAAAAGAAGTAAAAGTTTACGCTGATATTTAATGAAAATTAGACCTGTTATTTTATGTGGTGGAGCTGGAACAAGACTTTGGCCACAATCTAAAAATAATTTAGCTAAACAATTTATTGATTTTGGTGGGTGGAGTTTATTAGAAAAAACCTTAGAACGTATTAAAGGTTCAACTTTCGATCACCCAGTTATTAGTACAAATGCTAAGTATTTAAGATTAGTAAAAAGTTATCTAAAGAAGTTTAAAGTTAAAAATTACAAAATAGTATTAGAACCATCAAAAAGAAACACAGCTCCAGCAATCCTAGCCTCAGCACTAATTAAGGATATTCCAAACGAACAACCTTTAATGTTTTTTGCAGCAGATCACTTGATAGAAAAACCAAGTATTTTTAATAAAGCTATAAATAAAAATAAAGATAATTTAACTGATCAAAATATATTTATTTTTGGTATTAAACCTACAGCACCTTCTAGCGAGTATGGTTATTTTATAACAAAAAAAATTAAAGGAAATATTAACAAAGTAACAAAATTCATTGAAAAACCAAATGAAGCTAAAGCTAAAAAAGTTATAAAACAAAAAGGATATTGGAACTCTGGAATGTTTTTTTTGAGAAAAGATTCAATAATAAATAATTTTAAGAAATACGAACCAATCATTTATAAAAATTGTGTTAATGCAGTTTCTAAAGCAAAACTTAAAGACAATATTTATTATTTAGATAAAATATTTTTTGAGAAAGCAAAAGCCAAGTCTTTTGATTATGCAATTTTAGAAAAAACACCAAAAATTAATGCAATTAAATTAGATATACCTTGGTCAGATCTTGGTAGTTGGAAAGAGATCTGTAAAATGTATGATAAGAATAAAAAAAAATATTATAAGAAAAAAAATGTCTATTATAGGCCATGGGGTAGGTATGTTAATTTGTTTGAAGGTAAGGGTTTTTTAATTAAGGAATTATTTGTTAAGCCAAAAGGGATATTAAGTTTACAAAAACATTATCATAGGGCTGAACATTGGCTGGTCACAAAAGGAAGACCAAAAATTACTCTTAATAAAGAAAAGTTTTCTAAAAAACCTAATGACTCTATTTTCATTCCATTAGGTGCAGTCCATAGAATTGAAAATCCTAGCAATAAACCAGTTAAAATTATTGAAGTCCAAGTTGGCTCAATATTAAAGGAAAATGATATTGTTAGATACGAAGATATATATGGAAGAATTAGATAAAATGAAAAAAAAAATTGATAAAAATAAAGGAATACTTTTTTGGGTAACAGGTCTTTCTGGTTCAGGGAAAACTGTAATCGCAGAAAAAATTAAAAATGATATAACTAAATATTATGGTCCTACACTATTAGTTAGTGGAGATGATTTAAGAAAAATTTTTAAATTCAACAAATATACTGCTAGCGAAAGAAAAGTATTAGGTAAATATTATTGTAATTTTGCTAAATTTATTACAAATCAAAAAATTAACCTGATATTTGCCGTAGTTGCCATGAGAGATTCAACGAGGTATTGGAATAGAAAAAATATAGATAATTACTTAGAAATTTATATAAAAACAAATATAAAGACGATTATTAAAGCTAATAAAAAGAAAATTTATCATAAAAAAAATAGTGGGGATATTGTTGGTATAAATATTAAACCAGAATTACCAAAAAAAGCAGACATAATAATTGTTAATAATTTTAAAAAAACTACTGCTATTTTATCAAAAGAATTAGTTAGAAAGATTAGAATTATTATATAATGGACAATTAAATAGTATCTATATAAATAAACTAATCATTTATAAAAATCTATGAAAAATATAAAAAATGTTTATGTGGGTTTGTCGGCCGATATTTTACATGAAGGTCATATTAATATTTTAAAAACTGCCAGCCAATATGGAAATGTTATTGTCGGTTTATTAACAGACGAAGCTATAGCTTCTTATAAAAATATTCCTTATTTAGACTTTAAAAAACGTAAAGTTGTAGTTGAAAACATTAAGTATGTTACCAAGGTAATTCCTCAAAATACATTAGATTATGTTTATAATTTAAATTTAATTAAACCAAAATATGTTGTTCATGGTGATGATTGGAAGAACGGTGTACAAAAAAAAACAAGGGATAGAGTAATAAAAACATTAAGAAAATGGTCTGGAAAACTTATCGAACCAAAATATACGAAAAATATCTCTTCAACTGAAATTAAGAATAAAATATCAAATATTTTATTGTCACCCAATAATAGAGTCTCAAGATTAAAAAGATTAATTAATTCAAAAAATATTGTAAGAATATTAGAATCTCACAACTCTTTAACAGGGCTTATTATTGAAAATACAAAAGTCATAAAAAATAATAGCAGTTATGAATTTGATGGCATGTGGTCATCGAGTTTAACAGACTCAGCAACTAAAGGAAAACCAGATAATTCTTCTGTAGATTTTTCTACAAGACTTTCATCTTTAAATGATATCATGGAAGTAACGACAAAACTGCTAGTTTTTGATGCTGATAACGGTGGTCAATTAGAACATCTACCTTTTTTGATTAGATCATTAGAAAGATGTGGGGCCTCTGCAATAATCATGGAAGATAAGAT
>Ga0307986_10003010_pt1 | contig 11863 bp, 12 predicted proteins | sample EllFjometageno82_FD_203170 | JGI IMG/M metagenome (GOLD analysis project Ga0307986, IMG submission 203170) | Marine microbial communities from Ellis Fjord, Antarctic Ocean - #82 | ecosystem: Environmental > Aquatic > Marine > Unclassified | place: Southern Ocean | collected 2014-10-09
GAGTTGGAGCGTATCTGGAAGTCACAGCACTCTTTACAGGAACTCGTTGATCCTAAGAATTTCAAGAGCTACACTTACCTGAAGACTAAACTCTATCGGGTACTAGCTCTTGATGGCGGTTCACATGCACCCAAAACGACCGCAGAGGAAGACGAGCCGACTGTGTTGAACTTCAAGCCTCAGTTCAAAGAAGCGACTGCTCCAGAGCGCAAGACTGAAGCTTCATCGCCTTCGTGGGCTGTGGATACAGTTGATGATGCGGAGGATGATAGTTTATCGTTCTTCAAGAAGTTAGCCGAAGACTAATAGAAGAGGGAGAGCTTTTAGCTCTCCCTTTTTTTATGTGCTCAGTGTTCAAATCCGCCCGAATCCGCCCGCCATGAAACCCGGGCTGGGGCCATCCGAGTTGTAATGATGGTAATGGTGATTGATGGTTTGGCTTCCAACCTTAGTACCGACATGATCACCACTAGTGGTACTACCATCAATAAGTGCGTTACCGCCATTTGCGTTGGCAGCACGAGCAGATCCTAACTTAGCTACTTGCGCAACTCGCTCCTCTTCAATTGCAGATATAGCGTTTCTAGAGTCTGCCCCCCCGAGCTTTAAAGCCTCTTTCCTAGCTTTGAGTTTCGCTTTGCCGGAATCGGTGAGAGTGAGCACCCCCTCCGCCATAATCGCTAATAGCTTCGGTAGGTTGGTTATAAGATCCGAGAATTTAATGAAACCAATCTTCAGCTTAGCGATAGTGTTAATCCAAATCTCTTGAACTGAAAACATAATTGTATCTGGTAGAGATGACATAAATTTGCCAGCACTGGTGAATGCATTGCGTATTGGATCAATTATATTTTCAGTAGCAAAAATACTAATTTTTGCTCCTATTGTATTCAATATTGTTAGTCCGGTATTAAATCCGTCAACTAACATTTTAGTTATGCTAAAGTAACCCTTCTCTGGCTCTGCGCTAAACAGATTTGTGAATATTTTTGTTACTGATTCTCCACCATTAGCTAAAGCAGTTGTAGCATCCGTGAATAAATCGCTTAACACTTTTGCTATGCTAAAGTAACCCTCCTCTGGTGTTGAAGAAAATAGATTTGTGAAGTACTTTGACACCGATTCTTTGCCACTAGCTAAACTTTTTTTACCAGCAGTAAAGAGGTCACTTAACACTTTTGCTATGCTAAAGTAACCCTCCTCTGGCTCTGCGCTAAACAGATTTGTGAAGTACTTTGACACCGATTCTTTGCCACTAGCTAAACTTTTTTTACCAGCAGTAAAAAGATCGCTTAACACTTTTGCTATACTGAAGTAGCCCTCGTCTGGTGTTGCGCTAAACAGATTTGTGAAGTACTTTGATACATTTGCTGAACCACTAGCTAAACTTTCTTTACCAGTAGTAAAAAGATCGCTTAACACCTTTGTTATGCTGAAGTAACCCGCTTCTGGCGTTGAAGAAAATAGATTTGTGAAGTACTTTGATACATTTGCGGTAGTATTTTTGACTACTGTTGTAACATCAGCAAAAAGATCGCTTAACACCTTTGTTATGCTGAAGTACCCCGCTTCTGGCGTTGAAGAAAATAGATTTGTGAAGTACTTTGATACATTTACTGAACCACTATCTAAGTATTTTTTAGCATCCGTGAATAAATCGCTTAACACCTTTGTTATGCTGAAGTAGCCCTCGTCTGGTTTCGAGCTAAACAGATTTGTGAAAAATTTGGATACCATTTGACTTGATATTTTTGTTCCAAAAAGAACTTTTGATAGGTCATCTAGTCCCAAACTTTCCCAAAGATCTCCTAAAGCATTTGAGAACCAAATGCCAATTTTTGTCATTGCTGCAATAGCTTTATCAAGCGCTTTTCCAGGGTTCTTGATCATTAGCAATACCCATTCAGCCATATCATTAAAGAACGTTACAATCGGCTTCATAAGTTTCATGAAATCTTCTTTTTTTATCAAACCAAAGCTAAAGAATTCTATTACTTGGCCTACTGCTCCAAATATACCCTCAGTAATTCTACCTAACATCGTTGTTTCTTCGCTTTCCATGAATGAGGAAATTCCACCACTTATAGCAGCAATGATACCTGCAACAATAGCAACAGGACTGACTCTAGCAGCAAGTCTTACAAGAAGTTTTAGTATTTTTTCGGGCTTGAAAACTTTGTTAAAAAACCCTCGCAGCCCTGACATTATCTTTTTGCCTATACCTGCGAATAGACCACCTAGGGTTTTAGCACCAAACATAGCAGCGATAGCACCGCCAAGACCAGTGAGAAACCCACCCTTCTTTTCGGGTGGTTTATCTGAAGCCCCTGAAGCCCCAGCCCGACCGCCAGAAGTAATAGTGGCCGGATTAACGTCCTTGGAGGCCAATAAATCTGCCCTAGCTTGTCGAGCCATCGATTCTTTCATCGTTTCGACGAATTTTGACATTATCATTTTAAGACTAGATATATTGCTTATAACAATGTTAAGAGAGGTAGTGTTCGAACTACGAGTCAACTGCTCTTCAATTCTCATCGTGGCGATTACGTCATTTAATGTTGCTTCGGCCATTTTCTTCTATTTTCCTATTGACTTTTTTCTCAAACATATGTATAATAGCGTTATAGCTAATGATGTTTAGAATAAGCTTATTTCTTAACAGGTGTTGATGGTTTTCCTGTTGGCTTACTGCCCTTCTTATCACTGTATGCATTAGCACCAAAGTAGGCAGCAACAAGCGCAGAGATTGCTACGAAGTATGTTGGAGCAATGTTACCAATAATCACTGCTGCTTTGTCAACGCCAAATAACGAAGTGAAGAAGATACTAAACGGATAGAGAAGCATTCCGAATAAAGCAAACCAAGTCATTTGCCTCATAGCATCTCTACGAGCATCAGCGTCTTCTAACTCTTTACGCTTGAACTCAAGATACATATCCATCTCTTCTGATGATACATGCCCGTCACCATTCGCATCAATACCAGGCAAAGCTGATGCGTCAATGGTGACGGTGTTCGTTTCTTCCTCAGACACTCGACTTTATCCTTGTTGTTGTTTTGCATTTTGTTCTTCAATATGATCAATAAGCATTTCAACATATAAGTCACGTTCAAAAGGTATTAAATTTTCAATCTCAGTTATAGAATATTTATGATGTTGGACTAGAGAAAAGATGACCTTATAATAATTCGAGATACTATTATGGGTCATCATCAAGTAAAAAAACTTTGCATACCTTCGAGTGTTTTCGTTACTTCTGTTCCATCTTCTCTCGTATAAGATATATCATGAGATAGTTTAGGCATTAAATAAAAATAATCTTCAATGCTTCTCATATTTTTAGATGATAATGAATTGATGAATTCTTCTTGTTCTTTTTTCGTATGATCTTTCATAAGAATTACATCATCTCCAACCAAAATTTGATCAATACATTCAATCAAAATGCTGTTCATCTTTTGGTCATCTGTCTTCTTATCGAACTTTTTTACTGTACTATAGTTTGGGTCTTTCATAATCAATACAACATTACCGCTCAGTTCGATAATGTTAGTTCTTTCTTGTTCTTTTATTTTGATATCATCAAGGTTAATGCTAATTTCATATTCGTTGTTGTCTTCGTCATCCGTAATTTTAAGTTCAATAACGTTATTAACAGATTTAGCTCTAAGATTTAAAAACAAATATTCAATCTCGTATGGTGCTAGAGTCTGCATATCAATATCATTCATAATACAATTGGTTAAAATTTGTTCAACCGCATTAGCGATATCATCTTCTTCGCCACTCTGAGATGCCATTAGAAGAATCTTTTCTTCCTTAACAGTAAACGGACGATACTTGATAGTTTCTTTTGTAGACGGTAATTCAAGCATAAATGTAGGGGCATCAATTTTAGGTAAAGCCATATTTTAAATCACTCCATTAAATTAAAGTATTCCGAGACCTCTTCCTAGAGTTCGAAGTGTTGTTCCTTGATTAATCAAATCTTGTATAGTTCGAGGTATATTAATCGTATTTATTACGCCTGCAATAGATGCTGCTTGCGCAATTCGAGTGAATAGGCCTACAGGTGTTCTAGGTTTAGTGAAATCAGAACTGTCTGCTGTCGTTCTTGATATCACAATATCAGTATATGTAAATTCAACAGGAAGCTGAATGACAGCATCGTTCATCTCCCATCCCATTGCTACAGCACCAATTTGTGTTGGATAGGCTTCTGATAAATTATATACGATTTTCTCTGAGCTATCTTGATCATATCCGATAATTTCTATAGTGCAAGCATAATCTTCTTTGTATCCAATTTGCCTATAACCTCTGTTATTGAAAATTTCGCCACCATCTTGTACGATGAAGTTTAACCACCGTTGAAAGAACCCCATCATAAGATAGTTAGAATCACAAAAGAAACTTGTTGTAAAAGAATCATTCGTCCTTGAAATTGGCATTTTGTTTACTTGACCAAATGCATATGGTTTATAATCAACTGTCTTGATAGTCTTCCCAGGTAAAGATGTTGTGTTACAGAAGAACGTTAATTGTTCCATTGTGGGAAAAGCATCACCAACACCAGCAAATACCCTAGAAGGTGGTGTAATTCTTACGATGAACTTGTTTGGCGAAGCAAGTCCCCCAAACTTAGAGTTCGATATTTGCGCTCTGAAATCTGCTACGTTAAATGCCATTATTAACTTCCTCTAAGCATTGCTCTGGAGTCTTTGTAGACCTGACCTTTTTTGATACGACTTTTGTTTTCATAAAATCTTTCTAGTGGTAGAAACAGCGCTATGTCCCATTCAGATGGATTGATATAGACCATTTTAGATTCTACATGATGAACCAAATAGCGATGAATTGTAGGCTTGAATAATCTAAACTTCGCTGCTCCATTCAACATATCATAGTTCATACGCAACCTTGTTGTCTCATCATATTTTCGATTTGATGCTAAAGAGTATAGATTGTCCATTAACTTTGCACGAAGAGGTAAAGGTAGATAGTGCATGTTGATGCCTAGCCAACCTTTTGGAACTTTCTTAAAAGGAAATACGAGAGGAAATCTATCATAATAAGGTAGTGTTTTCTTGTGCTTTGGTTCGTAGTGATATAGATACATATCACCCACACGAATCTGCGAGCGACCTCTGCTTGGGTCGTTTGATCCAGACCTTACGAGTTTTGCTGGTACATGCGCACCAGACTTTCTAGCAGCGGTACGATACCATTCTCGTGCGTCTTGTGTGCGAGCAGGGATTTGTCCCTTCTTCACACCTCTTAATAAGAGTTCGTCAAATATTGCCGCCAACTTCTTGCCTCTCCTTTTTCGGTTAGAACCATAAAAGTCCAACCCCTATCATCACAATATTCTTGGGCAGCACGCCACTTTGATAAGTTCGTGCCCCATGTTTTTACTTCTTCGAGGTATCTCTTAGACACCTTAGACTTTTTTTGTGGTGGTACTGATTGATTCATTGGTTTAATTTCAACAAGTATCACATCTCTATTTAGTTTTTTTATCCAAAAATCTGGAAAATATCTATGTTTTTTACCATCTATTAAGCTACGATACGGCACAACTATTTCTTCAGATGACCATTGAATGATATCATGTTGACTATCGCACCTTCTCATAAACTTCAATTCCCACAGACTTCTATACACTATTTTCGTATAGTCGCCCTTATATTTAGTAGGATTAGATGGTTTAAATTTTCCCCTATACGCCATAGTATTTTTTTTCGTTATAAATAGATTAAATAGCTGTAAACAAGTATTTATAAAGGTTGAATGGATGAGTGTACCTAGATCACCACAAGCAAAAAGATCTTTAAAAAAGAAAGAGAATAGGATTAACCAACTTCAATTTCCATCGCAGTTGAGCGATGTTGGTATGCTTTTAATGTTCAAAAAGTATTCTTATGCAGAGAAGGACACCAATGTATCAACGGCATCAGCTAATATTCTAGATTCCATTTTTCTTTCCCTACCGGACGCTCTTATGGATTCACAAGGTATAAAAGTTTCTGCTACAGAACTTGGATTAGCCGGAGATATGGCTGCTACTGGGGCTAGTGCCTACGCAGGAGGCGGGCTTAGTGCTCTTGTGGATGTTGCATCGGGCCTGGGAGTAGGGGAGGCGACGAGCGCTTTGGCGAGTTACGCCATTAGCGAACTCGGTAAAGAAGTTGCTCCTGCTATAATGCAGGGAGTTGAAGCTGGCGCTGGTGCTAAAAGAAATCCGTTTCAAGCGCTGCTTTTTGACGGTGTTGATTTAAAAACGCATACTTTCAACTGGACATTTGCCCCCACAACTCGCCGTGAGACTAGTACGGTTAAAGAGATTATTAGAACTATAAAATTTCATAGTCTACCTTACTATAAAGATTTTTCAGCAGGAGGTAAAGCATTTTTGTCTTATCCTAGCGTTTGCTTGCCTCGAATTGAAGGTGTTGATACAATTTCATTAAAGCCTTGTATGATTAATAGAGTCGATGTTGATTATGCAGGCGGCGGAGAAGTCGCATTCTTAGAAGGCGGTAATGCAGCAGTAATAAAACTTAGTGTTACGATGCAAGAAATGCAAATGTGGACTAGAGAAGATTATGGTGGAGAATCTGCCACTGAAGAAAACAAGAGTGCACCGCGGCCAGAGCCTGTTGTCAACGCACCGGCGGTGCCATAACAATGTCAAAATATTTTAGATACTATCCACAAACACAATATGCTTTTGCTAATAGCAGTTTTACGATTGAGAAGTCCGTGAAGAACATCTCTCTTAAAACAACTTTGATGGATGGATTATCGCAAGATGACCCATATGCATTTCTTCGTTATACAATATCGGAAGATGAGAAAGCAGAAGACGTTGCAGGTTTCTACTATGATGATCCGTCTATGAGTTGGTTAATATATTTTGCTAACGATATTGTTGATCCATACACTCAGTGGCCGAAGTCGTATGAGAATTTTACTGAGTATTTCAGAAAAAAGTATGCAAGTCAAGCACTTCCTACAGGCACTGATGCTATCGTATGGGGGCAAAATACAACTAGAACTGATAATATCGTTCATTGGAAAAACACCGACGATGAGACCATGTTGATTAGCCCAGATTCATATGTAAGAGCACAGACATTCAATAGTGATTTTGTTGCTGGCGAATGGACTGCTGTTCGTCGTTTTGATTACGAAATAGAAGAGAACGAAACCCTGAGAAATATCATTCTCGTGAACTCTTCTTATACCAGTATTGCAACAGAAAATTTAAGAAGTTTGTTAAATGAGTGAAGAAACTTTTGATGTAGGTTATTGCGACATTCAATTAGCGACACTCAATCGTTATGGAGAACTCAAGAAACCTGCATTTGATATATCATCATATATTGTAGACATATCATTTACTGAGTCGATTGATTCGCCATTACTTTATGGAGAAATGTCTCTAGTCGATTCGTCTGGTCTTATTGATAACTTCCCCATTCTTGGAGAAGAGATATTCACACTAAGATATGTTGATTTTTTTAATAATGAGATAACGCAACAGTTTATAATCTATAGTCTATCGAATGCTGTGGCTAACGAACAACAAAACAGCATGTTTTACAAGTTAAAATTTATATCACCGCAACATTTCATAAGTAATAGTAAAAGGGTTCAAAAAAGTTATGTTGACTTCACTACTAAAGAGATGGCTCAATTAATTTTTGATGAATATATCGTAGATGATACTAACTTTAAGGACTCTGCTAACAAAATTGAAATTCAAGATACGTCGGGCACACAGACTTTAGTTGTTCCTTCCTTACAGCCTATTGCTGCTATAGATTTTGTTTGTCGCAAATCGTTCTCTGCTGAGGATAAGAGTTCGAATTATTACTTCTTTCAAAATAGAGAGAAGTTTAAAATGGTCACTCATGAAGAAATGTTTGTAAAGAATTTACAAACAATACGATATACTCATGATCCAGCTTTGACATCTGATACTCCGGCTAATAGAGCAAGAGCAATGAACAATATCACTTCTTTGTTCATACCAAAAAGATTAAATACTATTAATGAAATGCGTAATGGCGCTATGATTTCTGATGTTGTTGAAATCGATATATTAAATAAACAATACAATCACAATATATTTAAATACCAAGATACCTTTAAAGATTATAAACATCTAGAAAAAGTTGTGAGATTTCCTCATACAGAAAACTTCACCAATGCTTTTTTTGGTGATGAAAATGTTATGAAATCGTTTTTGATATTCACAGATGTTGAAAGAGAACAGCAAAAATATAAAGATATTACTGGTCCTAAAGTTTCCAATAGGTACTATCTAAATTCTATGAGTATGGATATAGAGATATATGGCAGAAACGATTTGTTTGCTGGTGATGTAATTTTAATTGATATTCCTCAATATGAAAATATTGGCGGCGAAGGTGTCAAAGATAAACATAAGAGTCTTTCTGGTCATTGGTTAGTTCAAACTATTATACATTATATAAAGGGTAAAACTTATACCAGTAAACTAACTATCATTAAAGACCTTGTCCCAGGAGATAAGGCTGGAGTTTCAACAGTAGCAAATATGACATCGGAGTTTGAAGAATAATGGCTGAAAATGGTTTTAGAAACATGCTATGGTTTATGGGTGTCGTAGAAGAACGTACAGACCCAAGAAAAATGGGGCGTGTTCGTGTTCGCTGCTTCGACATTCATCCTGATAGCAAAGAAGATGTTCCTACAGATACTCTACCTTGGGCAATTCCTATTATTGGTAGTTATGATATTAATTACAAACCTCCGATGGAAGGTTCGTGGGTATTTGGATTCTTTCTTGACGGCGCTGATGCGCAACATCCAATGCTTCTTGGTGTTATGCCCGGTATGCCTACGACTGCTGTGGACACATCACAAGGATTCAATGCAACATCAGATCCTAATCCGCATCCAGTTTCGCTGAATCAACCTGATATTTCTCGACTTGCCAGAGGTGAAGATATTGGCGAAACTCACGTTGCTAGTAAACTTATCAATCAAGAAGAATGTCCAGGGTATTCTTGGTCAGAACCACCGCCACCTTACAATGCTGAATATCCATATAATCAGGTAAAGGAAACTGAGTCTGGTCACGTTATAGAACTTGACGATACGCCCGGTTCAGAACGTATCAATATTCATCATGCTTCTGGCACATTCACAGAAGTTGGTCCAACGGGCACTCGTGTTAACAAAATTATTGGTGATGATGTAACAATCGTCGAGAAGAATGGTAGGATCTTGATCAACGGCAAAGCAGATGTGATTGTGAAAGGTACTTGTACTGTTACAGTCGAATCTGATTGCAATATAACCGTTGATGGCGATTTGACCACGAATGTTCATGGCGATTACAATCTAAATGTTGCTGGCGGAATCTATATGAACTCTGGTGATATTTTCGCACAGAAAAGTTCTGCAATCAGACAAGAAGCCTATCTAGATAGCTATAACGTATTTGCTAATAAGAATGCGTACGTACATGCGCAAGAGGGTAATATTCATATCTACGCTAATACAGGGTTTGTTTCAGCATATGCTAACACAGATGTGAGAATTGAGAGTGGCGCTAATACATATTTCAAAACAGCAGGCAAATACAATATTAAAACAGTGGGTAATGTTGCTATTGAAGGCGCTAAAGTTGATTTGAATACAAGTGGTGCGGCTGAAGAAGACCCCGGTTTCAATCATATACTAAAAGGTTCTGACACAAGTTATCTAAAACCATCAGGCAGGCGTCCAGCGTTTAAGCATAAATTCCCCAACCCACCAGATAGGAAATTTCCAATTGAAGTAGACTTAGTAGATGATCCATATACAAGTTTCACTGACCCGCCAGACTTGTGGAGAGATTCTCATCCATTCGGCGCAGAGGAGTTCGAATAATGTCTTTAACATCTATCAATCTGCCTCTTCTAACGTTAAATGATTTGTTAGAAATATCAGATTCTGTTCCTGGGCCAGGACCAAACGGAGAAATCTTTTCTGCTCTGCAAAATTTCGAAGCTATTGTTCCAGAAGCAGCGTTTTCTCCACAAGATATGCTATCCCTAAAAAAAGACATTATTAAGAAAGTGTCTGAATTGAATGTGGCAGATTTATTCACAATTGGTAACTTATCTTCAAATATTATTGATTTGCCAACAACTCAACTATCAGCAGTTCTCTTTGATAGTGGAGTAGATGTTGAGAACTTTTCATTGGAATCATTTGACCTATCTGTTGATGGATTAGTTGATTTGAATGCTGGTATCGATGAGTCTAATAATGCTCTTGCTGGTGGTTGTGAAATAGTACTGGCTGCACTTGCAACTTCCAAGTCGCCAAAGGAATTAAGTTTAGAATCATTTGACTTAGCTGAAATCAACTCTACTATCTCTGGTGCTGCAACAAGTTTAGTTGATGGAATATCAAGTTTTGTGGGCGAGTTAACCTCGGAAACTATTGCAGCACAAGCAGAAAAAAATGTTGCTGATTTGATAAATGATAGCTTAACAACTGTTGATACTGTTACTAATAATATTAAAGATGAACTTGATTATCTTGAGTCAATAAACATTAGTGCTTTGCAAAAGAGTTTAAAAGCACAAGAAGAAGCAATTGCCGGTGTATTTACATCTTCTGTTGATGCTCTTCTTGGTGATATACCGAAAGCATTAACCGCATCACTTAGCATTACAGAAGGATGTAGCGCTCACACTTCAAAATCTACTGAAGCGTTGGTTAAAAATCTTCAAAAGAATGTTGATGCTCTTGCTGATAAAGTAGAAGTAAGTGCTTTGAACTTAGGACCAACACAAAAACTGCTGACAGCGAAACTCGACCGTGTAAAGGGCTTAGTTACTGAGACTCAAAATAAAAAAATCGCATTAAAGACTGCTGCTATTATTAAGAAGACCCAAGAAAATAATCCACAAGCAGACCCGGTGCAAATAGAACAAACTGTAAAAAATCAAATTGCAAAAGCCAATAAAACGCACGATGAAAAAATACGGACAGAGCGCATGTGTATATCAAATAGCGTGAACGGTGCCTCATCTAAATATGCTGATATACAAAGGTCGAGCAATCAAAGGTCAGCGTCTTCTGCTGCGGCAGGTAGACCTATAGCAAGCAAAGGTGCAGTTATTCGTGAAGTTATAAAATGGAATGGCACAAGTAAATTATATGATGCTTCATACTTCAACGGTCCTTATGCTAAAGATACTGCGAAAAAAGTGAACACTCTTCATCCAAAAGTTAGAGAACGATTTGCTAAAGGTATTCGGGATGTTCAGAATGATCCTAAACTTCTAGCGATTGGCTATAGCGGTAAATTTTCATATGCAACACGAACTTTTGCTCAACAGGCAGCGCTATATAAAATATACAAAGAAGAGGGTGGGTCAAAAGCAGCGCCGGCAGGAAGAAGTTGGCATAATTATAAATGTGCATGTGATCTTGTTGTAATTAAAGGTGTAAATACAACGAACAAAAAAGGGAAACGAGTACTAACAGCGGATTGGAATACAAAGTGGCATGAAGGTATATACAGGGACCATTTTTTAAAATATGGGTTAGAGAATTATCTTAAAGATGATTCTGGGCATTTTCAGCCAGCAGAGTTGAGCAAGATATCTACACAGAAGGCTTTACGAGAGTCTATAAAAAATAATGTATTAGATGAGAATGTAATCGCTACCTATCTTGTTTAGTCTTATAAATAAAAAGAAAACTGGAGATTGCTTCATATGGCAACGCCATTAACACAAAGAGTTGTATACTCGGACTTCTTTACGGACTTGGATAGACATCCAATTCGTAGTACAGTCTTACGCAAAACA
>Ga0307986_10003012_pt1 | contig 11859 bp, 8 predicted proteins | sample EllFjometageno82_FD_203170 | JGI IMG/M metagenome (GOLD analysis project Ga0307986, IMG submission 203170) | Marine microbial communities from Ellis Fjord, Antarctic Ocean - #82 | ecosystem: Environmental > Aquatic > Marine > Unclassified | place: Southern Ocean | collected 2014-10-09
TTTCAGCGTTAAATAAGAATAACAGCTTATTAGCATGGTCTGCTCTATTAAGTATGAAAGTGGTGGGCACACCATCATCATTAAGGTGTACCTTTTCAAATTTATCTAATTCCGGAGCAAGCATGGCCCTAGTAACTTTATCGTTGCCAATCGTTAGGGTTCCGCCAACACCAGTATTGGTAACATCGCCTCCGGTAAACTTTAACAGTTCCTCAGCTTTTATGCCTTTACTTTTCTCTGCATCAGTAGAAGCTTCTGGATCTACAATATAGAAAAGGTCATTATTAGTAACCTGCGCTTTGGTTACCGGTCTAGCACTATGTATGTCAGTTAATTTATTACTCATAACATCTTCCTGTTAAGTTTGTTTATATTATTTATATAGTTTCTAATGTCCAATCGACCAATAATCGCCTTCGGCATCAACTTCTGACACATTATCTTCAACACCTAAACCGTCATCAACGAAACCGAACGGTAACATATCGTCTCTCATCTCAGCAAGCTTCTGATTGTATATTAAGTCTTTTAAATTAATGTCAGTCAAGCTGTTAAATATATCTGATGTAGCGAACCAACTGAATAGCACGAGGTTCATAACTAAGTCATCATGGTTACCACCGGTTGCAGCATACGAAGCACCCTTTGGCGCAAACGTACTTAACTCTCTAATTGTTTCACCGTGTGTCAACAATATTTTATTTTCTTCAATCAAGTCTTTCATTGTTGAACAACCGATGCGTTTAACTTTCTTTGTCATCGTAACACCAAGAGCACCAGCTTTAACTGTAGACTCAACGTGCATGTTCTCATATTCAAGATCGTAGTATAGACCGTTACACACAATCGCTCCAGCATCATTTGATTCAATCAGAACATACGCATCGTTGTATGCTGTACCCCATTTGTAAATATAGTCACTCATTAATAAGGGAGAGACTTCGTTATTATGATATACACAAACCTGTTTAAATGGTCTTACAGATATATCAACAACGGTCCAAGTGGTGTAATCGTTTCCTCTACCTTTACCTACGTCAACTGACATTATATAATTATGTCCTGGGATTGGATCCTCATAAACATATATGCTTTGGTCAGGTGATATACTTAAAGGCGACCCAGCCATCTGTTTTAGTAATGCCTCTGGTGCTATAAGCGTGTTGCCTTTACCAGCAAAGGTATTACCAAACTCTTGATTAAACTGTATCTCAGAAGTATTCGCAATAGTTTGGGCTTTCCATTTTTTATCTCGTCCAGGGACATCCCACCAATCAACCCTGAATGGAGAGAACTCATTTGTCTCGTTTGCAGCACCTTCCCACAACTTATGGAATACGTTACCTACACCATTCGCAGTTGATGTAATAATAATCTTTGTCTTTTTACCAGATGAGATAACTGGGTATGTTGAAGTATAAAACTCAACGTCGTTGTCAATGAATGCAAACTCATCAAGGAAGAGCAGGTTAATAGCTTGCCCACGAATAGAGCTTGAAGATGTTGACGCAGTTATAATACGTGATTCATTAGAGAATTCAACGTACGTCTTATTTAGCGATTTGCATCCTGGCTGTAAAAAGAACGGAAGGTTCTCAAGGATAAGAGTTATCCTGCTCAACATCTCTTTAGCGGTTGCGCCCTTATTCGCAAGGATAGCAACTGACTGTTCAGAATGAAAGATAGCATACCAAGTTAGATATGCACAAGAGCTAATTGACTTACCTGACTGACGACATGCTAATACAATGCTAAAGCGATTATCATTAAACTCATGATACATCTTTTCCTGATACGGATAAAGTTTAAACGGAACTAAACCTTCATCAAGATTAATGATCTTAACATACTTCTTAGTAAAGTACACAGGGTCTGTACGACACTTATTGTACTCTAATACTTCTTCTTCGGTAAACGTTTGTTCAACACCATGTCTTTTGATGTTAGGGTTACCAAGATAATATGTTCCTGCATTGGCCGTAGTTATTGAACGCGTTGCATCACTCATTAATTTCTTCAGGTGATTTTATTAGATGCGACTCGCCATCAATAGCATCAGTCTTTTGTAACATCTTTTGCAAATCGGTAACACTTCCAATAAACACATTATTGTTTGTAGTACCCTTTGCCGACTTTTCACCTGCCTCCTTTTCAACTTCTTTCTTAGCTTTCTGGAGTTGCATTAGTTTATCACTAACATCACCAATATCTTTTACTGTCCTGCTTAATACTTCGTAAGCACGAGGTGCTTCAGTCTGTCGGCATAACTCGGATAACCCGTCAAGGTTATCCATGCCAACTTTTACTAATGCACGAAGTGTCTTACGCGAGAATTCATAGTCGTCGTCAATATCGCCGCGCGTAACATCAGCAGCGATTGCTAACCCTCTTTGTTCTTCTTCAACAACATCTAGCTTCGATGTTAATTTATCAAATACGTCACTCATAATTTATCCTATGTTATAATAAGATTAGCTAAAGGCCACGTTCCATAGTCGGTGTCAGTGTCGTTATGTGCTGAGGCAAAGTCATCTCTGAACTCAATACCAATGGTAGTGATAACACCCTGTGTTCCTGTAGGTCCGTAGAACTTCATCTTCATAGAAAAATCAAGAGTATAAACAAGTACTCGTCTATCTGTCGCAGCGCCTTCATTCTCATCAGACATAGTAATGCCTTCTAACTTAATTGGTATATCTTCTTTAAGATCAGTCCATCCATCAACGGGCTTGATAGTAACTGAATACTCGTTATGAAAGTACGGCATGATTTGTTCTACAATTTGTAACGCATCATCTTGGTTCTTTGCCATAATATTTAGTTCAAAGTTAAGCATGTACGATGTTTGTAATTTAATCGTATCTCGAGCACTTCCAGTTCCTTTAGTGAGCGTCGCCATCTTGTTCATCTTAAACGTAGGGTCGAACTCTATGCCATTAAACGTAAACGCCATACGCGGAAGTTTAAGAGCCATTGATTTCTGATCGTCACCAACAGTATCAATACGGTTTAAAAACTTTTGTTTAGAACCATATGCTAAAGGAACTTTAATTTGATTGATAGCTTCATCACTACCATTTCTTCGGACAACCGTAATGTTATTAAAGAGTGTGCCAAAGATAGCAACGCCTTTCCTTATTGTCGAATGGTAAAAGTGATCACCGAACATTTCTTAACTCCCAGGTTCGCCAAACGGATTTGTCTCAGAAAAGTCTAAGAACGAATCGCCTTCAATTTCAAAATCAACATTATCTGCTTGTGAATCATTTGGCAAGACATAGCTATCATTAGGTGACGAATCATTAATACCGTATATAGTATCTATACTTGTTGCCGTTGCTCCACTCGAAGCACCAGTAATAGCAGCCGTTGTGTTAAAGTCTTTAACATTAGTTGTGCCTGATGTACCAAAGTTTGATAATGTGAAAATAGAATACCCTGTGAATGACGCATCAATGTCTTGAAGTATTCCATGAACAGTAACTCCAGTCGATATAGTTTGTGTAATCTTCTCACCTACTTCGAATGTTCCTGTAACACTAGCGTCAGTAATCTTGAAGGTCTGCGCATATCCCCAGTTCTTCACTGCATCATCAATCTCTGCTACACCTGTATCAATTTCCTCATCGTTAAACTCATATAGAGCACAAGAGAAAGTATACGTTGGTAAGTTACTTAACTGAAAGAAAGGTTTCTTTGTATCAACATATGTGATTTCAAAATAAGAATTAGATAAAGGAAGATATAAGATATCACCTTCGTTAGGCTTCTTCATACCTTCAATAGAACCAATCGTCTGATCCCATATTCTCTTTGCTACAACGAAGTTGCACTCATCTCGGATCTCAATGCCAAACTTTTGGAACACATCACCAGAACCACCAAACCCTTCAACATCTTCAAGGTAGGCTTCAATCATATACGCATCATCAAACTTAGATGCTTTATCTTCACCTAATATATTATCCCGAGCAATGATTTCGCGGGGGAGATAGTAAACATCTTGGCCATAAATCTTAAGAGACTCAATGATTAAGTCTTCATATAAATTTTGCTCAGACTTTACTTCTTGAGAAAAGAATACATTGCGGCCCATGTGTTATCCCATGTAAAAATCAACAGGTAGTTCCCAAACCAGACGGGCCTCTTCTGTCAACTTTTCAATCTCTTCTTTGGCTTCGTCAATATAACGCAACCCATTAAATGTAACGCCACCTGGCATTTGCATTCCTTCAAACTTAGACATGTTCTGTCCCCACTGCATTTTAATCAAAGCAGTAGCATAACGCTTCAAGAAGTAGTCATCCCACATATCTTCATATGCTGCAGGATCCAACACACGGTTGCATTCAAGTACTAAATTAGTCCCAGCTGGAAACAATGACCAATCGACATCTAGTCTTAACTGGTTCTTATGTGGGATATATTCAAAGGCGATCCTGCGACCTGTTCCCATAGTGACACCCAACATACTAATCCAACTCATTGTTAGATAATAATCAAGCATAGCACCACGATAATTAAGATTAAATAAATCGTTCTGGAAAAACTGATAAGTAATATCAAACATAGAACTTGCAGAACCAGTACTTGGTGGTAACACCTGAAGCACTTCTTTAATTAAATCGGTATTAGCAATAGGAATCCAGCCGTTATTTACATCGGCCGTAGTTATTGTATATGAAAAGAATGCTTTCTCTGACGCATCATCATGAAAGAATTCCCAGAACTGAATCGCTTCATCAACTCTATCATCGAGTTGGTCATCATCAACGTTTACTTCAATAACGGGTGCACCTAAACTGCGCAAGCAGTGCTCGATAAATGTAGCCTTTGTTGTTGGTTTAGCCATATTAATTTCCTAACTTAATTACTAATAAATTCTCAGATCTAGTCTTAGCTACAATATCATTATTAGTAATACTTTTTGCATTATCACTATTGCCCAAGAATCTAGTCTTAGAGCCAATAGTATTATTAGAATTACTTTCAGCACTTATAACTACACTATCATTTATTTTTGTGTTAATATTAAACATTAAGTAACACTTGGTGTAACGTGCGCCTGTCCTTCTAGCACACGTGTTACTGTTCCGCCAATATGAGTCAACTCAACGTCATAAACATACCTACCAGCTTTCATAGGACCAGTAACAGCTGCGGTCAAGGATAAAGTTATCTTACCATTCGCTCCATCTGTTATAGATGTAGTAAAAGCTACACTAGAAGAAGAGCCATAAGACTTCTTAATTTTTCCAGCGACAGAGTAACCAGATGATATATTTTTAGCCGAATCATCTGATTCAGTTAAGTTAACAATAGTAGTAAAAGTAGCTCCCTGATCTATTGTTATGTTTGCCTGTGTTGCCATTTAGTTTCCTCAATTTAATTTATCTACTATTATTTATATAGATACTAACCCTAACATTATGATGAGGCAAATATTCTCAGATTTTTACAAGCAGGTACTTCAGCAGAGTTCTTACTCTTCAATACAATCTTAATAGCAACAGAATTAAACACAAAGTCGACCGGCGAGGCTGCCGTGTCCTCAACAGTGAAGTGAATTTCATTAAATGCAGATTCACTATTATCAGTCATAAATACATTACCTGTAGTTGGAATAGTGCTTGGAACAACAGACGCCTTAATATTTCCAGACACTGCAGTGTCTGTAATCTGTGTCCAACCTAAGTCATCCCAAGAAGTTCCTGCAGCAGTCTTATCAAAGTCAATAGATGTTTTGTAATATACTTCAACAGCTGCGTCTTCAGGTTTACTGACATCAACATAGATATCTAAAGCCGAGGAAATGGAATCTAAATCTAATTTCTTAGTAATATAATTAGCAACACTATCTGTGCCGTAAGCTGCAGTATCAGCAACTGTTGGAGATGAAGGATAATTAACGCTATGCGAATGCAATACAGCGTGTGACGCATTAAGATTAACTATTGGGCTCACACGATCATTCGTAGTTTGTAGCTTAGCTTCAAACTTTAAAGATTTTCCGCTGAGATCGACGATATCTTGGTTCTCAGTTGATAATACTGTGTAGGGTTTATCTAAAACATTTAGCGCGTTATTGTTTACAAATACAAAACTGCCATCTCGCACAAAGGATAGACCGGTTGAATCAACAGTCTTGGTAGAAGTTCCGTTATACTTAACCCCTGTTGATGTTCCTACAGGTTCAATTATATCTAAAGTAGGAGCAATCATATCGTAGACACGATTCTCAGTAGCGCGTACTTTGCGGCCACCTCCAGTTTTTTCATTTACGGGAGTTCCTGCTAGTCCAGTTAAATCAATTTCATAATAGTTCTGAGTTGCCCTAACAACTGTGTGTTCAGCATTAAATTCGGCAGCTGTCACGTTGTTAAAGTCACGGCATCCACTGAAAGTTACTGTATGACCTGTTCCATAGAAGCCATGATTAGGATGTGAAACAACTATAGTACCAGTAGTGCTTGCTCCAGCCGTAAATCTAAATGGATTCTTTTGTAACAATCGCTTCTCAACGCCATCATTAACTAACTGATATGTGTATTCTTCATCTGTATTAAATACTGCACGTGTTACTTTAAACTTAAGCGACTGTCCAACTAATGAGCTCCAGCTCCTTGAGTTAGAAGTACTTTGCAGGAATTCAATTCCTTCAGGCAAGAAGCTATATTTATCAGAATCTTCTGCTATAGCATTACTATCTTTAGCAACTTTTACATTATACGCAGAAGAATTACTATATAATACTAACGCATATTTCGATGTACCTTTAAGTGCTATCGGCCAATCAAACACTAGGTCAAGCGAACCACTGCCCTCGATTGCAGCAGTTACGTCAGTCGCTGCTACTTCAACATTAGTCCCAGGAATAACATTCCTAGTTGGAACCCCATCTTTAGTCGTAACAAGCTTGGCACGGAGGGGTAATTCTCCACTCGAAGTTGTTGGATAAATAGTAATCTTTGTTATAGAAGCACCGACATCAGGAGCTCTAACTTTAAACACTTGGGCTATAGCATCTGTATTCCAATTTTGAAAATCAGTAAGATCGTCAACGCTGTAATTGTTATCGAACTTACTAGTACCAGTTGCTGCTATAGCCTCTGATATTTCTTTATCGGCCATTCCAGAGTAAAAATTAACTACACCAGATGTGCTTCTGGTATCTGCATTAGTTGAACTACTTGTTAGTATTAATTTAGCTGCACCACACTTAACACGAATGCTTTCGTTATTAGGAATAAGAAACACACCATACACTTTACCATTTGAGTTGGTTTTCAACACATTAGTCGCAGTCGCAGTACCTGTACCAGTACCTACTCCAGTTGCAGTAAAGACTGTGCCTACAGTGTTATTTGCAGAACCAACTGCTGTAAAAGAAGTGTTGCCTGGGTCTGTAATTGTATATGTTATACCAGTTTCAAAAGAGCCAGCATTAACAAGAAGATCACTGATTGAGGTATCACCATCAAATGTCTGAATTGTTTCTGAGCTATCATCGGCATTACCAAATATGTTAGCATCGTATGTAGCTTTGGTTACTTCCTTAACATAAGAAGAAACATCATGCCCATCAAAGAATGCATACACTTGTGTTCCTGGACGCAAATCAGTAGCTTTAAAATATACTTCACGAGAACGCATATCTGGAACAAGCTGGGCTACTGGGCCAGTATTATATTTGTGGTCTCTTACAATACGTAAGCTATAGTTATACCCAAACACCCGGGCCCAGAAGTTTCTAGAGTAGGACATAAGCCTAAGGTTCGCTTGTCCTGGCGTAGCAGTTCCTACCTTACGCCAATTCTGCAGCGAACCATTCGTGTTAAGCTGAACTTCACCTGTAACTTGGTTCACACGATACTCAGCAGCAGCACTACGGATTAATCTGTTCGTTCCACTAAGTAAGATGGAATTTCTTATGGAATTATGGTACCTATAACCGCGATAGTAACGGCCGGAGTGTGTATGAGAAACCGTATACTTAGCCCAGTCATTATTGATAGGTTCTGGGAGTGACGCGTCTGACATCCAGATATCTGAAGGAGGAGATAATTGAATATCCCCTGCTCGGAAACCAGTAATACCATTTGCATTAATTGGCAAGGTGGCTGTATCTTTATCTTGACTAACTTCAACTTTTTCTGTGGCGTAAGGAACAGTAATTGCACCTCCCGCAGTCGGATACGCTAAATCGCTTCCAGACTGTCCTGCGCTTTTAACTAAGTTAACTGATGTCTGTCTAAATGGTGGCACTAGCTTATTTCCATTAACCATAGCAATATCATAATCGGGGTGTGAAGGATCACCAATACCATCAACCTGAGACGAGAAGTTATCTATCGCTAATCCTTTCTGTGTGCTCCCAGAGATTAAATCAGAGTTGTCATTATTACCCACTGCTTGTGCAGCGACATAATACTGAAGCTGTTCAATGTTAGATTCTAAACCTCGGATAGCTTCCATTGTATACCCTTGGTTATTTACTGAGGTGAATGATATATCTCTACCTAAGTCATAAACATAAGGTTTAATATCAATATTAAACAAAGTAATAGCATTCACTGGAGCGTTTGACGGAGCAACAGGACTTAGTGCTGGAATACCTTTACGGTAAACGTATTCTCCGTTGTTGTCAAGATACAAAATATCCTTTCTTCCCATATATACTTGTGGTTCAGCTAATGTTATAGATGACCCAATCTCTGGGAATACCCAAGGGCCACTAAATGTTGGTGTAACAAAACGGAAGTCAAGACAATCACGAAGCTCAACACCATTATAAGCTGGAATCACATCGTAATCTTCATTAGGATATGAGTCGACTGAGAAGTAAGAACCAGCACCATGGCTATAATAACTATACCTAACTTTCAAAGCGCCATTAGTAATAGAAGCATTAGGAAAGGCTGGGTTAAGTGTTATGCTTGCAAGTTCATATGAAGAATCACGTTGACCGTTGTCAAAAATAAACTTGTCGCTGTGATCTGTGATAGGAGTAAAGACTACTGCATCCCCATTAGCAAGAGTTACTGGTCGGTCTACTGTAATAGTATCTGTCCCAGTATTAATTGCGGTAACTATTACTTTCTTATCAATATTTTTATTGCCGGTCGTATAAACTATATCATCGACTGCAATCCCCCCATCAGCATTTACTACAAACGTATAAGAATCGGTAACAGCGCCAACGACAGTTTTAGATTCATTTGATCCTTTAGAGTAAACAGCTTCTAAATATATACCATCAGCAAAGTCTAATTCATAAGTAGATGTACCTGCAGCATATGTTATAGTATCTGTGTGATACACAACCTTAGTTTTAGTTTTAAATTTAGTACCAGCAGCAGGACGTATTAAAAAGCTGACACGAATACCTGCAGTACCCGTTGTTAAAATAGAGAAGTTGCTATCACCAATAGAAGGGGTGCCACTGAAACCTGTAACAGCAGTTGCAACTGACCAGCTGGATGAGCCATCATATTTAGTTTCGAAGGTTTCAGCTGCATCAACACTAGCTAATTCGTAACCTGTTGGCACAGTAACAGCTGCTACACCATTAGCACCACCACCAGACACAACAGTAATTCTAGATATAAACGTTGTGTTATCTGCACTGTTGCCATCAAGCAATGTTTTTGTATTGTCAAATGGAAGCTTTACAATCGCTGTGTCATTAGAAGCTTCTTTTAATTTACCAGAAATTGTTGCGATAAAGGTGCTATCACCATCGTCTTCCAACACAGTAACGCTACCAATAGTTTGACCAGCATTCATAACGATATTAGTAACGTATACTCGCCATAGATTTGTCCCAGGCATAAATTCGATTGACTTAAATACACAACTACCAATCTTCGTTGTAGTCCCTCCTCCTGAACCATCTCCGCCGCTCATTAATTCAAGTGAATACGCAACTAAAGTCGTCGCGACGGCTCTAGGTGGAATACCAGCGTTTATCGTAACATCAAAATAATTTCCTGAAGTTACACCAGAGTATTTAGTACTATATGTTTTTATTGAATCAGTAGTTCGAGTTTTATCAATCGCTGATGCAGTCCCAAGTATAGCTGCTTTCTCTACAGCCTTTTCCACCCGCCTGCCTTTAACATATGCTACTGAAGGGTTAATATCTAGAACATATTTATCTGCACTACCACTTGTTATGTTACCTAAGTTACTCTCTCCGTCAATAGTTTCAAGCTTATCTTCGCGAACAGCTACGCGGAAAGCACCTAGTGTATAATCACCAGACTCTTCATATGTCCTTTGCTCAAACTTATCAGATAGTGGTGTGTCGCTAAGTTTATTATCTAAAGCAGTCTTTTTGACTACAACACCATTAATAATTTTTGTGTGCGGAATCCATTTGGGAGGCACGTCAGCAGGAGTAACGTATTCACCTGTAGATGCATCAATTGCAAATTTGCGTAATGTTGCAACAACCTGCGCTCGATTAGCGCCGGGTGCTGAGTAATTAGGAGCGCCAAGAGAGTTATCAACTAAAGCAGTATCAGCTGTAGAATCAATCATGTTTTCCGCTACACTAAACCCTACTTCATAAGAAGGCGCTGTAGTAGCTATATCCAAATTTATAGTTGCAGCAGGAACATATATAAAGTAACCACTATAAAAATACACGCCTTCAGTAATGCTAACAAATGACCCTTCGCCTTTACTGTCAGCAGCTGCAGAAACAGTTTCAGCAGCTGCGACACTATCTATAGTTAAACTTTCAGAGTTATTATATGTACTTTGCGTACCTGCAGTACCACTATTGCTATACGATAAGTATAGGTAGGCTGCTCCATACGTTGCCTTATAATCTGTGACAACGGCGGTCAGACCAGCATAAGCACCTACAACGGTTTTGCCTACATAAGCTGCAGCCTCTTCACTCGTTACTGTACCATTAAGTCTAACATAGTCTCTAGAGAATGCAGTAAGATCACCACCAAGAACAACTGCACCATCTTGAAATGTGTACTGACCTAAGTAATCAACTTGAGCTTGGAGAATTGATTGTACTTCGTTTAATTCTCTAACCTGTACACCAACGCTTGGGCGGAACAAAACTCGATTATATCCCTTGCTTTCATCAAAGGTATCACCGGTTGTGGTGAAACGGACTGGTACGATTTTACTGATTGTCATAATTTGTTCCTTAGAATTCTATAACTATTTTAATATCTTCTGTTTGGTTTGAACCACGGTCAACAGGACTAGCGAGATTTTCTAAAAATACTATATCCCCGCTACCAGTTTTAATTGGACTTACAGTTAGTGTACTTGATGCAGCGGCCCCGCTTGCGCTACTTAAAGCAAGCCCACCCGTAAAGGGTTTAAACCCTGTACCAGTAGTTATTGCAACATTAGATGAACTATAATCATCAGACTGTACATAATATATATAACCATTAGTTGTGTCTCTATCTACAATCCGACCTTGTGCGCCAGATGTAGCTTCTGTTATAATTTCATCAACCACGAAAGTGAGTGATTCAGCGGCAGTAACCGTCAAGCGACGCATTGGCCTATAGTCATCACCAACTGCAGCAGTAGTACCATCGTCCTCAATAGGGTTAAGTATCAAAGAGAGTTGTCTAAAGTCATTATCAACTGTTGCTGCGCTGCCAGCAAGTAATGTATGAGCAACAATATAATGCCCACCCAGTTCTTCAACAGGATCTGTACCGTGTCCTAGTCCTGGAGCAACAGAAGGTCGAATAATAGCGCCGGAACCACCACCTGATATATTCTCAACAGCTGCATATGTATACCCTGTTCCAGCTGTCGTTATAGTGTATCCTGTTATAACACCGCTACTATTAGTTTTTAGTGTTGCTACAG
>Ga0307986_10003013_pt1 | contig 11854 bp, 11 predicted proteins | sample EllFjometageno82_FD_203170 | JGI IMG/M metagenome (GOLD analysis project Ga0307986, IMG submission 203170) | Marine microbial communities from Ellis Fjord, Antarctic Ocean - #82 | ecosystem: Environmental > Aquatic > Marine > Unclassified | place: Southern Ocean | collected 2014-10-09
AACATTATTTTATGGTAAATAAATTTCAACTCTATAAGAATTAATAAAAGCTCCAATTATAAGATATTTGTTATAAAAAAAAGTGATTGAAAAAGAAAATTTAGATAAAACTAACGCATGGCCTTTCGTCGAGGCCAAAAAGCTCTTGCGTGAAAGAAAGACCTTTATTGAAAAAAAAGGAAAGATTATTCTACAAACAGGCTATGGTCCAAGTGGATTACCACATATAGGAACATTTGGTGAGGTTGCTAGAACATCAATGATGGTTAATGCAATAAAACAGCTCACTGATATACCAACAGAAATTATTACCTTTTCAGATGATATGGATGGTTTTCGAAAAGTTCCTGAGAACGTTCCTAATCAAGAGCTCTTAAATCAAAACCTTCATAAACCATTAACTCAAGTTCCAGACCCATTTGGAAAATTCACAAGTTTTGGTGAACATAATAATCAAATGTTAAAAGACTTTTTAGATAGATTTAATTTTAGATATAATTTTAAAAGCTCTTCTGTACTTTATAAGAATGGTTTTTTTAATCCTACATTGCAAATAATTTTAGAAAATTATCAGGGTATTATGGATATAATTCTTCCAACTCTTGGTAAAGAAAGACAAAAAACTTATAGCCCCTTTTTACCAATATGCCCAGACACAGGTAAAGTTTTAGAAATTCCTGTGTCAGAAATTTTAAAAGATAAGTCAAAAATTATTTTTGATAATAAAGGAAAAAAATTAGAAACTAGCATTTTAAATGGAAACTGCAAATTACAGTGGAAGGTAGATTGGGCAATGAGATGGTATGCGCTTGATATTGATTTTGAAATGTATGGAAAAGACTTAATTGAAAGTGCAATTTTATCATCAAGAATAATTAGATTAATTGGAAAAGCTAACCCGTCTGGCTTTGCATACGAACTTTTTTTAGATGAAAAAGGAGAAAAAATTTCTAAATCAAAAGGTAATGGGATTACTATTGACCAATGGTTAGAATATGCATCACCAGAAAGTCTTTCACTGTACATGTACCAAAACCCTAAACGAGCAAAAAAACTGTACAAAGAAATAGTCCCTAAAACAGTAGATGAATATTTAGATTTTGTGGAAAAAGCAAAAAGTCAAAATGATTTACAGTTATTAATGAACCCAGCTTGGCATGTTCACAATGCGTTAATTCCAAAAGAAGATACAATTATGAGTTTCTCGATGCTTTTAAATTTAGTAGAAGCAAGTAATGCTGATTCTAAAGAATTACTTTGGAAATTTGTAAAAAAATATAAAAAAGATATTTCAGAAAAAAATTACCCAATATTTGACAACTTAATTGGATATGCAATCAAATATTTTAATGACGTAATAAAACTAAAAAAAAAATATAAAACACCTGATGCAAATGAAAAATCAGCCTTTGAAGCATTAATTAAAACACTTGATAATTGTAAGGATGAGATGCTGCCTGAGGATATTCAAACACTAATTTACACAGTAGGTAAAGAAAATGGATATTCAGAAAACTTACGTGATTGGTTTAAATTAATTTATGAAGTAGTGTTTGGAGAAGAGAATGGTCCAAGAATGGGTTTTTTTATAAGCTTTTTTGGTGTTAATGAAACTAAAGAATTAATAAAAGAAAAAATAAAATAATGTTTTCAAAAATCAGATCACTAATTTTTAAATTTGACCCTGAGACTGCACATAATTTAGCAATCAAATCTCTTAAATTAAATTTAATACCAAATTTATTAAGTGAAAATAAGAATGACCCAATTTTTAAAACTAACCTATTTGGCAAAGAAATAGATAACCCAATTGGTATGGCTGCTGGATTTGATAAAAATGCTGAAGTTTATAATTCGTTATTTAAACTTGGTTTTGGGTTTGTTGAAGTGGGGACAGTTACTCCTCTTGAGCAATACGGCAATCCTAAGCCAAGAGTATTTAGGCTGGTTGAAGATCAGGCACTTATAAATAGATTGGGATTTAATAATTTAGGATCTGAAAATGTAAGCAGTAAAATCCGATCTAATTTAAAAAAGGGTTTATTGGGAATTAATATAGGTCCCAACAAAGATAGTAATGATAGACTAAATGACTATTTAATCGGCCTTAGAACCTTTCATGATGTTGCTGACTATATTACAATTAATATTTCTTCTCCAAATACTGAAAATTTAAGAAATTTTCATGATGCAAAAAAATTTGATGAATTAATGAGTTCAGTTCAAGAAGAAAAAGTTAAACTCAAATCTATGATACCAATTGTTGTAAAAATTTCTCCAGACATTTCAGAGGAACAAATTGAATTGATAAGTAAAAAATTACTAGACTATAAAGTAAGTGCAATAATTATTTCAAATACAACTGCAAAAAATAGAGAAAAATTAAATAATATACTGAAGCATCAAAAAGGTGGTTTATCCGGTAAACCTCTCGAAGAAGAAGCTAATAGATTAATAAGTAAGTTTTATAAAATATTAAAAAATAAAATTGAAATTATTGGTGTAGGTGGTGTGGACTCAGGAGAAAGTGCACATAGAAAATTTTTAGCTGGAGCAAGTCATGTCCAATTGTATACTGGTATGGTTTTTCAGGGACCGAACATTGTTAGAAAAATAAAAAAAGAGCTTAAAGAAATATTAATTGCTGATGGGATTAAGAACTTTAGAGAAATAATAGGCAAGAAACAGCCCAATTAAAGCTAATAAACTTGACGAGGTCAGTAACTCATCTTATATAGTCACTAAATATTATGTCTAAAAAATGTGAATTAACCGGTAAAATACCTATGAAAGGTCATAACGTTAGTCATGCTAACAATAAGACCAATAGAAGATTTTTACCAAATTTAAAAAAAACAAAATTTACAAGTGAACTTTTAAAAAGAAGTTTGACACTGACTGTAAGCAATGCGGGTATGAGATGCGTTGATAAAAAAGGTACTTTTGATGAATTTTTAAAGACTGTAAGAAATAAAAACATATCACCAAGATTAAAAAAATTAAAAAAAAGTATATTAATTAAGTCACCATTCTTAAAAAAAGCACCCAAAGCATCCCCTAGCAAGCCAGCTTAATGAGTAAATTGTTTTTGCTGCTATCATTGGTAATGGGTATTATAGTTTTAGCTTCAAATTACTTGGTACAATTTCCTATTCAATACTATGGCTTAGAAGAAATACTAACCTATGGAGCGTTTAGTTATCCAGTTGCATTTTTGATTACAGATTTAGCAAATAGATCTTATGGAAAAATTATTGCAAGAAAAATTGTTTATGTTGGTTTTATTATAGGGATCATATTTACTCTTTTCTTTTCAACAAATTTTGCAGACTTAATTTCAGTCAGAATTGCTATAGGTTCGGGTTCAGCATTTATGGTTGCACAGTTGTTGGATGTTCAAATTTTTGACTATTTAAGGCAAAAGCAATGGTTTGTTGCTCCACTAACCTCATCACTAATTGGATCTACTGTTGATACATTTCTATTCTTCTCTATCTCATTTTATGCAACAGGAATACCATGGGTTACTTTATCTCTAGGTGATTTAGCAGTTAAAATATTTGTTGCTTTAACAATGTTAATTCCATTCAGATTATTATTGGGCACTCTTAAAGCTTCAAAAGCTTAATATAAAAATTTATAAGATAGAATTTTATAGGCAAGTTTTGCTATAAGAAAATTGTAAGAATTAAAACCTTTTATAGGTGAAAGTTCGTTTATATCTGCACCAACAATGTTAGAGTTTTTAGCGGCTATTCTTATGATATCTAAAGTTTCATCCCAGAGCAAACCTCCTGGCTCAGGTGTACCTGTAGCTGGCATAATACTTGAATCTAATCCATCAACATCAAAAGTTAAATATACAGTTTTATTTTTTATCATTTTCTTAAATTTTATTAAGTCCCACTTTTTTTTATCTTTCGCCCAAAAAATATTAATTCTAGAAGAGTTTCTCTTTAAAAAAGGTATTTCGCTTTGAGAAATATTTCGGATTCCAAATGAAATTAAGGATACATTTTTATGATCTAAACATCTTTTGATAGCTGAAGCATGAGAAAATTTTTCACCATTATAGCTTTCTCTTAAATCTGCATGTGCATCAAAATGTAGTAAGCATATTTTTTTGTATTTTTTTACAAATGGAGCAATACATCCTGGTGTTATTGAGTGCTCTCCACCGAAAGTGATTGGAAATAATTTTTTATCTAATATTACTTGATTTATATCAGACATCTTTTTAAGAGCTTTTTTAATGTCTTTATCAATTTTAAATGGTTTTAAAGTTTTAATCCCAATTTTTTTGTAGGGTTCACAATGCAACTCTTCATCATATAGTTCAACCTGATGTGATGCTCGGATAATCTCTTTAGGCCCGTTACGAGTTCCACCACCATAACTTACGGTCTTTTCAAGACCAAATGGCACAACTACTACCTTTTCTTTAAAATTAACATCATTGTCAATTCCAAGAAATCCATTTTTATTAGAAAGATATTTCAATTTTATTCAAATATTTTTGAGAAGTTTTTTCTCGTTCTATTTTTCCAGTCACCCCTATGATAGGCATCACTTGCAATTAAAGGAAGGACACTAGTTGCTTCTGCAAAAACCATCTGTTCTTTTGCAATATCTACTTTACCCCAAGAGCTTGCTTCTTTTAAGGTAGAGCTACTACAGGCGCCATCTCTAGAATCCGCGACTGTAATTTGTACTGCATATTTATGCATCTCAACTTCTTTTCCTAAAAGTTCAGCACAGATAACTGTATCCTGAACAAAATTTTTTGGAACTCCGCCACCTATCATAAATAAGCCAGATCCTTTTGATCGAATTTTAATTTCTGTTAATTCACGTAACTCTCTGATCGAATCTATTGTAATATGACTTTTAGGATTATTTTCTTGGTGAGACACCAACCCAAAACCAGCACTTGAATCTGTAAATGCAGGACAAAATATAGGAACATTGTTATCATATGATGTTTCAATTAAAGAATTTTTTTTTTTAGAATGTTTCTTTAAATATTTACCCATTTCATAAATAAATTCTCTTGAGGTATAACTTCTTGGTTCCAGCGTATCAGCTATCTCACATATTCTTTTGTCACATTCTTGTAACTCTACCTCATCAATATAGGTGTCATAAATTCGATCTATATAGTTTTTTCTTAGCTCAGTGTCGTCTTGAAACTGTGACCCTTGATAATGTTTGAAACCCAAAGCTTCAAAAAAATCCATATCCACTATAGAAGCCCCTGTAGCAATAATTGCATCAACCATATTGTACTTAACTAAGTCTTTATAAATATTCATGCACCCTGCAGCAGATGTTGATCCTGCAAGTGTTAAAAAAATAGTACATTCTTTATCCTTAATCATTTCATTAAAAATATTTGCTGCATTTGCTGTTTCTCTTGAAACAAAAGACATTTTTTCCATTGAGGAAATAATTTTTCTTGCATCAAACGATGTAATATCAATGTGTTCAACTGGATGCTGTAGAAAGTTTTTTTTACTATTATGAGTTAAATTTTTATTTTCAGACATTAAGCAACTAATATATCTTTATTGCTGTCTTTACCATAAAGCGTCATTATAGGCTCATCTTCCACTTCGTAAATTTTATCTGAATAAAAACCATTAAATTGAGTTCTGAAGGTTAAGCCATATGCGCCAAGTTGGCCTAATTCTATATAATCATTTTCTTTAATATTATTTGGAAGCAGAAATGGTCCCCTCATATAATCCATACTATCACATGTAGGGCCATAAAAATTGAACGCAGTTAATTTTTTAGATATTATTTTTCCATTTTTAATCAAACGAGAAGGGTAAACCATGTTTGGTGTACCAGCGTCAAAAAGAGTTCCATAGGTTCCATCATTAATATAAAGTTTTTGTTTTTTTCTAAGATTTACTCTTACAATTGTTGATCCACTCTCTGCAACTAGTGCCCTACCTGGTTCACATAATATTTCAGGAAGTTTTTCTAATTTTAAATTCTCCAAACCCCTTTTTATTTCTTCAAAATAATTGTCTAAAGATTGGGGCACAAGGTCAGGGTAAATTGCAGGAAATCCACCACCAATATTAATATAATCAGGAACAATTTTGGTTTTTCTTATTATATTTCCAATATCTGCAATACCTTTTACGTATGAAATAGGGTGCATACATTGAGACCCTACGTGGAAACTTAAACCTGTTTTTTTTGCATATTGTTTAGTTAATCTCAGTAAACCGGTCGCTTCTGATATTAATGCTCCAAATTTTTTAGATAAATCTATTTCAGCATGCTCGTTTGAAACAGCCACTCTTACAAACAATTCAAGGTCTTTTGCTTGATTAGTTGTTTCAATAATCTTAATTAATTCATCTTTAGTATCAAGGGAAAAAGATTTAACATTATGATTAAAATAAGCCTCTTTAATACTCTCCCTACTTTTTACAGTATGCATGTAAGAACATTTTGCATTAGGATCAATACTTCTTATATCTTTAATTTCTTGAATAGAGGCTACATCAAAGTTCTCAATCCCACTCTTAACTATTGTTTTTAAGACATCAGGGTGTGGGTTAGTTTTTACTGCATAAAGAACCTTACCAGGAAATTTATTCCTAAAATATATAGAGGCTGATTGTATTGATTTTTTCCTAATACAATAAATAGGTTTTTCCGGTTTTAGTTGATTTATAAGCTCATCAACTGTTTTAAATTTTTGCATTATGTCTCCAAAAAAAAATTTAATAAAAAAAAGTTTTTAAGTATTTAAAAACTTTCATATAAATTATGCAATTAAGGCAATAGTTAATTAATGTAAAGCAAATAATAGGTGTTGAAATTATTAGAATAAGCACCATATTAGTCCTATGGTTGCATTAAATACTCTAAAAAAACTAAGTGATTTCGATAGCAAGTCATTACTAATCGTTGATGACGATAACCCCTTCAGAGATAGACTTTCACGAGCAATGGAAAAAAAAGGATTTGAAGTTTTTCAAGCTGAGGGTGTACAAAAAGGAATTCAACTAGTTAAAGAAAAAAAACCTGCTTTTGCAGTAGTAGACCTAAGGTTGGCTGATGGGAACGGCCTTGAGGTGGTAAAACAAATACAAATCTCTAACCCAACCAGCAGAATCATTATGTTAACTGGATATGGTAATATACCAACAGCTGTATCAGCAATTAAAGAGGGTGCAATTGACTATCTTGCAAAACCAGCCGATGCAGAGGATGTTGAAAAAGCATTATTAGCAGATCCAGAAAAAAGAGCAGCACCTCCTGAAGACCCTATGTCAGCAGACAGGGTTAAATGGGAACACATTCACAGAGTTTTTGAATTGTGTAATAGAAACGTTTCCGAAACAGCAAGAAGACTTAAAATGCATAGAAGAACTTTGCAAAGAATATTATCTAAAAGATCACCTAAATAAATTTTCTGAGCTTAATAATTTTTTTAGCCAATAAGGTTAATAGACATATTTTAAATAATTCAGCCAATAAAAAAGGTGTAACTCCTAATTTAAGTATTGGTTTATCCCACCCTATTAAAATTCCAAGCCAAAGAACTCCAAATAAGTATATTGTTGAAACAGCAAATATAAGCATACTAAAGGTCATAAAAATATTACTTTTTAAGTTTAGATAACCAGCAAAAAATGTAGCTGATAAAAATCCTACTAAGTAACCCATTGTAGGACCTGTAAAGTAGATTAAGCCCACACCTTTTTCAGGTGAATTAGAAAATACAGGAATTCCTATAATGCCCTCTAGAAGATAAATTCCAACAGTAGCAATACCAATTTTATATCCAAAGGCTAATCCTAAAAAAAGAACAACAAAAGTTTGCATTGTCATAGGCACTGGGTAAAAAGGTATTTTTAATTTAGCAGAAATAGTTAAAGTGACTGTTCCAAAAAAAACTATTAAAAATATTTTTAAAGTTTTTTGAGTTACATTTGTTTTTAGAAGTTCCATTATTGTAAATTTACTATTTATTATTGTAATAATCTAGTTCTTTATTAATCTTAAAAAAACACCCTCTAAATCACCATCATCAGTAGATATATCTAAAATTTTAGCATTATTTTTCTTAATTAAATTAATCAAATTTTCCATATTAATTTTACTTTTTTCATAAGAGACACAAATTTCTGTCTCTGATTTTGATATCAATTTCAAAGAAGGTAAATCTTCATTCTTTATATCAATTATTTTATCAGTTTTAAAAGTTACTTTTTTTGTTTGAATTTTATCAAGAAGATTTTTAGTGCTATCTAGAGCCACAATATTTCCTTTATTAAGAATAGCTATTCGATCACACATTTCTTCTGCCTCTTCAAGATAATGCGTTGTTAAAATAATAGTTACACCAAGATCATTAAGCAGTCTTACATTTTTCCATAAATTCTGTCTTAATTGAACATCAACACCAGCCGTAGGTTCATCCAAGAAAACTATTGGAGGCTGATGAACTAAAGCTTTAGCCATCAGTAATCTTCTTTTCATTCCACCAGATAAACTTCTGGCGTAGCTGTTTGCTTGTTTTTCTAAAGATACCAAATCTAGAATAGTGTCTGTAATCCTGTCTTTTTCTTTTATTCCATAAAGCCCAGCTTGCAATTCAAGCAGTTTCCTTGGGCTAAAAAAAGGGTCAAGATTAACTTCTTGAGGAACTATTCCAACTGATGCCCTAACTTGCCTTGGGTTTTTATCTAAATCAAAGCCATGAACAACAACCTCTCCCGCTGTTTTTATTACAGTACCAGCTACAATATTTATAAATGTAGTTTTGCCGGCACCGTTTGGTCCAAGGAGACCAAAAATTTCACCTTCTTGCACGTCTAAGTTTAAATCATTTAAAGCATGTGTATCTTCTGCTTGTTTACTTGAATAAACTTTTTTTAGGTTTTTAATAGAAAGAATATTTTTTTTGTTCATCTGCGTTAATACATTTATAATATTTAAAATAATTAAGATAATATTATACAATGGATAAAATAAAAAAAACTGATCATTTTTATCTAATAGATGGTTCAGGTTATATCTTTAGAGCTTATTATGCGTTACCTCCTCTAACAAGAAAGAGTGATGGTTTACCGGTAGGTGCAGTTAGTGGTTTTTGTAGTATGTTATTTAAATTATTAGAAGACGCAAAGTCTAATGAAAATCTTCAAAAGCCAACGCACTTTGCTGTAATTTTCGATGCAGCTAGAAAAACTTTTAGAAATGAAATTTACCCGGAATATAAGGCAAATAGATCTGAAGCCCCAGATGATTTAGCACCACAATTTGAATATATAAGAAAGTCAGTCATTGCTTTTAATTTACCATCTGTTGACCTTCCAAATTATGAGGCAGATGATTTATTAGCAACTTATGTAGAACAAATTTTAGCTAAAGGAGCAAAGGTAACAATTGTATCATCTGATAAAGATTTAATGCAACTTTATAAGAAAGATGTTCGCTTATTTGACCCAATGAAAAACAAATTTATAACACCAGAAGATATAGTAAATAAATTTGGAGTAGGTCCAGAAAAAGTAATTGATGTGCAATCGTTAGCAGGTGATAGTAGTGATAACGTGCCTGGTGTTCCGGGCATAGGAGTTAAAACTGCAGCAGAACTTATTAATAAATATGGCACTCTAGAAAAGTTATTAGATAATACACATGAGATAAAACAAAATAAACGAAGAGAAACACTTACTGAAAATAAAGATAAAGCAATCATTAGCAAAAAATTAGTAACACTGATGAAAGATGCTCCAGTTGAAAGAAAGATTGAAGAGTTTCAATTAAAAGAAATTGACAAAGACAAGTTGTATAAATTTTTAAAAGAAATGGAATTTAATAGACTTCTTAGTTCTGTTATCTCGGCATATGGAGAGCCAGCATTAGATGAGACTAAAACAGAGGTAGCTTTTAAAGAAAAACAACTAACCATAAGTAAAAAAAATTACCATTTAATTACCAACGAAAAACAAATAGATGACTGGATTAATGAAGCAGAAGAAGCTGGAGAATTAGCTATTGATACTGAAACTAGCTCGTTAGATGCACATCAAGCAGAATTAGTTGGTATCTCGCTAAGCACAAAAATTGGTAAAGCTTGTTATATTCCAATAGGCCACAAGTTTAAAGGATGTTTAAAGAAAGAAACTGTAATTAAAAAATTAAAACCACTTTTGGAAGACAAAAGTGTAAAGAAAATTGGTCAAAACATTAAGTTTGATTTTATTGTTTTATTTAAGCAAGGGATAAACATGAGCTCGATGGAGGACACAATGTTAATGTCCTATGTTCTAGATGCTGGAAAAAATAGACATAATATGGATACTTTATCTGAGATTCATCTACAGCATAAAACAATTTCATTTAAAGAAATTGTTGGTACTGGAAAAAAAGAAATAAATTTTAGTGATGTGGAACTGGATAAAGCGATGGAATATGCAGCAGAAGATGCGGATATCACTTATAGATTATATAAAATTTTTATTAAAAATCTTAAATTAGAAAAACTAACTAATATTTATGAAATTTTTGAAAAGCCTTTAATCAAGATATTGGCATTTATGGAAATTGAAGGGATAAAAATTGATAATAAATTTTTAAAGGTATTATCTGAAAAATTTAAGAAAAAAATTAATAAATTAGAAAAAGAGGTTTTTAAAATTTCAAAAAAAGAATTTAACATTGCTTCACCAAAACAATTAGGAGAAATAATCTATAATGATTTAAAGATTGCTGTACTAAAAAAAACTAGAAAAGGAAGCTTTGCTACGAATGCAAGTGTTCTTGAGGATTTAGCGTTTAAAGGACATAAGTTTCCAAAATTAATTTTGGATTGGCGTCAAGCTTCTAAATTAAAAAATACTTATTCTGATGCTCTGCCAGAGCACATCAATCTTATAACAAAAAGAGTTCACACTTCCTTCTTATTAGCAGCTACAACAACAGGAAGGCTTGCTTCTAGTGACCCAAATTTACAAAATATTCCTATCAAATCAGAAGATGGAAGAGATATAAGAAAAGCATTTATAGCTGAAAAAAATTTTACTTTGATATCAGCTGACTACAACCAAATAGAAATGAGAATCTTAGCAGACCTGGCAGATGTAAAGGAGTTAAAAAAAGCATTTAAAAATAATGAGGATATTCACTCGCTAACAGCAAGCCAAGTATTTGATGTCGATATAAAAAAAGTTGATCAAGATATGAGGCGAAAAGCTAAAGCAATAAACTTTGGTATTATTTACGGTATTTCACAGTATGGACTTGCAAAACAAATTAATGTTTCAAATCATGAGGCAGATGAGTTTTTAAATGCTTATTTTTCAAGATTTCCAGAAATTAAAATTTATATGGAGAACACTATCAAGTTTTGTAAAAAAAGTGGTTATGTAAATAATATTTTTGGTCGCAGATCTCACTTTAATGGAATTAATGATAAAAATTTTAATGTTAGAAGTTTTCAAGAAAGAGCAACAATTAATGCACCCATTCAAGGTTCAGCCTCAGAGATTATGAGGCTTGCAATGATTAGACTAAATAAAAAATTTAAAAGTTTAAAAAATAATAAATCGAAAATGTTATTACAAATACACGATGAATTAATTTTTGAAGTCCCAGAAAAAGAAGTTAAAACTATAACCCAAATTATACAGGAAGAAATGACTAGTGTTACAGAGAGTGATCTGCACTCATTTTCAACACCCTTAACAGTAGACATCAATACTGGTGATAATTGGGGAATACTTCATTAATTTAAGAGCATTGCCTAAATTAGAACAATTTAGTATTTTTAAAGTAATTTATGCATACACAAACAATAGCTTTAATAGACGATGATAGG
>Ga0307986_10003014_pt1 | contig 11852 bp, 14 predicted proteins | sample EllFjometageno82_FD_203170 | JGI IMG/M metagenome (GOLD analysis project Ga0307986, IMG submission 203170) | Marine microbial communities from Ellis Fjord, Antarctic Ocean - #82 | ecosystem: Environmental > Aquatic > Marine > Unclassified | place: Southern Ocean | collected 2014-10-09
ACGGATTTGACCTATGGTGGCACTCCGATCAATGCACCCGTGCATATATGATATCATCCGCGGGGAACATTGATTCATTTAGCGACTGCTAAAAAACATTACCTTTACAAAAACAAATAAAATGGCTACAACATATATATGGGACTGTAAGACAGTGGATGTCTACCCCACCGACGGAGAATACACAGACGTGGTGTACAACGTACACTGGATTGTAACAGGCACCTCAGACCAGGTAGACCCCGAAGGGGTGGCGTACTCCGCAGGGAGCATCGGCACACAGGTGGTCTCCTCAGACGATATCACAGACTTCATACCCTTCGATCAGCTGACCAATGCTGAGTCGGTAGCATGGACGCAGGAGGCTATGGGTGCAGAGCAGGTGACGGCGATAGAGACAGGCATACAGTCCTCTATAGACCAGCTTATTACCCCCACCTCTGTGACGATGACTATCGGAGAGCCGGTCCCTCCTGCTGAGTAATATTTTTCGTACCTTTACAAATAATAATCAAATACAATCAAATGTCAAAACAACTAGATAACGAGCAATTAGAGCTGCTACAGGGTTTACAAAACGATTTCACTAAGGCTAAGATAGAGATAGCGGATATGGAAATTAAAAAATCCAACATAATCACAGAGATATCCAAGATCCAAGAAAAATTTGCCGAACAAGAGCAGATTTTAATGAAGGAGTTTGGGCAGAACGCAATAATCAACTTGCAGACTGGAGAGGTAAAAGACCCGGAGCCAGAGCAAGAGCAAGAAACAGAATAACACACCATGGCAAAAATCAGCAACACCGGGGCATATCCTGGCATCACAAACCTTGACGCATTAGACTACCTTATCATAACAGATAAGGAGAACGACCTGATGACAAAGACGGCTACGATAGCCCAAGTTGCTGCTTTAACCGCCTCTATAGATGTAGGGTACACCTCCTACACCGCTCTTCTCACACAGTCCGGCGTCACCGCGCCCGTAGCAACGGTATTGCAGGATACTATCGGAGGCACCATGACATGGTCATACAACTCCGTAGGGGACTACACCCTCACCAGCAGCACCTCGGCATTTACCGCCAAGACAGTGGTGTTCGTCAACGGTGGCAGTTCAGCCACAGCATCGGGAGGGGTGACATGGTCAGCAGACACCCCCGCGACACTAGTGATAGTAGCCGGAGCAGACGGTAGATTTACAGCAGGATCATTTGAGCTGAGGGTTTATTCATGATAAAATGGATATAAGAAAAATATCTATCGGGGCAGACTACAAATCAGGGGCTATGCACTACATAGTGGGTCAAGATGTCTTAGGAGGTAACTACGGCATTCACCTTATCCAATATGATCTTGACTCTGAATCGTATAAGATATGGATTATTAAAAAAGACGAGGTATTGCTATGGAAAGAGTTTAGGTGTACTCTCCCTATCTCTTTGGAATACAACATACATTTTTAATATGACATTACGAGAAATTAAGGAACTTGAGCAACGAATAGTTATTGTTAAAGAAATGAAAGAAAAGACAGATGATTTTCTTGATCAAATGTTATTCGCTGATGAGATTCATAATATTGAAATGAAATTAAATGGAGTTAAGCCAACTGACTCATCAATAGATTGTATCGGTTGCGGCTCGTAAGCTAAATTATGAAATCTCCTTATTCATTTATCGTAACACCTTTTAATAATAAAAGGTACGATAACACCAAGAGCTACGGTAAAGTAGAATTTATCATAAGCACCTCCGAAGAGGACCATAGCGTATCTAACCGTTATGGCGTGGTGGTATCTACCCCCATCAACTACAAGGGGCCGGTGAAAGAAGGCGACACCCTGCTTGTTCACCATAACGTGTTTAAGTTTTATAACGATATGCAGGGAAGAAGAAAAAGCGGGAAAAGCTATTTTAAAGACGACCTGTTTTTTGTAGACCCAGATCAGTTTTTTCTATATAAACAGAACGGCCAATGGAAGGGGTATAATAAATATTGTTTTATAAAGCCTTCTGCGGTGAAAGAGTCGTACCTTAAAAAATCCACTAACGACGAGCCTCTATTCGGCACCATAAGGTATATCAACGACCAGATGCTAAGCATGGGGATGAAGGTAGGAGACGAGATATCGTATCAGCCGGAGAGCGAATATGAATTTGTGGTAGATGGGGAAAGGCTATATAGGATGTTCACCGATAACATAACTTTTATGGTATGAAGAACAAAAAAAACACCTATAGAAGAGACCTGGACTGGGAGGAGAAAGTAGACAAGTTAAAATTAAAATATAACCGCAGCAAAGATGGATATAGCAAGCATAAAAAAGGAGATAATAAAAGCTGGTGAGTCAGCGGTCCTTCAGCTGATAAAAGTCGCTAAAGAAGATATTATTAAATACGGCGAAGACGATGAGCTGGCAGCAGACAGGCTGAAGAACGCCGCCGCCACCAAGAAGCTCGCTATCTTCGATGCCTTTGAGATATTAAAAAGGATAGAAGAAGAGAAAGATATGTTAGAAGGTATCGATACTAAAATAAATAACACCCCAAAAGGATTTGCTGAGTCAAGATCAAAATAAATTATATATTGAGCTTGTCAATATAGTCCCCAAGGGTGCTTTAGCCAATAAAAATAGAGCGCGGTCTTGGCAATATGGCTATAACGAAAAGTACGGTTTTGTTGTTATCTCTAAGACAGGACAGATAGGTCAGATACTAAATATCAGCGGCCTAAACATCGCCCTCCCTAAAGTCTCTGAAGACATCCTGAAAAGATCCGGGAAGAGAGAAGAACAGTATTGGGAGCCTAAGATATTACCGAAGCAGCTGAAGAGGGTAAAGTCTATCTTCCAATGGCATAGCACCCCCGCCAGCTTTAAAAATCAGTGGGTCGACTATGTAGAGAATGAATTTAACTACAGGGAGCAGGGGCGGTGGTTTCTAAACAACGGGATATCGACATATATCACCGGAACACACTATATGTACCTGCAATGGACAAAGATAGACATCGGGCTTCCGGACTTCAGAGAGGCCAATAGAATATTTTATATCTTCTGGGAGGCATGCAAGGCAGACAAGCGGAGCTTCGGCCTTGACTACCTAAAGATCCGGCGCTCAGGATTTTCTTTTATGGCATCGTGTGAGGGGGTGAACACCGGGACCATCACCAAAGACGCGCGTATAGGCATCCTCTCTAAGACCGGTGGTGACGCTAAGAAAATGTTCACAGATAAGATAGTCCCTATCTCTAACAACTACCCGTTCTTTTTTAAGCCTATACAGGATGGTATGGACAAGCCTAAGACGGAGCTAGCATATAGGGTTCCAGCCTCTAAGATCACCAAGAAGAATATGTATATAACAGAGGACCAGGAGCTGGAGGGGCTAGACACCACCATCGACTGGAAGAACACCTCTGACAACTCCTATGACGGGGAGAAGCTACAGCTGCTGCTACATGACGAGAGCGGAAAATGGGAGCGTCCTGAGAATATCCTTAACAACTGGCGGGTGACCAAGACATGCCTGCGCTTGGGAAGCAGGGTCATAGGGAAATGTATGATGGGGTCTACCTCTAACGCCTTAGACAAGGGAGGAGACAACTTCAAAAAACTATATAACGACTCTGACTGCTCCATGCGCAACTCCAACGGGCAGACAAAAAGCGGACTATACAACCTTTTTATTCCCATGGAGTGGAATATGGAAGGGTTCATAGATAGGTTCGGGATGCCGGTCCTTAGGACCCCCGTGAAGCCCGTCCGTGGTATCGATAACGAGCCTATCATACAAGGGGCGATAGACTACTGGGAGAACGAGGTGGACTCTTTAAAGCAAGACCCTGACGCGCTGAATGAATACTACCGGCAGTTTCCACGGACGGAGTCCCACGCCTTCCGCGATGAGAGCAAGCAGTCGATCTTTAACCTTACCAAGATATACCAGCAGATAGACTACAACGACTCTTTGATCACAGACAGGTATGTGACACGCGGGTCTTTCTCCTGGGAGAACGGGATACAAGACAGCAGGGTGATATGGACGCCTAATAAGAGGGGTAGATTTTTTGTAACTTGGCTACCAGAACTGGCATTACAGAATAATGTTATAACGAAAAACGGGAAGAAATACCCTGGAAATGAGCATCTAGGGAACTTCGGTTGTGACTCTTATGATATCTCTGGGGTGGTAGTAGGCAAAGGCTCTAACGGATCTTTGCATGGACTGACAAAATTCAATATGGATAACGCACCTAGCAATGAGTTTATTTTAGAATATATCGCACGTCCACAGACGGCAGAGATATTTTTTGAAGAGGTGTTAATGGCTATTGTATTTTACGGGATGCCTATCTTATGTGAGAACAACAAGCCACGCCTTCTATACCATCTAAAAAATAGAGGGTACCGAGGGTATAGCGTCAACAGGCCCGACAAGACTTTTAATAAATTGTCTAAGACAGAGAGAGAGCTGGGGGGCATCCCCAACTCCAGCGAGGACGTAAAACAATCCCATGCCTCGGCTATTGAGTCGTATATAGAGAAGCATGTGGGGCTAGATATGGGCGGCTCCTACAGGGAGCAGGACGATATGGGGATAATGCATTTCCATAGGACGCTAGAAGACTGGGCGAGATTTGATATAAGCAACAGAACCAAGCATGACGCCTCCATAAGCTCTGGACTGGCGATAATGGCTAACCAGAAACACCTATATACACCGACCAAAGAGAAATCGAAAATAAGCATTAACTTTGCGAGATACAATAATAAAGATTCTGTTAGCCAATTACTTAAATAAATGAAAGACGTAAAAATACAAGTTAACTCGGCTGCTTTCCCTGATCAGTTTGCTTCAGATAAAGTTAAAGACACAGTAGAATTTGGCCTACAGGTAGGGCAGTCTATACAGTACGAATGGTTTCGTAGAGATAGCGGATCATGTAGGTTTTATAACCAGTGGGCTGACTTCAACCGTCTGCGGCTATATGCCAGGGGTGAGCAGTCTATCGCTAAATACAAAAACGAGATATCTGTCGATGGAGACCTCAGCCACCTGAACCTGGACTGGACGCCCGTTCCTATCATCCCTAAGTTTGTGGATATCGTAGTCAACGGAATGTCTGACAGGCTTTTTAAGATTAAAGCATACGCGCAAGACGCAATGTCTGCGGAGAAAAGAAGCGCGTTCCAGGATATGGTACAGGCGGATATGTTGGCAGCGCCGCTATTGCAACAGCTAGAAAAATCTTTCGGTGTTTCGGTCTTTAGCGTGAAAGAAGAAGAGCTTCCAGGCAATGACGAAGAGATGGAGCTATATATGCAGATGAAGTTTAAGCCAGCGATAGAGATAGCTGAAGAGGTGGCGATAAACACCCTGCTGGACGAGAACCATTATGCGGATATAAGGAAGAGAGTAGACTACGACCAGACAGTACTAGGCATCGGCATATGCAAGCATATGTTCTTGCAGGGGTCAGGGATACAGGTAGACTATGTCGACCCTGCGAATGTGGTATACAGCTACACCGAAGACCCATACTTCAAAGATAATTTTTATTGGGGAGAGATAAAGACAGTGCCTATTGGAGAGCTTATTAAGATAGACCCTTCACTAACAAATACAGACTTACTAGAGATATCTAAGTACAGCCAGGACTGGGCGCAATACTACGATGGGGCGCAAGCATACAACGATAGCATGTTCAACAGAGATACTGCGACATTGTTGTATTTCAACTATAAGTCCACGCACTCTTTTGTATATAAGAAGAAAGAGATGGCTGACGGTACTTTTAAGACCGTAGAGAAAGACGATGAGTTTAATCCTACTGACGAGATGCAGAAGGAGGCGAAATTTGAAAGAGTAGAGAAAAGAATCGATGTATGGTATGATGGCGTGATGGTCATGGGTACTAACATCATCCTCCAATGGAGGCTGAGCGAGAATATGGTACGCCCCAAATCCTCCAACCAGTATGCTAGGCCCAACTATATCGCCTGCGCCCCAAGGATGTACAAAGGGTCCGTAGAGTCTCTAGTGCGTAGGATGGTTCCTTTTGCGGATTTAATCCAGATGACACATTTAAAAATCCAGCAGGTGGTATCAAAGCTGGTTCCAGACGGTGTATTCATAGACGCCGATGGACTAAACGAGGTAGACCTAGGCACCGGAGCTGCATATACTCCAGAGGACGCCCTACGTCTGTACTTCCAGACAGGTAGTGTCGTAGGAAGAAGCTACACCCAAGATGGTGAGTATAACAACGCAAAAGTCCCTATCACCCAGCTCACCGCAAGCAGCGGTGCCAGCAAGATGCAAATGCTGATAGGCAACTACAATCATTATCTAGATATGATTAGATCCGTGACTGGATTAAACGAGGCTAGAGACGGAAGCATGCCGGACGCTAACTCCTTGGTAGGCATCAATAAGCTTGCTGCTCTAAACTCCAATACAGCCACCAGGCATATATTACAGGCGAGCCTATATATGACACGCAGCCTGGCGGAGTGTCTCTCTATCCGTACCTCTGACATACTAGAGTATGCGGACTTCAAAGATGAGTTTGCCATGCAGATAGGTAAATACAACCTACAGATTATAGAGCAGATAAAAGACCTCTATCTACATGATTTTGGGATATTTATTGAGATGTCTCCTGACGAGGAGGAGAAGGCTATGCTAGAGCAAAATATTCAGATGGCCTTATCGAAGGAGAATATCAGCTTAGAAGATGCTATAGATATCAGAGAGCTTAACAACCTAAAGATGGCCAACCAGCTGCTGAAGCTTAAACGCAAGCAGAAAGAAGAGAAAGACCAGCAGATATTAGCACAGCAGCAGCAGATGCAAGCACAGCAGCAGATGCAAGCGCAGGAGGCGGCAGCGATGCAGCAGATGCAGATAACACAGGCATCCTCGGCGGCTAAGATGGAGATCATGACGGCACAGAACCAGATGGAGCTACAAAAAATGCAGATGGAGGCACAGCTGAAGAAGTCCTTGATGGAGGTGGAATTTGGCTACCAGATGCAGATTCAAGGGGTAGAGCAAGACCAGCTAGACTCCAGGGAGCAGAGCAGAGAGAAAGAGAAAAGCAGTAGATTAAACAAGCAATCCTCTAATCAGTCGAAGATGATAGAGCAGAGAAAGCGTAATCTACCCTCTATCTCTTTTGAGTCTAACGAAGACAGCCTAGACGGTTTTGACCTGGCTGAATTTAACCCAAGATAATTAAATTAAATAGTACTAACTTTATAAAAATCAAATCAAATGGAATTTAAGGTAAAAGAGATAAACAAAGAAGAGAAATCTCGCGTTGAGGTGGAATCAGATTTGTTAAAGAAACACGAAGAGAAATTCGAAGAACAAGAGGGTGATCCTTCTATTGGAAAGATAGATCTTAGTGACAAAGCAAATTCATTATCTGAAGAAAAATCAGAGGATGAAACTAAAGTAGAGGCCGTAGAAGCTGAAAAGCCCACTACAGAACTACAAGAAGATGACATTCTTTCATATATAAAGAATAGATATGACAAGGATATAGATTCTATCGACGAATTGTTTGCGGAAAAAGAGGCAAACGCTGAGTTACCAGAAGATGTATCTGCGTATTTAAAGTATAAGCAGGAAACCGGACGTGGCATCAAAGACTTTTATAACTTACAAAAGGATTTTGATGAGATGGACGATGATGCTGTACTTGCTGACTATTACGCCTCCACCGAAGAAGGTTTAGACGAGATAGACATTCAGGATATTATTGAGGATAAGTTTAGTTTCGATGAGGAGCTAGATGAGCCGAAAGAAATCAAGAAGGTTAAGTTAGCAAAAAAACGAGAACTCGCTAAGGCAAAGAAGTTTTTGAATGGAGAAAAAGATAAGTACAACATCCCTCTTGAGTCAGGTGGGGGTGCATTATCGGAAGACCAGGAAAAGAACCTTGGCGCTTATAAGAGTTACATAGAGGAATCTAAAAGCGTAGAAGAGCAGAACAGGAAGAAGCAAGAGTTTTTTATAGACAAAACAAATAATGTGTTTAACAGTGATTTCAAAGGTTTTGATTTCAAGGTGTCTGATAACAACCTCACCTTTAAGCCTGGTACCGCAGAAGAGTTAAAAAATCTTCAGTCAAATGTTGGCAATTTCATTGGTAAATATTTGGATGATAGTGGTTTAATTACGGATGCCGTAGGTTATCATAAGGCTTTGTCGGTAGCGATGAACCCAGATAAATTTGCTCAATATTTCTATGATCAAGGTGTGGCTAATACCGTAGATGATGTTTCAAGGAAATCGAAAAACATTAATATGGATGTTAGATCAAATTCACAATCTGTCTCTAAAGACGGAATGAAGATACGCCCTGTGAGTAGTAATGACAGACACGAAAATGGCAGAGGACTCAAAATTAGAAGTATTAAAAAACATTAAACAATTTAAAATAAATTCAAAATGGCAGTAAATTTAACCCCGGGATTTGACCTGCAGCCGAGTGCGCAACAGACCCCGTTATCGACCAACTATATCACTAACTTCGATTTCTTGAATCAGTATCTTCCTGATACTTACGAAAAGGAATTCGAGCGTTATGGAAATAGATCAGTAGCATCATTCCTTAGAATGGTGGGTGCTGAAATGCCTTCTAACTCAGACATGATCAAATGGGCTGAGCAAGGAAGGTTACACACTAAATATCAGAATTGTACTTCCGCAGGTGCGGCAGCCGCAGTAAGTGGTGTTTGGACAGTTCCAGGCGTGGGCGTAGCCCCAGGCGTAGGAGCTAATAGCCCTACTAACTTTAATCCACAGTTGAATGCCAATTCCGGCACTTTAGCTACACTTAGAGTTGGTCAGACAGTAATGATCTCCGACAACACTGTTGGATCTACATTGCAGAATAAAGGCATCATCAGCGTTGCTCCTACCTCAGCAAATCCTGGAACATTTACCGTAGCGTATTACGAAGTAGGTGGTCAGGCAATGGCGGCGGCAACAAGCTGTGATATCTTTATCTATGGTTCTGAATTCGCGAAAGGAACAGTCGGCATGGTAGGCTCTAACGAGTCTGATGACTTCATCTTCGACAACAAGCCAATCATCATCAAGGACAAGTATTCTGTCTCTGGTTCTGACATGGCTCAAATCGGTTGGATTGAGGTTACATCTGAGAACGGTGCAACTGGCTACCTATGGTATCTAAAATCTGAGCATGACACTAGACTTCGTTTCGAAGACTATCTAGAGACAGCTATGGTGGAAGCAGTTCCAGCAGCAGCAGCTTCTGGTGCAGCAGACTTCCTACAAGGTGTAGGTGTAGGCGCAGGTGTTGCCGGAGCTTCAGGTTCTGACGGTATCTTCTACGTTGTAGGAAACAGAGGTAATGTTTTCGGCGGTGGTAACCCAGTAGCTTTGGCTCAGTTTGATAGCGTTATCCAACGTCTTGACAAGCAGGGTTCTATCGAAGAGAATGTAATCTTCGTTAACCGACAGTTCTCATTCGATATTGACGATATGCTAGCGGCACAAAACTCCTATGGAGCGGGTGGCACTTCTTATGGTCTCTTTGACAATGACAAGGACATGGCTCTTAACCTAGGCTTCACAGGATTCCGTAGAGGTTACGACTTCTACAAGTCTGACTGGAAATACCTAAACGACCCTACTATGAGAGGCGGCCTTACAGCTGGTAAAATCAACGGACTTTTAGTTCCTGCTGGTTCAACCACTGTTTACGACCAAATCTTGGGCAAGAACGCCAAGCGTCCTTTCCTTCATGTTCGTTATAGAGCTTCAGAGACTGAAGATCGCCGCTATAAGACTTGGATCACTGGCTCTGCTGGTGGCGCAAGAACTAGCGACTTGGATGCCATGGAAGTCAACTTCCTATCTGAAAGAGCTGTATGTACCTTAGGTGCTAACAACTTCTTCTTATTCCAAGATGCATAAATAGCAGTTACCAAAGGGGGGGTGGTAACCCATCCCCCTTTTTTTTTAAATTAAATTAAATTATATTATTATGGCAAAACAAAAAGAAAAATACGAGAACAAAGCCTATAGGCTTTCCGGCCAGCAGCAGCCACTTTCATACATGCTGGCATCAAGACACTCGTCAAGATCTCCCTTATTACATTTCGATGAAGAGAAAGGCATTAACCGCCCCCTTCGTTATGCAAGAAATCAGAAGTCTCCCTTCGAGGATGAGCAAGATGGAAATGCTATCCTGGAACCAATTGTGTTTGAAGATGGGATGTTAATAGTTGAAAAACAAAACCAGGCATTACAGCAGTTTCTACATTATCACCCTAGCAACGGGATGGTCTTTGAAGAGATAAACAACTCTCGCGATGCAGCCATAGAGCTGGAAGCGGTAGAGATGCAATTAGAGGCTCAGATAGAGGCTAAAAAAATTACAAAGGATGTAGATAAGCTTACTTCTGTTTGTAGAGTATTAATGGGCAATAGCGTGGATAACATGACTATCCCTGAATTAAAAAGAGACGTTCTTTTATATGCTAAGGCTAGGCCAGAGGATTTTATGGCTACCGTAAATGACCCTATGCTAGAGCTTATGGATACCGTTCATCAGTTTATGATGGCAGGGTTCATATCATATAGGAACAATAATAAAGATGTGTACTATAGTCTTCCTAATAACAAGAAGAAAATGCTTACCATCCCTTACGGAGAAGATCCGTATTACATTATAGGTTCTTTCATGCAAAGCGACGAGGGGTTAGAAGTTTATAAGCTGCTAACTAATAAGTTGAAGAACAAAATATAGTTATATCATACTAACTAAGAAAAGGGCTGCCTCAAAAGGGTAGCTTTTTTTTTATTATATTTGTTATATATTATTAACCCATTAAAAACTTTTTATAAAATGGCAAAATTTCTTAAAATCACAAACGCTCCCATTACAGGTCAACTGATTAGTATTGACGGAGTTAAGGCGCTTGCTACTGCGGCTAATGGTACAGCAGTAACTGTTACAATCGACTATGTTGATGGAACTACTACTACAGTAACTACCGCAGCTCAAGTAGCTCATGATGTTTATTCAGCTATCTTAAACGGCATGGAAGCGGCTTTAGCCACATCTTGGCAAAACGCTTATTACGAGGTAAGTTCTCCAAAAGCTGTTACAAGTATTGTTAATGCATAGGTTCATTAACTAACCAAAACGAGGAGGCTACAAAAAAAGTAGCCTCTTTTTTTTTGTTATCTTTGTAAAAAGAATAAAATTATGCCTATTAACGATGTAAGGAATACAGTGTTGGCTATAGCAAATAAAAACAACTACGGGTATATTTCTCCGGCTGATTTTAACCTATATGCCAAACAAGCTCAGATGGATATGTTTGAGGATTATTTTAATCAATATAATAATCAACTGGTAAGAGAAAACCTACGGCAGTCAGGCAGCGGATATGCGGATATTACCAAAGGGCTGGAAGAAGTAATAGACAGCTTCTCCGCCACCCAGACATTAGTAAATAATGGGGTAAACCTGTTCTCTCTGCCGAGTAATTATTATTTAATAAATAAAATTAATTACTACCCGACGGTCGTTATGACAAGCACGACTACAGCCGCTGGAAGCTTTATTTTAACAGACACAAATGCTACGTTTGTAACGAGCGGAGTTCTCGCTGGGCAGCTGGTATCATCAACGTCTTCTACGAGCCTTACAGCAGGCCAGAGTGCCTATATCGTGAGCGTAGACAGCAATACTCAGCTGACATTGACGGATAGTCTATTTTCTTTGGCAGGGACGATAGGAGACACTTATACCGTGGTATCAGCTACCGGGATAGTAGAGGTAGAAAGAGTTAATCAAAA
>Ga0307986_10003016_pt1 | contig 11850 bp, 11 predicted proteins | sample EllFjometageno82_FD_203170 | JGI IMG/M metagenome (GOLD analysis project Ga0307986, IMG submission 203170) | Marine microbial communities from Ellis Fjord, Antarctic Ocean - #82 | ecosystem: Environmental > Aquatic > Marine > Unclassified | place: Southern Ocean | collected 2014-10-09
CTTCTTTCAATGTCAATTTTTAATTCTATATTAGTATTAATTTTAATAGAGCCTTTATTAACTTTTCCATAGTGTGCAAATAGATCTCCTAATTTTTTTTGTACATCAGATACTTCAAATTCGAAATTTTCATTAGAAATTGTTCCCGTGTCTGCTACCTGACCACCAGATTCTCCATAGAAAGGTGTTTGATTTGTAATTATAATTCCTTCATCATTTTCTTGAAGGTCTTCAACCTCTTTATTGTCTTTAAGAATTAAGGTTATTATGCCTTCTGCTTTATCTGTTGCATAACCTAAAAAATCTGTCGCTCCCAATTTATCTCTAATATTAAACCAAATTTTATCTAAAGAGCTATCTCCTGAACCTTTCCAGTTTTTTTTTGCAAGCTTTTTACTTTCTTTCATTAATAAATCAAACCTTTTATCATCAACTTTTAATGATTTATTTTTTAAAATATCTTGTGTCAAATCTAATGGAAAACCATATGTGTCATAAAGTTTGAAAGCAACTTCGCCAGGTAATATTTCTTTAACTTTATGAATTTCTTCATTTAGAATTTTAATTCCCCTGTCTAATAAAACTAAAAATTTTTCCTCTTCTGTTTTTAAAGTTTCTTTTATTAAAGATTGTGCTCTTTCAAGTTCCGGATAATTATTGGACATTTCTTCCAATAATGTTTTAAAGACATCGTAGAAAATTGGTTTCTTTGAACCTAGCAAGTGTGAGTGTCTCATACCACGTCTCATAATTCTTCTAAGCACATACCCCCTGCCTTCATTTGAGGGTAAAACACCTTCAGCTAATAAAAATGAGCTTGCTCGTAAATGATCAGCTATTACTCTAAAGCTAGAACTATTTCTTTCATCTACCTTTACATTTAATGAACTTGAAGCAGATTGAATTAATCTTTTAAAATGATCTGTTTCATAATTGTCATGAGTTCCCTGCAATAATGCAGCTACTCTTTCAAGTCCCATGCCTGTATCAACCGATGGTTTAGGAAGAACAATTCTTTTATCTTTTGATATTTGCTCATATTGCATAAAGACAAGGTTCCATATTTCAATAAATCTATTGCCATCCTCATTTTTTGATCCTGGAGGACCTCCATCTAAATGGTCTCCATGGTCATAAAAAATCTCTGAACATGGTCCACATGGTCCAGTATCGCCCATCGACCAAAAATTATCTGCTGTAGCTATTCTTATAATCCTATCATCACTAAAACCTGCTATCTTCTTCCAAAGGTTAAAAGCATCATCATCATCATGAAATACCGTTACATAAAGACGGTTTTTATCAATTCCTAAATCTTTAGTTATTAAATTCCAGGCATAGCTTATTGCCTGTTCTTTAAAGTAATCACCAAAGGAAAAATTTCCAAGCATTTCAAAAAACGTGTGGTGTCTCGGGGTATAACCCACATTTTCTAAGTCATTATGTTTACCACCAGCTCTTACACATTTTTGAGATGTGGTTGCTCTAACATAATCTCTTTTCTCTAATCCAGTAAATACATTTTTAAATTGAACCATGCCAGAATTAACAAACATCAATGTAGGGTCGTTATTTGGAACTAAGTTACTAGACTCAACTATCTTATGATCATTTTTTTCAAAATAATTTAAAAATGTATTTCTTATCTCATTTAAAGATTTGTCAGCCATACTTTTAAAATACAGCTTTTTTATTTGATGTCTATATAAGTGTAAGGGGAAAAAAGGCGCTTAAATTAAGCGCCTTTTAATAATTAAAGATGACTTTAACTAATTCTTTTTTGGTGGGCTTTCTTCTATCTTAGTTTCCACCTTAGGATCTTCTATTTGATCTTTTGCAGCTTTTTCTGGATCAAGTGGGTTTCCTTCAATTTTTTTTGCTATTACTCCAGCTTTTTCCCTTATTGCCATTTCTATTTCTGCAGCAATCTTAGGGTTTTGTTCTAAGTAAATTTTAGCATTCTCTCTACCTTGACCAATCTTCTCACCTTTATAGGCGTACCAAGCTCCAGATTTTTCAACAATGTCAGCTTTTGCACCAAGGTCAACTAATTCACCTACTTTACTAATACCTTTGCCGTACATTAAGTCAAATTCAACAACCTTAAATGGAGGTGCTACTTTATTTTTAACTACTTTAACTCTTGTCGAGTTACCAATAATCTCGTCTCCATTTTTAATAGCACCAATTCTTCTTATATCCATTCTTACAGATGAATAAAACTTAAGTGCATTTCCACCAGAAGTGGTCTCTGGACTTCCAAACATTACTCCAATTTTCATTCTAATTTGATTAATAAAAATCATCATAGTATTTGTACTTGAAATCGAGCCTGTTAACTTTCTTAAAGCTTGGCTCATTAATCTTGATTGAAGTCCTACATGGTGATCTCCCATTTCTCCTTCAATTTCTGCTCTAGGTGTTAATGCTGCAACTGAATCAACGACAATTACAGAAATGGACCCTGATTTAACTAGTGTGTCAGCTATTTCTAATGCTTGTTCACCTGTATCTGGTTGTGAAATTAATAATTCCTCAGTATCTACTCCAAGTTTTTTTGCATAAACTGGGTCTAATGCATGCTCTGCATCTATAAATGCGCATATTCCACCAACTTTTTGAGCCTCGGCTACTACTTGCAAAGCTAGGGTTGTTTTTCCAGATGATTCTGGGCCATAGATTTCAATAACTCTTCCTTTTGGCAATCCACCTATTCCAAGTGCTACATCTAAGCTTAATGAACCTGTTGATACTGATTCAATATCCATCGCTCTTCTTTGGCCAAGCTTCATTACCGAACCTTTTCCAAAGTTATCTGTAATTTGGCTAATTGCTGCTTCTAAAGCTTTATTTTTTTCGCTGCCTTCTGCTTGTTGTGCTTTTGTAGTTTTAACTACTTTTAAGTTATTTTTAGTCATTTTATGCCCTTTTCTATTAAATAATTAGTATTCGAATCGTGTATTAAATGTACACATTTTGTTCTTATTATCAATAGTTAATTTTTTCATTGGAAATTGCTCTAATTACTTAAGTTTTAAGTAGTTACTATTCAGCAGGCCTACTGATTGAAGTAATTTAAACTGAGAAAGCAAATAATTCCTTTCAGATTCTACGAGGCTTATTTTTGAACTTAATAAAATTGCGTTTGATTGAATAACATCCAGGGTTGACCTACCCATACCAGATTCATACTCAACAGTTATTCCTTCGTTTGCAATTTCTGCAGCTTTTACTTGTGACTTAACTGAGTTTAATAAACTTCTTGAAGATTGCAAATTTGACCATGTACTTGCAACATTTGTTTCGTTTGTTTTCACAGCATTATCATATAACAATTTTTTTTTATTCGCTAAATTTATACTTTTATTTAACGAAGCTGTATTTTTTCCACCCTTAAAAATTTGCCAAGAAATAGTGGCCTTTAGAATTTCTTTATCTTTTTCATAATAAGATGAACTTAAATCATCAGTTTCCGCTCTGTTAAAAGATAAAGATGCTGAAGGAGAAAGATCTGATCTAGCGATCGTTACATCTTTTTTAGATTGTTCATGCTCTAATTTTGATATAATTAAATTTGGATTGCTTATTTTTGAAATTTTAATTGCTTGATTTAAATCTGTAGGTATTTCAAAATTTAAATCATATTTTTTATCTAGATCATTAAGATTATTGATTGGACCTATTATTTTTTCATACATTAATTTAGCTGTAACTACTTTATTTTTTGCTTGTATAAATTTTGCTTGTGCTCCTGCGAGTGATGCTTCGGACTGCGCTAAATCTGCTAGGGTAATTTGACCTCTTTCTAGTCTTGCTTGATCTGTCTCTACTTGTCTTTCTAATAAATCAATATTGTATTGATTAATTTTAAGTTTTTCATCTGAAGATATAAGCCCAGAATAAGCCTCTACTGTTTTATATAGAATATCCTGTTCTGTTTTTAAAAGTTTTGCATTTGCTAAATTTAATCCTATTTTACTTTTTTCCATACTGGCAATACCAGCAAACCCTTGAAATATTTTTTGTTCTATATTTATTGATTTAGTCTTTGGGTCAACATCTGTGATAGCTGAATTTGTTTCACTTCTATCAGTTAGTTTTTCTGTATTTTCTTGGCTCTTAGATCCTGATAAAGTTATAATTGGTAAAAATTGACTTCTTGATATTTTTACATCCTCTTTAGAAGATTCAATATTTTCACGCTCTGCATTTAGCTCAGGGTTTTCACTATAAGCCTGCCATAATGCTTCTGATAAAGTTACAGCAAAAACATTTTTATTAAATAAAATTATAGATAATAATATTAAAATTATTTTTTTCATTATTTTTTAAATTTTATCTTTTCAATCTGATGATTGCTATTTAAATTCATGATTATAGAAGAGCTTTTTAGCGCATCTTTGAACATTTGTTGAGTGATTCTTTGATAAGTTTGCATAAAATTTATTACATCACCACTGCTCATAATCTTTAAATTTTTCTTATTTTTTGTTTGAAGCCATAACTTTCTCTCTTGTTTTAGCCTCCATTCTTTTAATAAATTAAAGTTTTTAGCTTTTAAATATAGAAGTCCGTCTAATTGATTGAATAGTATCTTATACTTAGTTTTTAATTGATTATTAACATAAGTTCTCCATTTAGTGTTCTGATCGTTAGCTTTTTCAAATGAATTAATTGGTTTTTTAAGTTGAGTAGCTGTTTGGGCTCTAGCCCCAACACACCAACCTTCAAAAATTATAACATCTGGCTTAGATTCAATTTTATGCCATAAGTTTTTTGGATAACGATTATCTATCGCTTTATTAAATGTTGGAACTTTTAAACTTTTAAAATTTTTGCTTTTAATTTTTTTAAAAAAACTCAACATTAAATCTATATCGTGAGTCCCAGGAACTCCTCTCGTCATTAGTAAAGGATGCTTATTTTTAGATAATAGTCTTCTATCTTTTCTTGTTTTGTAAAAATCATCGATGGAAACTTTAAAAACATTTAATTTAAAATATATTTGTAAAATTAAAGTTAAAATTGATGAGATGGTAGTTTTACCTGATCCCTGACCTCCGGCTAATCCAATAATTAGAGGTTGTTTTTTATCAACTCTTTTTGTAATCCAGAAACTTATGGGAATTAAAAAAGATTTAATCATCCTATCCTTATTTTTAAACTTATCTCTCTTTGTTTCTTGAGAGGAGATAAACTTAAAACAATTTTTTTTTACTTTATTAAAACAGTCGTTGACTTGTTGCATAAAAAATTACTTTTTATCAAGAGGATGGTTTTGACCATCATTTACAACAACATCTTTTAACTCAAAAATATTTATGTCATCAATACATCCAAGGTTAAATCCTGTCATCGCTGGGTTAGCTCTTGGGTTATGATGCGTATAAATTCCACAATTAGAACAAAAATAGTGTTTCGCAATTTTTGAATGAAACTGATATATTTTTAATTTATCTTCACCTTTAATAATTTTAAAATCTTCATTCTTTACCATAGACATTATTGCCCCTTTTCTTTTACAAATTGAGCAATTGCATTTTAAAACTTTCTCTAAATTGTCAGGTACATTTATTTCTGCTTCTACTTCTCCACAGTGACATGTTAGTTTTTTCATCTAGATTTCTCCTTTATCTTTTATATTAATCACAAACATTGCCTCATTTCTTCTAAGCAAAGGTAGTGTGAAAGGGTTATTGTAAGTTGCTTTAATAGGTGGACTCAAAATTGATATATTATTATTTTTTAACTCATTTTCTAAAATATTTTTATGTTTAATAAAATTTTCATCAGAGGCTCTTCCTGAATATGTAATAACTGCGTAATAGCCCCCCTTAATATTTAAAATCTTTACATCTGCATTAGATGGTCTTGGTGCATTATCTTTGTTAAATTTTAAAGGTAAATAAAATTGCATTGTCATGTTTCCTTTTTTCTCTATTTGGGTAACTGGTGTTGTCATTTTAATTTCCTCATTATTCTCATTATTACCAGAGATATAATTAAACAGTTTTCTAAAACTGTTGCCTTGATTTGATATTGCTGTTTCAATAGCTAAACGATCAGAGTATTTTCTAATTTCATAAATTTTATTCGTTTTTACAACTTTATAGTTTGTTTCTTCATATGCCATGGCGTTTGAAGCTATAATTAAACTCAAAAATATAATTGATAAAGTTTTTTTCATTTCAATATGGCACTTAAACTATCTCTGGTTGAAGTTATCCACAAGACTACAAAATGCATTCTTGATGTTCACGTTTTGATTCACCTTTGATTCAGTTACAGACTCAAAATACAACTTCTTGCGTGTATTGTATAACTCGTCTATAAATAAGAACAAAACTAGAACATGAAATTAACTATTCCCTTTTATCTAAATAAAGCAGGTGCTGGCTTTCCTTCTCCTGCAACAGATTATATCGAAGAAGATGTAGATCTTAATGTTCATCTAATTAAAAATGTTCCCGCAACTTTCATTATTAGAGTTCAAGGAAAATCTATGACTGATGTTGGTATTTTTGATGGTGACTTATTAGTTATTGATAGAAGTTTAAAACCTAAAAATTTTTCAACAGTTGTTGCAAATGTTCATGATGAGTTAGTTGTTAAAAGCTTTGTTAAATCAAAAGACGGTCAATTTTTAACATCGGGCTCAAAAAATATTGAAGATAAAATAATTATTGGAGATGAAACTGAAGTGTTTATCTGGGGGGTTGTGACTTATGTCATTCATTCAACGTACTAAAAAAATAGCTCTTGTTGATTGCAACTCATTCTACGTTTCTTGTGAAAGATTATTTAATCCTAAGATTAGGAATAAGCCCGTAGTTGTTTTATCTAATAATGATGGCTGTATCATTGCAAGATCAAATGAAGCTAAAGCTCTTGGTGTAAAAATGGGAGAACCTTACTTTAAAGCCAAAGATATAATACTTAGAAATAAAGTTTATGTTTTTTCTTCAAATTATTCTTTGTATGGAGATTTATCTAGAAGGGTAATGAGAACATTAAAAAGATTTAATCCTGAATTAGAAATATATTCAATTGATGAAGCTTTTTTAGATTTAAGTAATTATCCTGATGACGAGGTTGAAGGTGTTTCAAAAGAAATTAGAAGCATTATTTTACAGTGGACGGGCATACCAACAAGTATTGGTATTGCAAAAACTAAAACCTTATGCAAGATCGCAAATCATATAGCGAAGAAAAAACAATCTGGTGTAACAAACTTAATAGGAATTGAAAATATTGACCCATTATTAGAAAAAATAGATATCAATGATGTGTGGGGAGTTGGTAAACAGCTGACAAAATTTTATCATCAAAATGGAATTTATAATGCTAAACAATTAAAAAACATATCTAATACTTGGATTAAAAAAAGTTCTAATGTTTTAAGTTCTAGGACTGCATTAGAGCTTAGGGGTATTACCTGCATTCCATTAGAAAGCAAAACCTCAAAAAGAAAAAGTTGTGTTGTATCAAGGTCATTTGGTACAAGAGTTGAAAAATTTCAAGAATTGCAAGAAGCAGTTGCTAGTTATTGTTTAAATGCTTCTGAAAAAATTAGATCAGAGTCTTTAATTGCAAAATCAATAACGGTTTCTGTTAGGACAAGTCCATTTCAAAATAGAGGAGTTTATTATTCAAATGCTAAGAGCATAGATTTTCCAATTGCTACAAATAACAGTATTGAAATAGTTAAGACAGCTTCAATTGCATTAAATGAAATATTTATAGATGGCTACAGATATCAAAAAGCAGGGATAACATTAACTGGCTTAGTTAGTTCAGATGGTAGCAAAAATTTATTCTCATCAGAAAAAGATGAAAAGATTAAAGGCTTAATGAGATCTATTGATAGCACAAATTATAGGTATGGGCGGTCAACACTAAGTTTGGCTAGTGCTGGAGTTAACAAGAAATGGAATATGCGGAGAGATCACTCTTCAAAGATAGATACCGCTGACTTTCATTCGTTACCGATAATAAAAGCTATTTAATTTTATCAATGCTCCTAATATTTTCTAAAGAATTATTAAATTCTAAGATGTTCTCTCTCTTTGATAAAATAATCACTGAAATAATCATTATAATAACTCCAATGACTGGTATTAATGTAACAATGGAGATACTGCCTGTGATTAGAAATAAATAAGCAATTAAGAACAATATAGATCTAATTAATAATGCTGTTTTAAAAACCGCAATAATAGAAAAGGAGTGTTTTAATAGATTAATAAAACTCATTTTAGATGGACCAAAATAACGTGTGCCCCTTTCAGACGGAATGGTCTTTCTGTCTTTCTCTGTTTTTGCCAATGACCCTGAAAAACTACTCCATGTTGCTGGTTCATTAACCATTTCATTAACTATAGATTTGGGAAGGCATGTAAAATTACCATATTTGATAGATTGTCCTGTAAAAATAAGAATTAAATATTTGTGAACTAGGTAGCAAAACTTGAATATAAACCCCTCAGATCTTTTTACCCTACAAGCTGTAACAAGTGTATTTGGATATTCTTTAATTTTTTCAATCAATAAACTAAGCTCTTCTGGTCTATCTTCACCATCTCCATCCATTGGAATTACATAATCAAATTCAACTTTTTCATTAATATATTTTAATCCAGCTGCATTACACCTTGCGTGTCCCCTATTTTCTTTCATATTGATAATTTGAATAGATTTTAAATTACTTAGATCAACTGAAAATTCTGGTTTATTTTCAGTGGATGCATCGTTAACAATTATTACTGAAAACTCACCTTCTAGTTTTAAAACTTCTGAATTGATATTTTCTAGAAGCCTAAAAACTGACTGCCAATCATTATAAACTGGAATTAAAATTTTTACTTTATTCATCTATATCCAATACAAATATTATCAATACATGTAAATTTTGATAATAAATTTAACTTATCTTTAGTAATTGGTCCTTCCCAAATAGGTCTAGATTTTAAATGATAAGATAGGTTCCCAGCACCCCATTCATCTCCAAGCACAACATTGATTGGTTCTTTGTGGTCGTTATTCCATGCATATTGAACTTTAATTGCAATTTCTTTTCCTGGGTAGTCAGTTCTCTTTTCAGTTTCTGTAATAGAAATATATACATAAGCAAGAGGTGAAAAAATAAATAAAATTAAAAATGCCGAAATGAATCCATTTAATCTTTTTAAATTGATTTGTGCTTGAAAAATATAAACAATTAAAACACCAAGGAATAAATAAAATGGTGTCATCCACATTGTTCTTATTTTTGATCCAGTTAATATTGAAGTTAAGAACATCAGCCCTACTGGTGCTAAATTAATAAATATTAAGAACAATAACTTTTTATCTTTTAAGAATATTTTAAATTTAAATTTTCTTATTAAAAAAAAAGACATAAAAAACAATGGAATTAGTATTCCTATTTGTTTACCTAAAAATATCAATGGATAGATTATATGATCCAGTAAACTTGAGTTCTCCAAACCAGTTCTGGCTAATCCATAAGTAATAGTCGCATAGTCATTATTAGTTAACCAAATTAAATGTGGAATCAATAGAACAATAAAAACCTCCAAAGATACTAAATATTTAAAATCAAATTTTTGATATTTCTTTATAAAAATTACATAAAAAAATAATAGATCGATTGCTATGAGAAGATAAATAAAAAGATATTTGGATAAGAAACCTATGGCTGCAAATGCTCCTAGTAAAATACAATCTTTAACACTTACCTCTTTTTTATTAAATAATTTCCAAGAATAATAAACACACAGAGCCCAGAAAGGAAGTTGGCAAACATTTACATTAAATTCTGGAGTTGTGAAATTATAGAAATAAATACTTTCAAGTAAAAACACTGAAATTAAGCTTAAAATTTTATTTTTAAATAACTCGTCTGCAAATTTAAACACCACCATAAAAGCAGTCACTACAAATATTTGACTTAATAAATAATAAGACCAATCTTGTGAGCCAAAAATCTGGTAAAAAATTTCAAGAAAAAATGCAACTGCTGGTGGGTGCTTATTAAAGCCCCAATCCAAGTTACTTCCCCAAGCTAAATGCTCAATAGTATCAAGTGGTAAATTGTTATTTGTTAGTGATGGAACCAACGTCCATAAAATTAAATGTATTGTAATAAAACTGTAAAATAATTTATTTATATTTATTTTATTAAAGCTCATAATGGACTCGTATTATTATTGTTTATTCTTATATAAATTTATATGAATTAACCCTGCTTGACACGTATTAATTGCCGAATATACTCCGGCAACTTAAATTTATATATATGCCTAAAATCACAAAACCATCTACTAAAAAAAAAACAACTAAAAAAAAGAAAGTTAATGCCGTAATCCAAAAAGTCAATAAATTGGTAAAAAAAGCAAGCACTGTTAAGCAAATAGTTAAAGCACCAATTAAATTTTCAAAAAATTATATTCCTAAAGATACTGAAAAATATATGTGTGATAAGCACTTATCTTTTTTTAAAGTAAAACTTACTGAGTGGAAAAAAGAATTAGTTAAAGCAAACAATGAAGCTCTTTACCATGGGTCAATGGATAACGGTAGTGCTTCAGCAGATATGGTTGATCAAGCTAGTTCTTACACGGATAAAGCTGTGGAAATGAAGGCAATAAATAGACAAATAAAGTTAATTTCTAAAATTGATCAAGCATTATTAAGAGTAAAAGATACTACATATGGATTTTGTGCAGAGACAGCTGAGCCAATTGGATTAAAAAGATTAATGGCAAGACCTGTTGCTGAACTATGTATTGCGGCACAAGAGAAACACGAAAAAGATGAAAAAGTATACGCTGACGATTAGAGTTTTTTAATTATATCAATAATAGTCAATAAATTGCATTTAGTTTTCTAATTTGATTATATTCCCTACTTTTATTTTACCATCATTTAATGATCTTAAATAAATCCCCATGTCAAAATGATTATAGGCTTTCTTTAATAAGTGAAGTAAATTTAAACCACTGTTATCAGTTTTTGGTTTTAAATTAATAGCAACGCAACGTGGAATGTTTCTTTCTACTTTAAATAAAACATTATCAATTTTTATAGTTTTTCCAATCCAATTACGTTCTTCCCAGGCATCAATTCCATCAACATAAAAATTTCCTCGAAATCTTTGAAATTCAACTTTTTGATTAATTCTTTTTTCAAAATCTTCAATACTATTTAGATTTATCAAGGATATAGAATTAAAAACTTTATTCGAATTTGATGTGTCATAAAAAGGAAATTCATTATTTTGTAGTAAAAACATTGGTTTCGTTAATGAGCTCTCTAGATCGACAAGTTTATTTGTAAGTTTAAATCTTTGCTCTAAATCATCAGCTGTTATTGATATTAGTTCCTCACTACCAAGTATTAAAGCTAATTTATTAGCTTTGTATGTGAAATTGTACTTATTTAAAACTGGAGAATTTTTTAACGATAGGAAATTATTAAGTTTTCGTTCATTTGGGTTTTTCTCTATTAAGAGAGCTTTTTCTGCATCAACAATTCTTGAAAAAGAAAATTTTCTATCATTCAAAATTCCTAAATTTTTTTTAATCTCACATGACTCAATATTTGTAAAAGATAAAGATTTTACAGGACTAAAGTGTATTGAAGAAATAATTCCATTCATGTAATATTTTATACCAATTCTTCAAAAAAAGGCTATTTGTAATTGAATATGAAAAAAAACAACTCTAAACAAACTTCAATTTCATTTCTTTTTGCTAAAAAACATATTTATTATTATTATGCTTTTATTTGGATAGTTTTATTATTATATTTATTTATTAAATGAACAAAAAATTAGTATTAATTCTTGTT
>Ga0307986_10003018_pt1 | contig 11847 bp, 15 predicted proteins | sample EllFjometageno82_FD_203170 | JGI IMG/M metagenome (GOLD analysis project Ga0307986, IMG submission 203170) | Marine microbial communities from Ellis Fjord, Antarctic Ocean - #82 | ecosystem: Environmental > Aquatic > Marine > Unclassified | place: Southern Ocean | collected 2014-10-09
GTACACAGGTCCTATTAAGGCGCCTGTTAAAAAAAACAAAGAAATTGCCCATATTAAGATTTACGATAAAGAAGAATTACTGAGGAGTGTTCCAATTTACTCATTAGAAAAAGTAAAAAAAATTAATTTTTTATTAAGCCTTCTCACCTCAATAAATTACATGATATGGGGAGATGCCTAAAAAATTTTTTTTTATCGTCTTCGAAGGTATTGAAGGCACAGGAAAAACATATCAAATAAATAAACTTTACGAAAACTTAAAAAAAAAAGGTTTTGACGTCGTTAAGACCAGAGAACCTGGAGGAACCCCAACAGCTGAAAAAATAAGAAATCTAATTTTTTCAAAAAAATCAGAAAAATTTGATAAACTTACCGATTTTTTTTTAATGAATGCTGCTAGAGTTGAACATGTTAAAAAAACTTTATTAGTTGCAAAAAAAAATAAAAAAATTGTAATTTGTGATCGTTTCATTGACTCGACATACGCATACCAGGTAATAGGAAAGAAAATTGATCAAAAAATTAATTTAATTAATCAAAAATATATATTAGAAACTTTGAAGCCAAATTTAACGATAATCTTAAAAGCAAATTTTAATTCAATTTTTTCTAGAATAAAAAAAAGAAGTAATAATAATAAGTTTGACAACTTGAAAACAAATTTTTATAAAAAGGTACAAATTGCATTTTTATCAATAGCAAAAAAAAAAAAGAATTATTTAGTTTTTGATTCTTCAAAAAATACTTCCGAATTAGAAAGTAAAATATTCACTGTCATTTTAAATAAAATTAAATAATTACAATGTCCACACCCTTAAATTCAAATCAACTATATTCAATAAAACTGGTAGGATTAAATAGTGATTTTAATGAAATGGTTAATCTTTATGAAGCCAATAAATTTCCTAAAGTTTTACTTTTAAATGGTAAAAAAGGCTCTGGTAAATTCACAATGGTAATGCATCTTATTAATTACATTTTTTCAAAAAATGAAACAACCTTATACAATCTCAAAGACAAAATTATAAATACTGATTCACCTTTTTATAATTCAATTTTGAATAAAACGACGCAAGATGTTATTTTTATTCAAGCTGAAGAAAATAAAAATATTAAGATTGAAGATATAAGATCTCTGAAATCTACGCTTGGAAACTCTTCTCTTTCAAATAACCCCAGATTTACCATCATTGATGAAGTTGAATTTTTGAACACCAATTCAGTAAATGCATTATTAAAAACGCTTGAAGAACCATCTGATAATAATTTTTTTATTTTAATTAACAACCAGCAAGTTGATCTAACTGATACTATTTCTTCACGATGTTTAAAAAGTAATATTTTTTTAAACTCAAGTCAAAGTAGTCAAATTATAAATCATCTTATTAAAGATAGAGGAATTAATAATTTAATTGATTCTTGCAGCGGTTTAAGTCCAGGTCTTTTTTTAAAATATAATGAAATATATTTAAAATATAAAATAAATGAAGATGATAGTATGTTAACTAAATTAAACATAATAATTAATGCTTATAAAAAAGATAAAGATAAGTTATTAATTAATTTAGCTTTTTTTTTAATTGACTCTTCATTTTTAAAAAAAATTCAAAACAATAAAAATGAAATAGAATCTTTATTAGAGGTTAAAACGAGCATAATGAAAACTATTAATGATTTTGTTCAATTTAATTTAAATATAAACTCTGTGCTAAATTTAATTAAAATCAAATTAACTAATGTCTAAAAAAAATTTTTATATTACCACTCCAATCTATTACCCTTCTGGAAACCCTCATATGGGACACGCATACTCTAGTATTATAGCCGATGTTTTTGCAAGATTTAAAAGACTGGAAGGAAAAAATGTATTTTTTTTAACCGGAACAGATGAACATGGATTGAAAATTCAACGTGAAGCTGAAAAGAATAAAAAAGAAGTTAATCTTTTTTGTGACGAGATATCAAATAAATTTAAAAATCTTACTAAAACTTTAAATCTTTCAATAGATGATTTTATAAGAACTACTGAAAAAAGACACCACGAATCAGTAAAAGCCATTTGGAATAAATTACTAGAATCTGGTGATATTTATTTATCTAAATATGCAGGATGGTATTCTGTTTCTGACGAAGCTTATTACTCAGAAAACGAAATAAAAGAAGAAAATGGAAAAAAAATTTCAATTATATCTGGTTCTAAAGTCGACTGGTTTGAAGAAGAGTCGTATTTTTTTAAATTATCAGCCTGGCAAAATAAACTCCTGGAGCATTACGAACAAAAACCAAGTTTTGTTTCTCCAAAATCCAGAAACAACGAAATAGTTCAGTTTGTAAAAAGTGGTTTAAACGATATTTCGGTGAGTAGAACTTCTTTTAAGTGGGGCATACCCGTTCCCAACAATGATAAACACATTATTTATGTTTGGTTAGACGCACTTACTAATTATATTAGCGCTTTGAATTTTCCTAATATTGAAGACAAATTATATAAGGATTTCTGGCCTGCAGATATTCATATAATAGGTAAAGACATTTTAAGATTTCATGCTGTTTATTGGCCTGCTTTTTTAATGGCAGCTAAATTACCCCTTCCTTTAAAAGTTTTTGGTCATGGTTGGATACTTTCAGATGAAAAAAAAATGTCAAAATCGTTAGGCAATATTTTAGATCCTCTTGATATTATTAATAAGTATGGCATTGATCAGCTTCGTTACTACTTAATAAAAGAAGTTTCTCTAGGAAATGATGGAAATATTTCTATGGATAATCTTAAAAACTGTGTCAATAATGATCTGGCAAATAATTTTGGAAATTTATGTCAAAGAGTTTTTAGTTTTATAGAAAAAAACTGCGAAAATAAACTTCCAAAACCTACAATTTTACAAAAAGTAGACAGCGATCTTTTGAATAATTTAGTCAATAAAGTACCAGAATTAATTTCTCATATGGACGAACAAGATTTAAATAACTATATTAAAAAAGTTGTTGATTTTTCTTTTAAAGCCAATAAATACTTTAATGATTTAGAACCATGGGTACTTAAAAAAACGGATATTCAAAGAATGAATACAATTCTTTATACAATAGTTTCCCAAATTAAAAATATTAGCATTTTGTTTAATCCGATTATTCCAATAAGTAGTGATAAGATTTTAGACATTATGAATTTAAAAAAAAATGAAAGAGATATATCAGCAATTAACACTAATGATATTTTTGATCATAATTTAGAATTTAAAAAAACATCGATCCTTTTTAAGAAAATAGAAGATGATAATTGATTCACATTGCCATTTAGAATTTGAGCCCATGGCTTCTAATTTGAATGAAGTCATTGATCGAGCAACAAGAAATAACGTTAGGTATTTACTCAGTATCTCTACAACAGATGAAAGTTTTGACAAAATTCTGCAAATCATAAAAAATTATAAAAATATATATGGTACATATGGCATACATCCCCATGAAACTAAAAATTATCAATCACTTACTTCAGAACAAATTGTTAAAAAAATAAATTTTAATAAAAAAATCATTGGTATTGGAGAATCGGGGTTAGATTTTTATTATGAACATTCTGACCCAATAGTTCAAAAGAAAATATTTATAGAACATATAAAAGCAGCACAATCATTAAAATTACCTTTAATCATTCACACACGATCTGCAGAAAATGACACATATGAAATTTTGAAGTCTGAAATGAAAAATAATGATACAAAAATTTTAATTCATTGTTTTACAGGTTCGAAAACTTTTGCTCATAAACTTGTTGATTTAGGATGCTATATTTCAGCTAGCGGTGTTGTTACATTTAAAAAATCAAAAGATTTAGCTGATACGTTCCTTTCCCTACCAAATGATCGCATATTAGTTGAAACTGACTCACCTTATTTATCCCCAGAACCTTTAAGAGGTAAGTCAAATGAACCATCACACATTATTCATACTGTTAATTTTTTAGCAAAACTAAAAGGTTTGGAGCCATCTCTTTTTGCAAAAGAAACATCAACAAATTTTTTTAAACTATTTGGTGAATTGAGTTGAAAAACAAGTTTACTATTTTAGGCTGTGGGAGTTCGCTGGGATCGCCTTGGATCACTAACTATTGGGGAAACTGCAACAAAAAAAATAAAAAAAATTTAAGAACTAGATGTTGTGCGCATTTTCAATACAAGAATATATCCATATTGATAGATACTTCACCTGATTTAAAAGCTCAATTTAAACGCAATAATATTACTAACGTAGATGCAGTTATGTACACCCATGAACACGCAGATCAAACTTCAGGTATATTTGAATTAAGACCTTTTTTTTGGAAAAATAAAAAAAAAATAAATATTTATGGTAGTAAAAAAACAATTGAAGAATTAAAAAAAAAATATGACTTTTGTTTTAAGGTTAAGCAAGGATATGTACCCATTGCTAAAGACCATGTAATTAAAAATAATTTTTTAATTAAAAAAGGTGTTAATAAAATAAAAATTAATTCATTTGAAGTTCAACACGGTTTAATTAAAGCTACTGCTTATGTATTTAATAAAATTGCATACTTAAGTGATTGTAGTCACATACCTTCTAAATCAAAACTTTTTTTATATAATTTAGATTATTTAATAATTGATTGCTTACGCATAAAGTTCCATCCTGGTCATTTTAATTTAGATACAGCTTTATCTGTTTCTAGAGAATTAAATCCAAAAAAAACTATACTTACAAATTTACACGTAGATTTTGATTACGAAAAACTAAAAAAAAAATTACCCTCAAATATTTTTCCAGCGTTTGATGGAATGAGTTTTAGTTTTTAAGTTCTTTTTCTATTAAATTAATAAATTTTTTAGATGAGGGGCTTGTTATTGATGCAAATGTATCGGCTACTTTTCCATTCTTGCCAATGATTATTTTGTGGAAATTCCACTTAGGTACTGCACCAGATCCATGATTTTTCTTTGCCCATATAAAAAAAGGATGCGCATTTGACCCAACGACACTAAGCTTTTCACTAATTGGAAAATCAATGCCAAAAGTAGTTTCACAAAATTTTTTAATTTCCTTATTGGAACCTGGTTCTTGCCTGAAGTTGTTAGAAGGAACACCTACAATAATGAGACCTTTATCTTTATATTTAGTCCACAAATACTGTAAACCTTCATATTGATTGGTAAACCCACACCTACTAGCTACATTTACTACTAGAATAACTTTTTCTTTATAGTCAGCTAAGTTAATCGAGTTTCCCTCAACACCATTGAAAGAAAATTCAGTAGCGAGTTGATCGTATTGGGCATTTCCTTTTGTAAAAAAGCTAAACATAATTATAAATAAAGTTATTATTTTTTTCATATATGGATATTTATAACTTTTAATAAAGCATTAAAAGGTAAAAGAATACAATTAAATCTTTCCTTATATTTTTTTTGAAATAATTTTCTGAATGGTTTGTACTTACTTCTAAGAATAATTCTTTTGTTTTTATGGGATAAATTAATTTCAGTTATATCGTTATGCAAATTTACAATATTTGATTTTTTTATTATCTTTGAAAGTAGACTAGCAGAAGCCTGGCAGAATATGCATGATTCTGTATCATAAAACATTCTTTTAACTTTATTATTAAATATTTCAATTTTTACAGTAATTATATCTCCGCACATTTTATTTTTAGAGGTTGCTACAAAACTTGAATTTTCTTTAATTCCACAGTTACTAGTATCAGACGCAATTTTAATTATTTCAGGATTAATCACTTTTTTGTAGATAAAGTTAGTAAAAAGTATCCAACTAACGTAGATAGAAGAGAGCCACTTAAGACACCAATTTTTACTCCATCTAAATACATCGGTGAGGTAGCAAACGCTAAATTTCCAACAAACAAACTCATTGTAAAACCTATACCAGTCAAAACGGAAACCGCATATAGAGCTGTCCAATTTGAATTATTCGGTTTTTGTGCAAGATTTAGTTTCACAGAAACGTATGCGAACAAAAATACTCCTATTTGTTTTCCGAAAAATAAACCGCACAAGATTCCTAAAGGCACAGGATTAAGCAATGAGGCCAGGTTTATTCCATCTAATGACACTCCTGCATTTGCAAATGCAAAAAGAGGCATGATACCAAATGCGACATACGGAGCAATAGAGTGTTCTAATTTCAATAATAAAGATTTATTTTTATCTTTTTTATCATGAGGTATCAAAAGTGCTAACAGCACCCCAGCTATAGTAGCGTGAATTCCTGATTGATGAGTAAACTCCCATAATAAAATTCCAACTAGTAAGTAAGGAATAAACGCACGCACATTAAATTTGTTTAATACAACTAGCACTAATATCGCCACTAGCATAAGCAACAAATAGTAAACCTCAATATTTCCAGAATAAAAAAAAGCTATAATAACAATCGCACCTAAGTCATCAATAATAGCTAGAGCAGTTAAAAAAATTTTTAACGAAATTGGAACTCTTTTTCCCAATAGAGACAAAACACCTAGCGAGAATGCAATATCTGTAGCAGATGGAATTGCCCAACCATTTAAAGTTTCTGGCGTTCTTAAATTAATTATTATGTAGATTGCTGCAGGGACTACCATACCACCGACAGCACCAATTATAGGTAGCAAGGCTTGCTTAGGATTTGATAGTTCTCCTTGAACTATTTCTCTTTTAATTTCTAAAGATACTAAGAAAAAAAAAACTGTCATCAAAACATCATTTATCCAATGAATGACGCTTAATTTTAAAGAAAAACTACCTATACCTAAACTTATATATTTTTGCATTGTGTTAAAATAAGCAGCTTCAAAATTACTATTGCTTATTATTAAAGCAACAGTAGCTGCAAATAACAAAATTAAACCTGATGCAGATTCTAATTTAAAAAATTCTTTGAATGGTTTTGTAAGAACATTAATCATTTTTAATTAATGTCTCCTATGTATATACCTAACGAAAGTGCTGTTTCAACTAATGCATCATTTCTTTCAACATTTTTGTAAGTTGAAATAGCGTCAGTTATTGGCACGTCAATAACCTTTCGATCTTTCCAAGCAACCATTCTATCAAATTTTTTTTGCTGTAAAAGATCAACAGCATAAACACCAAATGCACTAGCTAAAATTCTGTCATTATGTGTAGGTGGAGCTCCTCTCTGAACGTGACCTAATGCAGTAACTCTACATTCTATATCTGTTTTAGACATAATTTCATTTGCAATATAATCTCCTATACCACCCAGTCTTTTCTGCCCATCTTTATATTCATGAATTACTTTTTCACCACTTTCTTTTTTAACTGCTTCCGCAACAACAATTAATGAATGTTTTAAGTTTAATTCTTTCATTTCATTCAGTTTATTAATAATACCTTTAAAAGAATATTTTATTTCAGGCATTAGAATTATATCAGCTCCACCAGCTATGCCTGAGCTTAGAGCAATATGACCAGCGTCTCTGCCCATAACTTCAAGGATCATTGAACGGCTGTGACTAACAGCTGTTGAATGTAAATTATCTAATGCTTGAGTTGCTACATTAACGGCTGTATCAAAACCAATTGAACTATCTGTAGCACCAACATCATTGTCAATAGTCTTTGGAATTGCCACAATATTTAAATTTCCTCTTTTAGCTAAATTTTGTAAGATTTGCATACTGCCATCACCACCAATAATAATTAGACCATCTAATTTTAGCAGTCTATATCCTTCAATTATCATTTGAGCTTGATCTAGAGATTTTCCATTATTGTCCACGGCATTAATTTTACTTGCTTTATTTGTAGTACCAAGAAAGGTCCCACCTTGTTTTAGTAAATAGCCAGAAAACGTTTCTCTAGTTAATTCTACATAATCTAAAGGACGCTCTAGAAATCCAGTAGTTCCATTTTTGATCCCAAATATAGTCATATCGTATTTATTTTTTGCTCTAAAAAATATAGATCTTATGGCAGCATTTAAACCACCACAATCGCCTCCACTTGTGAGAATACCAATTTTTTTCATAATTAATTTCTTATATAGGTTTATTTTGTATATCAAAAAATGTTTCAATTGCCAAAAAGTCTTATTTAACTTATATAATCTATCAATCGGGGCGTAGCGCAGCCTGGTAGCGCATCTGGTTTGGGACCAGAGGGTCGCAGGTTCAAATCCTGCCGCCCCGACCATTTATGAAAAAAAAAGCAAAAATTTATATACCTGCAAAAACTGCAATGCAATCGGGTAGGGGTAAACAAAAAAAATGGGTTTTAGAGTTTGAAACGAAAGACCCACATACAAATTCTTTGATGGGGTGGGAATCATCAAGTGACACTTTAGGAGAAGTTAAATTAAGATTTACCTCAAAAGATAAAGCAATTGATTATGCAACTACAAATAATATTAATTTTTCTATAGTAGAACCTAAAAAAAAAACTTTTGTTATTAAACCTTATGAAGAAAATTTTACCAAAAAATAATTATGTGGCGTAGTTTTTTTACAGATCGAAAATGGCTTCTTTGGTCTTGGGGTGGTTTTTTATTTATAATTTTATCTTTATTTTCTCAAACATGGATTGATGTAAAAATTAACCAGTGGTATAAAGGTTTCTACGATCTTTTACAGAAAGCCCCAGAAAGAGATATATCTGAGTTCTATGATGGAATAATGATTTTTATGAAATTAGCTGTTCCATATGTAATTATTTACACAATAACTAATTATTTTACTCGTCTATGGGCATTTAGATGGAGAGAAGCAATGACGTACTCATATATGCCGTATTGGAAAGCTGCAGACGCTAAAGTAGAAGGTGCCTCTCAGCGTATCCAAGAAGATGCAATGAATTTTGCAAAAATTGTTGAAAGCTTAGGCCTTCAAATTGTTAGAGCTTTAATGTTGTTAATTGCCTTTATACCAATTCTTTGGGGTCTTTCAGAAAATGTCATAATCCCTTTTTTTAAGGACATATCTGGATCGTTAGTAGTTGTATCGTTAACTGCGAGTTTAGGTGGTCTTCTCATTAGCTGGATAGTTGGAATCAAACTACCTGGCTTAGAGTATAATAATCAAAAAGTAGAAGCAGCTTTTAGAAAAGAATTAGTCTACGGTGAAGATGATAGAGTTAACTACGCTGGTCCCGGTACAATTCTACAATTATTTACAGGGATTAAATTTAACTATCACAAACTATTTTTACACTATGGTTATTTTGATCTTTGGATAATAATGTATAATCAATCGATGGTTATCGTTCCTTATTTACTTATGGGACCTGGCTTATTTACAGGAGCTATGACACTAGGAGTTCTAGTACAAACATCAAGTGCTTTTAGAGAGGTTCAGTCAAGTTTTTCTCTATTCTTGCAAAACTGGACAAGAATCACTGAATTAAGGTCAATTTATATGCGTTTATCTGAATTTGAACTCGCAATTGGATTTAACAAAAGAACTAAAATAAGAACAAAAGTTAAAAAAATATAGACATGGACATATATCTTAAGCTGATAGATGTGATCATTCCTGTCTTTGCTGTTGTTGGAATAGGATTCTATTTAGGTAAAAAAAATCCTAATTATGATACAAAATTTATTACTAATTTTGCTGCTAAATTTGGTTCACCTGGAATAGCTTTTTATGCAATCACTTCGACTGGCATTAGTTTTAATTTATTTATTAGTTATTTTTTCTACACACTTTTAGCAGTTATAGGATTTTCGATAATTGGCTTCATTGTGCTAATATTTCAAAAAAAAGACTATATAAGAGAACTACCACCATTAATTCTCCCAAATTGTGGAAATATGGGTCTACCTATTTGTTTATTTGCATACGGTAAGCTAGGTTTGGGTGTTGCCTCTGCAATTTCAGCAGTAATAATAATATCTCACTTCACATTAGGTGTATTTTTAGCAAGCAAAAAAATAAATCTTAAAATATTCTTAAAGAGCGCCCCTGTGTATGTTGTATTGATAGCGGTTGGTTTTTTATATTTTAATGTTCAGCCACCAAAATTTATTGAAAACACAGCTTTTTTGTTAGCCTATTCAACAATAGCATTAATTTTAATGTCTCTTGGAATAGCTCTTACAAAACTTAAAGTTTTTTCTTTAAAAGCTGCAATAATTTCTTCATTTGCTAGATTAATTTTAGGTCCTTTAGTAGGGCTAAGTTTGATTTATTTTTTTGAACTAAAAGGTGTTCCTGCAGGTGTTTTATTCATTCAATGTTCTATGCCAAGTGCAATACTTACATATTTAGTTGGGTCCATGTACTCACCTAAAAAAGTTGTTAACAGTATTGCAAGCACTATTGTTGTATCGACTATCGGATCTTTTTTGACAATACCTATTATAGTATTTATAGCTCTCAAATACTTTTTTTAAATAAATTTCAAAAATTAAATGTACAAAATAATAAAATCTAAAATTAGCAATCAAGGGCTTGTAGCAACTAAAGACATAAAGAATGATACAAAAGTTATTGAATATTTAGGACGATTAATTAGTAAAAAAGAAACGGAATCAAATAAAAAATTTGATAACGATAAACATATCTATTTATTTAATATTAATAAAAAATATGATCTTGATGGAGATTATAAATATAATACAGCTAGATTAATAAACCATTCGTGTAGCCCTAATTGTGAGGTAACAGGGAAGGGCACTAAACTTTGGATTAGTTCTATAAAAGATATAAAAAAGGGAGAAGAGCTCTCTTATGATTACGGTTTTGGCTATGATATTAATTATAAAGATTTTCCGTGTAAGTGCCGATCTTCAAATTGTTGTGGTTACATCGTGAGAGAGGGCTCTAGATGGCGTATGAAATCCAAGAAAAAAAATTTAAAGTCTTTTAAGTAAGTATAACTTACTTAACTTTTAATAATTCACATTAATCAATTATTGTATACAATTGTTTTTATTGCTTTTTTTTATTAAAAATTTAATTTAATTAAAATTCTTAAATATCTAGATTTTATAATAAATTTATATGATAGTAATAATTTTATGAGGCGTTTTAGCAATAAAGTTCAAAATACTCTCAAAAGCTATATAAACCTTGTTTTTTTGAGGTTAAATAGCTTATTAATAACAACCTTTTCAGCTTATCCAAAATCATTGTTTAGCAACACTTCTAGAGCCTTGCAGTATTGGTATATGCCTTTTAAACGCTCATAGATGGTCTATTTTTTTAGATTAGCTTCATTTGAGTGCAACTATGCCGTGAGTTACCGTTTAACAAGATAAGAGTCGGTAAATATTCTAAAAGGCCCGTTAAATATGAATTCTAGAGCCTTACACCTTCTTTTTTTAACAAAATTTTCTTAGTTTCAATGCCACCTTTACCAGAGTAACCACCCAACGAACCATCCGATCTTATCACTCTATGGCATGGTATTTTAGGTGGATAAGGGTTTTTACCAATAGCGTTGGCTACAGCACGTACTGCAGCGGGTTGTCCTACACCTTTAGCTACCTGAGAGTATGTTTTAACCTTTCCTTTAGGTATTTTCATCAAATACTTCCAGGTTTTTATTTGTAAATGAGTGCCTTTTAATTTCATCATTTATTGACCAAACAACTTATCTAAACGTTTTTCTAATCCACTCAATGTGTTCTCATTATAGCAACGCCACTTACATTTGCTATTATTCAGAACTTCTTTTGATTTAATGGTTACATCTAAACCGCCGGTGTATAATCCAGGACCAATATTTAAAGGAGATAACGCTGGAGAACAGTTGTTTAAAAGAATTAATACAAATAAAAATTTTTTCACATATTTTTTTTATACTATTGACATATAAAAACATCTATTATATTATTCCGATAATTAATGGTTATCGGAAAATTATATGA
>Ga0307986_10003019_pt1 | contig 11846 bp, 11 predicted proteins | sample EllFjometageno82_FD_203170 | JGI IMG/M metagenome (GOLD analysis project Ga0307986, IMG submission 203170) | Marine microbial communities from Ellis Fjord, Antarctic Ocean - #82 | ecosystem: Environmental > Aquatic > Marine > Unclassified | place: Southern Ocean | collected 2014-10-09
CTGGTGTATCCATGCTCTCTAAACTTGAACCTTTCATTACCGCAAGGGCTGCAACTTCGTCAGCATAACCTTGTGAAAAAGTAATTGTTTTTTGTCTTTCAGCAGTAATTGACATTCCTGCCATGATTGCATCAAACTTTCTCATTAACAAAGCTGGAATCATTCCATCCCAATCTTGTTCAACGATAGTACATTCATGTTTCATGATTGCACAAAGTTCTTCTGCTAACTCAACCTCAAAACCAATAAGAGCACCTGAAGCATCCTTAGAGTTCCATGGTGGGTAAGCACCTTCTGTTCCAATCTTTATTTTATCAGCATAAACATTTCCGATTAATAATAAAGAAGCAAGAACACTTAATATTGTTTTTTTAAATATATTCATTTTTTCCTCCATATGATTATGAGGATTTATTTCACAATTTTAATAATTTAAAAAGAAATTTTTAGTGATTAATTGATGATGAAAAGTTCCAAGAACAGTCAAAACTTGGGATGTAAACCCTATCCAAAGTTGTATTTCCAAAATTCTTATTGAAAACATCTAGCCATTTCTCTACTTGCTCTGGTTTCTTGTCTTGGCTACCTACTTGAGCGGTAATTACTCCATTTGGCTTTAATATTCTAATTAACGAATCCATATTTTTAGCTGCAAGATCTATACAAAACTGATCATCGTTAAGATCTACAAAAATTTTATCATACTTATCATCTTCAACAGATTTTATGCTTTCAAAAGCATCTCCCCAAATACATTTAACGGAATTTTTTTCTGTTGATTTGTTACCAATGCTTCCAAGGTGTTTATTACACACTTCAACTACCTCAGGATCAAGTTCATACCAGTCTATAAAATCAAAACCTTTAGACATACACTCTCTTGCAACTCCTCCATCACCACCACCAATGATGGCAGCTGTTCCCATGTCTTTATTTAATTTTAAAGCAGCGTTTACAAATGTTGAGCTATATAAAACTTCATCATTTGTTGCGACTTGAATTTCATTATCAATAAACAGTGATTTACCGAATTGTTCTAAGTCTAATATTTCAATATGTTGACCTACTTTAGATTTAAAATCTTCTAAAACCTCGTTTACTACATAAGATTTTTGTATTCCTGGCGAACTGTAAATGTCATGATACAAAGACTTAGTATCTCTATCAAAAGCTTTTGTGACAATTCTTTTATGTTTGAATTCTTTTTTAACAATATCAAGTGCAATAGAAGGACTTACTTTACCACATGTGAAAAAATCAAAACTAATAATTCCTTTTTCTGGAAACGTATGAAAACTGATGTGACTTTCAGCTAATAAAGCAAGTATAGTGAAACCTTGAGGCTCAAATTTATACTTTGAAATTTCAAGAATTGTAACTTCTGCAGCTTTTGCAATTTTATGTATTACATTCTCGTAGACTGAAGGGTCATACTCTTGGGTAGTGCCTATGATATCTAAAGTTATATGCTCACCTACTTTAGTCATAAAAATTATTCCCTCTTATAATTTTTTATTAATATTAAATTTGAAGATTTTATATAGGTGTATTGATAATTTTCAACATTTAATCAATTTTTTGATATTTTTCTTAATTAAATTAAAATTGAGTACTTATTAAGCTTGCAAATGCCGTAGCCCCTTTTGCTAGATTTTTATTCCAATCATTGTCAGCATTCTCATCCGCATTATCAGATATATATTTAAAGCATTTAAATTCAATATTTTCCAACTTACAAACTTTTGCAATAGCATATGCTTCCATATCAACCACATCAACTTCCATATCAATTTTTTTATTAACAAAGCTATCTCCAGTTCCACAAGAATAACCATCTTTTGATGTAATAATTTCTTTAATTTTATCAAAAGGTGTCTCTCCCAATTCAAAATCTAACCCTCTAACATCCATATCTCTTTGATAGAATTTAGTACATTCAACGATTCCTTTTAGCTTAGTATTAATTGCTCCTGCTGTACCATAATTGATAATTAGTTTTGGTTTGTGAATATTAATTAACTTTAATGTGTTGTAAGTTGCATTAATTTTTCCAACTCCAACGTGGTTAAAATAGTCTAATCCAATTGTTTCTTCTTTAATTGCTGCTAAGAATAATTTGTCCATAGATTTATTTTTACTAAAGATATAAATATATTAATATAATGAATTTAAAAGATTATATTAGGTCTATTCCAGATTATCCAAAAAAAGGGATTTTGTTTAGAGATATTACAACATTGATCAAAGATGCAGATGCATTTGAAGAATGTATTAATCAAATAATTGAAAGATCTAAAAATTATAAAATAGATAAAATTGCTGCAATTGAATCAAGAGGGTTTGTATTTGCTTCTGCTGTTTCTTATCTTCTTAAAAAACCTTTTATTATGTTTAGAAAGAAAAACAAACTTCCAGCTGAAACACATTCAGTTGACTTTGAATTGGAGTATGGAACGGCAACTATTGAAGTGCACAAAGATTCAATTGATAAAGACGATTCAGTTTTGATTATAGATGACTTAATAGCAACAGGTGGAACAGCTAAAGCTGCAGCTAAACTTGTAGAAATGTCGAATGCTAATATTGCTGCATTTGTTTTTGCAATTAATCTTTTTGACCTAGGTGGATCTGATAACTTAGTTAAAAACGGTTATAAGGTTGAAAACTTAATGGATTTTCCAGGACATTAATTGATAAATAGAAGTAGGAACAAAGTACCAACCTGAAGCTTATAAGCACAGATAAGAAAATATATGAACATAAATTATAGACCAGACATAGATGGTTTAAGAGCAATTGCAGTTATATCAGTAATTTTTTATCATGCAGATAATTCTATTAAAAATTTCAAAATTTTATCAGGTGGATTTGTTGGAGTTGATATTTTTTTTGTAATTTCAGGGTTCTTAATAACATCAATTATTTTGAAAGAATTGAATAGCACTGGAAGTTTTTCCTTTAAAAATTTTTATATAAGAAGAGCTAAAAGAATAATACCAGTATTATTACTTGTTTTTATTATTATTTTTCCTTTTATTTGGTTATTTTTTATACCTTCCTCTTTTATTGATTTTTCTAAATCGCTCTTTTCATCACTCTTTTTTATTTCAAATCATCATTTTTACTTATCAGGAGAGCTCTATGATGCCGAAAACTCTTTACTAAAACCTTTAATGCATACATGGAGTCTTTCTATAGAAGAACAATATTATATAATTTTTCCTCTAATCTTAACCATATTATTTAAATTTTTTAAAAATAAATTATTGAAAGTCTTTCTCATACTCTTTTCAATATCTTTGGTATCAATGATTTATATTTTTCAAAAAAATGAGTCACTCGCATTTTTTAGTTTTTTTACAAGATTTTGGGAATTGTTGTTAGGAAGCATAGTGTCTATTTTATATACTCATAAGAAAAAAATACAAAAAACCAATCATGACTTTTATTCCATTTTAGGTTTATTAATGATTGTGTTTTCAATTTTTTTTTACAATGACTCAACTAAATCTCCTTACATACCAACATTGTTACCTGTATTAGGAACTTCACTAATTATATATTTTAACAACGAAAATGGTTATGTTTATAAGATTCTTTCTTTAAAATATTTAGTTTTCTTAGGACTTATATCCTACTCATTATACCTATGGCACTATCCAGTATTTGCTATTGGCAGAACTACTGAATTTTTTGGTGATGGAGTTTCAAAAAAATTATTTTTGATAACGTTTATTTTATCTTTAATAAGCTATTACATTATTGAAAAGCCTATCAAAAACAAGAAATTTACTGACTACAAAATATTTATTGGATTAGGTTTTTTTTATCTTATTTTAATTTTACTTTCTTTTGCTTCCATCAATGAAAATATTAAAGCAGTAAGAGGTGATATTTTAAAAAATCTTTCTGTAGGAGATCAAACTTCAAACTTAACAATTTGCAATGGTGATAGAATTAATAAGGATGGTTATTGTATCTTTAATTCAAAAGAGGATAAAACTCTAATTTTAATTGGTGACTCTCATATGCAAACTTTGGAAAAACCTTTATTGGAGTTTTCAAATGAAAATAGATTTAAATTAGTTGTATTAAACAGGCCAACCTGTTTTTATTTTTTAGATCTTGATTTAATAATCAAAAATAGGCTTTCAGGGTGTACTGCTAAATATCAAGAACAAAGAAGAAAAATTATTCTTTCTCAGCCTAACGCAACTGTCATTATGGGTGGAAGAACTCCTTTTTATCTTTCAGGTGAAGGTTTTAATAATCAAGAAGGTGGTGGAGATAACAAAAAAGCAAAAGGGTTTTTTTATAATATTAAAGATACTACAATAAGCAAAAAAGATGATAACAATGTACTTCTCAAAAAATCTTTTAATAAAACAATTAATGACCTTTTAGCTAATAATATAAAGATTGTATTGATATATCCTGTTCCTGAAGTTGGTTGGAATGTCTCAAAAAAATTAATTACAAGATTGGCTTTAAGTGGAGATGGTTTAAAAGGTGTTTTTGAAACCAATCCTTTAACAACTTCTCATAAAGTTTTTTTGAAAAGATCACAAAATATTTACCAAATTTATAAAAGTATTAATAATCAAAATATTATACGTGTATACCCAGAAAAAATATTATGTGATTCATTGATTAAAAATCGTTGTATTACTCACGATAAATCAAAAGTATTTTATATTGATGATGATCATCTTTCTTATGAAGGTGCAAAGTTAATTGTTAATAAAATAGAAAAAGCTTTGCTGTATTAACTGGATACAAAAATAATTATTCAAATTTTGGTAGCGGGAAGTGGAATCGAACCACTGACCTCAGGCTTATGAGTCCTGCGCTCTAACCGACTGAGCTACCCCGCCACTTAATTATCGTTGATTTATAATAGATTTTTAATTTAGATCAATCAACTTTTGATCAATATGATTATTTTACAATCATTATAAAAGTTGAAAAAAGACCTAAGACTAAAGTTGTTAAGCTATAAAAAATGATTTTTCGTTTTGTTTCATTTTTTTGATCTATTTTCACTCTGTTAAGTAATTTGTTGATATCAACAACTTGTCTTTTACCTATGTGCTGTGCTTCAGATAATCTTTTTGTATTTGTATTTTGATCAATTGATTTTTCATTATGAAAATACACTTTTCGCATATCATTATTTAATCACTAATTATTTAACTTCACAACTAAAATTATAAAAATCTAGCTTGTTTGTCTTTTAGAGGAGTAATCTCTACTAGTGCTGGGAACTTTTGTTTAGCCACTTCAATATATAGATTCATTTTTGAAAGCTCTTCATTTGAATGTGATGAACTTACATATCCAAAAGACAGGTTTTTTTTATAATTAAACGAATAATTTCCAGATGTCGTTCTTCCTATAATCTTATCACCAAGATAAATTGGCTCTTCATGTAATAATAGAGGTGCGCCTAGCTTACTATTCTTAAGTGACAGCATAATAAATCTTCTGTTCTGTTTTTTATCTTTTGTTTTTAATAAACTTTCTTTACCAATAAAATTGGTTTCTTTTTTATAGCTTATTGCAAAATTTAATCCTGCCTCATATTGATTTTCTTCAGGTGAAATGTCGTGACCCCAATGTAAAAAACCACTTTCCATTCTCATAGTATCCATTGCGTGTGACCCACAATGAGATAAATCGTGATTTTTTCCTTCTTTAACAATTAATTGATAAATTTCTTTAGCATCTTTATTCTCTATATAAAGTTCAAATCCTAATTCACCGACATAAGATAATCTTTGGGCCCAAACTTTTTTTGAACCAAGGGTTACAAATTTTCCATAACCAAATTTAAATTTTTCATTACTAAAATCATCATTTGAGATTTTTGAAATTAAGTTTCTACTTTTTGGTCCAAAAATTCCTAAACAAACTAGATCATCAGTAATATCTTTAAATTCTAAACTAGGTAATAAATGTTTTAAAATGTGTGCTTTATCATGAGTTCTTGTTGCAGCTGAACTTATTATTCTAAAATGATTTTTATCAATACAAATAACGGTTAAGTCTGTTTCAATTCCTCCAGCCTCATTCAGCATTTGTGTATATGTTGATCTACCTATTTCATTTTTAATGTTAGCTGTACATATTCTTTGTAGTTCACTGTGTGCTTGCTCTCCTTTTATTTCATATTTTGAAAAGGGAGAGAGTTCATACAAACCAACATTTGTAATTGTATTTTTTGTTTCAAATTCCACTGAAGGATACCAATTCTGATAGTCAAAACTATATTTGTATTCTGCTTTTTCATTATTTTTTGCATACCACATAGGTCTTTCGTATTCACCCGATACACCAAAGCATGCACCCTCTTTTTTTAACTCTTCATGATAAGGTAATAGTCGTTGATTTCTTGAAGTGTTATGCTGTTTATAAGGCCAGTGCATTCCATATAAATCACCAAGTGTTTCCGTTACCCTTTCCATAATAAATTTTTTAGATGAATGGAATTTTTGAAATCTTTTAATATCAAGTGAAAATAAATCTTCATTCATATAACCATTAATCATCCACTCAGCTGTAACTCTGCCAGCGCCCCCTGAGCTTGCTATTCCGATACTGTTAAATCCACAACAAGTAAAAAGGTTATTCACTTCAGCAGTTTCTCCTAAAAGATATTGAGTGTCTGGTGTAAAAGATTCAGGGCCTGAAAAAAATTTTCTAATTCCAGCAGTTTCTAACATGGGTAATCTTTGAAATGATTTTTCCAAATAAGGTTCAAAGTGATCAAAGTCATCTGGAAATTCTCCAAACGAAAAATCTTCTGGTACAACCCCTTTATCTTTAAAGGCAGGTTTTGCATTCGGTTCAAATATTCCAACTAACATTTTCCCCACATCTTCTTTTAAATAAAGACAAGAATTATAATCTCTTAAAACTGGTAAGTTCTTAGGTAATTTATCTAATGGTTCTGTGATTATGTAAAAGTGTTCATTTGGATATAATGGAATACTTACACCAATATCTTCTCCAATTTGCCTTGACCACATCCCAGTTGCAATTACAACATATTCACAATCGATTTTGCCAAATTTCGTTTGAACACCAACAATTTTCTTGTCTTTAATTAATATTTTTTCAACAGGAGTTTTCTCAAATATCTGGGCCCCTTCCATCTTTGCAGCTTTAGCCAATACATTAGTAACCCCTATAGGATCTGCCTGACCATCTTCTGGCATATAAACCCCACCTAAAATATCATCATCATTTATAACTGGATAGAGTTCTTTTATTCTTTCTTTGTTAACGCTTTCAACGTTAACATCGAACAATTGCGCAGCTGTCGCTTGTCTTAATAATTCTTGTAATCTTTCAGGTGTACTTGCAACTGTGATTGCTCCATTTTGTTTTAATCCCGTTGATAATCCAGTTTTTTCTTCTAATTCTTTATAAAGATTTAAAGAATATTTTCTAAGACGGGTAATTGTTGCTGATGCTCCTAATTGACCAACAAGACCTGCGGCATGCCAAGTAGTTCCTGAAGTTAACTGATCTCTTTCCAATAATATCGTATCTTTCCAACCATACTTTGCAAGGTGATAGGCAACAGAACATCCTGCAATACCTCCTCCTATAACTACTACTTTTGCTGATTTTGGTAATACGGATGGCATTTATAATTTAACAATATTAAAATTTTCAATTACAAACAACTAAATCTTAATGTTCAGCTCTAAATTTAGAGTGACAAGACTTACAGCTACTCCACATATATTTTCCAAGAGTTGCTTTTATATCTTCCGCTTCATCTATAGCAGATGTTAGTTCAATCATATTGTTTGAAGCTTTTGTCATTAATAAATTAAATTCATCTTTATTTTCCCAAATAGAAGGCAAAGCTTCTGTTCCAAATCCTACTTTTGAATTTTCAGGAAAAAGATCTATTAATCTTTTATAATTACCACTCATTTCAATCATTAGTTTTTTTGCTTCATCTATATCTCCATTAGAAGCAAGACTATTAACTCTTTTTGCAGTTTTATAATTTTTACTAAAAATAGATTTTCTTTCTTTAATAATCTCTTCTACAGTTTGTTCAGAAAAAGCACTAAAATTATAAAATTATAAAATAATATAAATATAAAAAATAAAGTATTTTTAATTGTTGTCATAATGTGTTTAATTTGAATATGTCTATATTAAATAACAAAACAAAATATGGATTACTTAGTAAATTATTCCATTGGCTAACTGCCGCAGGATTAATAGTTCAAATACCTTTGGGGTTTTATTTAGTAGATTTGGACTTTGATCAAACCAGAGTTGATATAGAAAATTATCATATATTATTTGGATTAATCATATTTTACGCAATTTTAATAAGACTGATTTTTAAAGTATTAACACCAATTCCTGATTTTAAAGGAAGTGCTTTTCCAGGACAAAAATTTATAGCAAAATTAAATCACATATTATTATATTTGACTTTGTTAACAGTCACAATTTCAGGTATCTTAAAAAAACTATTTAACGGTGAAAGCTTGGTTGTTTTTTTTAAAAAAATTAATTTAACTTATAATTATGAGCTTTCTGAGCAGTTTTATTCAATTCATATATTAGCAAATTATGCAATGATTGGATTAATTACATTGCATATTTTAGCTGCACTGTTTCATAAATTTTTTTTAAGAGAAAATATTTTAAAGAGAATTCTTTAAACTTTTAAAAATGTTAAACATTTAAGTTTATCGTTAAATGAAATATTTTTTTTATATTTAAGATCAATTTCAATAATCCCATTAGAAATTTGAAGTGAACTAAACTTTAATAGAGTGGATATATAGCGTTGTTTTATCATTTTTAAATATATGTTTTTTTTAATATTCACTTTAAAATTAAATTTTGTGACATTTTTTTTTATATTTAGCTGAAGTAGTTTTTTCCAAATAAGACTATCTCTTTTAAACGATTGCTTAAGTTTTTGTTTCATCAAAGAAAATGTAGGTATTTCATTATCTTTTGTATCTAAGGTTAAAATTAAAATAATTCCTCCAATGTTTAAACTAGAATATGAGTAGGTTAATATCTTCTTAATATCTTTTAAATTAAATAAATGAATAGTTTGTTTAATCAATATTAAATCAAATTTCTTTTTATTATCTTTAAGATATTTTATTGCATTAGTTTTTTTAAAGGTAATTCTTTTGTCAAAATCTTTGTGATTTTCAATATCAAGTCCGATAGGCTTATTTATTAATTTGAGTTTAGAGGACAATAATCCCATTATCTTACCCCGGCCACAACCAATATCTAAAATTTTTGAGTGCTTAGTTAGTTTTTTATGTTTTAATAAAAAATTATTGAAGGACTGGATATATTTTGTAGATGAAATCCAAGTTTTGTTATCCCAGTTTTTAATACTTAACATTACTTAATTTAAAACATTTTAACTTATATTCAAATAAAGTATTAGTTATTGATGTTTGATAAATTACATATATTTCTTGGCGCAACTGTTGCAGATGCAGCAGCAAGGCCTTTGCATTGGGTGTATGATAAAAAAAAACTCAATTCCTATATTAAAGGAAAAAAAAATATTGCTTTCTTTAAAAAAAATAGATCCCCATTCTACTCTATTAAAACAGGCGAAGTTTCTGGATACAACGATATAGGTCAGGTGATGTTAAAAACATTAACCAAGACAACTAATCATAAAGAAATCATTAAACTTTTTAAAAAGAATATTATCAAAAATTTTGGACCAGGTTCAAGGTACTGGAAGAACTTATCTTTAAGAAAAAAATACAAAAAAATTAAATGGAAAACAGCTATGAAAGGTCCATGGATTCATCAAAATATTTTAGAAACTATTAAAAATACTAAATTAAAAAAAACTATTACAGGTGGTACTAAAGTTAACGAGTCTGATGGGTATTGTGCAAGCCTCCCCTTTTATTTTTCAAACAATTCTGACCAAAAAACAAAACAAATTATAAGAACAGTTGCTAATAGCAAAATTAGTGAACAATTTGCCATGGCAAAACTTAAGATTATTGAGTTAGCTGATAAAGGGGACAAAGATCCAGTTAATACTTTTTTAAAAAAAAATATAAAAAACAAATACTTTAAAGATGCTATCGAAAACATAAAAAAAGTTAAAAGAATTAAGTCAAAGCCTCACAATTTTGTTGTAAAGAAATTTGGCAAAGCATGTAGCTATCCAGGTACTTTTAATGGTGCAATACATGCAATCATCACTTCTAAAAGTTTTAAAACTGCCGTTATTAAAACAATTAAAGCTGGTGGATGTAATTGTTCTCGTGCTAATTTTGTTGGTGCTTATTTTGCAGCTTACAAAGGCTTAAAAGGTATCCCTCAAGATTGGATTAAAAAAACAAATCCTGCTAAATCTATACTGAAGTTTATTGCTTAAATGCAAAACCCATCAATTAAATACATTTTAAAATTATCTATTCCAATTTTTTTTGCAAACTTGGCTATTCCACTTGTTGGCATTATTGATACTGGTTTAATGGGTAATCTTGGTAATTTATCATATTTATCAGCAACTTCTGTTGCTGCTAATTTATTTTCTATGATTTTTTGGAGCTTTGGTTTTTTAAGAATGGGAACTGTTGGTTTAGTTTCACAAGCTTATGGTAAAGAAGATTATACAGAAATATTTAATATTGTTGTTCGAAATTTAGTTTTTGTTTTGCTAATTTCATTGGTCTTAATCTTATTACAAAGTTATATATTCAATCTAAGTGTAGGAATCTTTAATTTATCAGAAACTACCCGGCAATTTTATCAAGATTATTTTCTAATAAGAATTTATTCAGCACCTAGTGAGTTAACACTTTACATTATAACTGGTTTATTTGTTGGATTACAAAAAACCAAAATCTCAAGTTTAGCAGTTGGTCTTTTTTCAATTCTTAACATAATTTTAAGTATTATTTTAGTTTCAAAATTTGATTTAAATATCAAAGGGGTTGCTTATGGGACTTTATTCTCAGCACTTTTAATATCCACAACTTTTCTAGGTTATACATTTTGGTATCTAAATAAAATGTCTAAAATTTATATCAACATTAATAAATTAATAGATCTTAATAAACTTAAGAATATTTTTAATATTAATCTAAACATATTTATTAGAACTATATTATTAACCTTTTCATTTTTTTGGTTTACTTACCTCGGCAGCCGAATTGGTGAAGACTACATTGCAGCCAATGCCATCTTAATTAACTTAGTTTTTTTGTCTGCTTTCATTCTTGATGCTTACGCATTTTCAACTGAGGGTATGGTTGGATATTCTTTGGGTAAAAAAGATATTGGCTTGTTTAAAAAGATTGTTAAAAACTCCTTTATTTTAAGTACACTTACCGGATTAATTATTTCAATAATTTATTTTTTTATTAACAAGTACGTCATTATATTAATGTCTGATATTGAAAGTATTAGAAATTTAAGCTCATCTTATGTGGTGTGGCTAATACTGATGCCTTTAATTTCATCTTTTTGTTATCAATTTGATGGAATATTTATTGGTGCATCACAAACAAAAGAACTTAGAAATGCGATGATTTTCTCAGTATTTTCTTATTTATTAATATCTTTATATTTAACAAAAATAATGGGCAATACTGGAATATGGATTTCCTTGTGTTTGTTCATGGTGTTAAGAGCGTTATCTCTATTTTATTATTTAGATAAAATTTATTTAAGATTTGGCACTATTAAATAGATTCTACTATTCTCAATATAATGATAATGTATTCAAATGTTATTTCGTCAATTATTTGACAAGAGTTCAAGTACCTACACTTATTTAATTGCTTCCGCTAAAGGTAGGGAGGCTT
>Ga0307986_10003021_pt1 | contig 11844 bp, 10 predicted proteins | sample EllFjometageno82_FD_203170 | JGI IMG/M metagenome (GOLD analysis project Ga0307986, IMG submission 203170) | Marine microbial communities from Ellis Fjord, Antarctic Ocean - #82 | ecosystem: Environmental > Aquatic > Marine > Unclassified | place: Southern Ocean | collected 2014-10-09
CGCGATATGCTTCTCTCAAGCATTGATTTATATCTGTAACATTTCTTATACCGTAACTTATTGTATAAAAATCAAAAGTATTTTCCACGAAAGGCAACTTCTCAGCAGAATTTAAATACCATTTAATATTAGTAAAAGATTTTAGTTTTTCCTTACCTGTATCAAACATTCCTTTATTAGGTTCTACACAACAGAAAATATTTTTGTTATCATTTTTTTTAGAAGTCATTTTCGCAAGGTCACCAGTGCCTGCAGCAACATCAATTATTTTGTTGCCAAGCTGTGGATTCATCCAAGTAATAAGATTTTTTTTCCAAAGTCTGTGAACACCAAAAGACATTAAATCGTTCATTAAATCATAATTTTTATAAGCCTTATCAAATACAGAGTTGACTAATTTAGTTTTATCTTGATTATGATTATACATAAACAAACTATATGCCAGAATTACCTGAAGTTGAAGTTGTTAAAAAGTCACTAGAGACTAGGCTCAAAAATTTAACAATAAAAAGAGTTTTTATTAATAATAGCAAGCTAAGATATAGAATAGATAAGAAAGAGTTTTCTAAAATTAAAAATCTTCAAATTATTTCTGTTAAAAGAAGATCTAAATATCTTCTTATTAATTTAAATCAGAATTTAACAATTCTAGCTCATTTAGGAATGACTGGAAAATTCTTTATTGTTGATAATAATAAAAAATACAAAACAAGTTTTTATTATTCTTTAAAAAAAAATGACTCAAAACATGACCATTTAACTATTTTTTTAAATAAAGGATTTAAATTAATCTATAACGACGTAAGAAAGTTTGGTTTTATAAAACTATTTAAAAGTAAAAATATTTATAAATGTAATCATCTCAAATCTTTGGGGCCTGAACCCTTAACTAGAGATTTTAACATAAGCTATGTTAATAACTTTTTTTTTAATAAAAAAACAAAAATAAAAGATATGCTAATGAATCAAAAATTTATTGCAGGCTTAGGCAACATATATTGTAACGAAATATTATTTTTATGCAAAATAAGTCCTAATAGAGTTGTTAAAAATGTTAACAACAAAGAACTAATTAAGATAGTTAGATTCACAAAAAAAATTTTAAGAAAATCGATATCTCTAGGAGGTTCTTCTGTAAAAAACTTTGCCAGTACTGAAGGACAAAATGGAAATTTTCAGATAAAATTTAATGTTTACAACAAGGAAAATAGTAAATGCAAAACTAAAAAGTGCTCAGGTGTTGTAAAGAAGACCTATACTTCTGGTCGTTCGTCATTTTTTTGTCCTAGATGTCAAAAATAATTGAAGTTGACCCCTATATTTTAAAGGGATATACATCATCAAATTATGCCTAATACAGCCTCAGCCATTAGAAGAGTAAGAAGAGTGGTCAAACAAACTGCAGTTAATCGTCTAAGAAAAAGCAAATATCGAAGCGCTGTTAAAAAAATGGAAGATTTAATAAAAAAGGGTGAAAAAGCAAAAATAAAGAGCTTTTTTTCAGAGTTTCAATCTATTTTAATGCAAGTAGCTAAAACAGGAACAATAAACAAGAATACTGCGTCAAGAAAAATTTCAAAAATTTCAAAAAAAATCTCCAATTAATCATAACACTCCATAGTTGTTTATTAATTTAAACGTTAACTATATTTAGTTTGTTTTAGAAAAAATTTCTAGATGTAGAATTTTAAATTTCTAGTTGTAAAGTTTTAATAAAACTAAATAAATTTTATTTATTTAATTAGACAAAATACAACCTGAGTCGAATTATTTTTTAATTTTATAAAAAATTTCTTGTAATTAGTTGATAGAAAAAATAAATGTTAGTTCTTAAAAAATTTACATGGAAAAAAAATCTATAAAATCACAAGAAATTTTCGCTACTGAAGAAGAAAATGTTTTAGTATGGGAAAATATTCAAGCTTCATTTGAAAAAAATTTTGGTACAGAAGTGTATTCAAGTTGGTTGAAAAATATTTATTTACTAAAAGAATACAATGATTATCTTGTTTTGGGTGTGCCTACTCGATTTTTTAGAGATTGGATAGTATCTAGATATTTAGATAAGATTCTAGCTCAATTAAAAACATTTAAAAACAGCATTAACAGAGTCGAATTTAAGATATCAGATGAACATAAAATTAATTCTATTGACGTTTTTAAAGTTGAAGATCTTAATAAAGTCACTGAGATTAAAGATTCAATACTAAATTACAACAGACTTAATCCTAATCTAAATTTTGATAATTTTGTTTCTGGATCAAGTAATGAGATTGCACTGTCTTCTTCAAAAAAAGTTTGTGAACAAACGTCTAGATACAATCCTCTCTATATATATGGAGGAGTTGGACTAGGTAAAACACATCTTTTAAATGCCATAGGTTTAGAACTAGAGAAAAAAACTAATGTTATGTTTATTTCAGCAGAGAGATTTATGTATCATTTTATCAAATCAATAAAAAAAAATGACATGGTCAACTTTAAAGACTTTTTCAGAAAATCGTCAGTATTTATCATTGATGATATTCAATTTATTAGGGGCAAAGAAGGTTTACAAGAAGAGTTTTTTCATACATTTAATAGTCTTATTGATAAAAGCTCACAGGTAATCATCTCGGCTGATAGAGCACCCATGAAACTAGATAGAGTGCAAGAAAGAATTAAGTCGCGTTTAGCAGGTGGGCTCGTGGTTGATATTGATACACCTGACTTAGATTTAAAAGTTAAAATTATAAAAAAACGTTTAGAAGATATTCAGAATGAATTTAAAGAAAGCAGCAACATAAGCGAGGAAGTCATTAATTTTATAGCAGCTGAAAGTAAAACCAATGTAAGGGAACTAATAGGCGTTCTAAATAGAGTAGTTACATTTAGTAGAATACACAATAAAACATTAACTATTAGTGATTGTAAAAACATCCTTAAAGATGTTTTCAATCAAGCTAAAATCATAACGGTAGATAAAATACAAAATACAGTGGCGAATTTTTTTAACATACCGCTTGCGGAGATGTTGTCTCAAAGAAGATCTAGACCATTAGCTAGGCCAAGACAAATTGCAATGTATTTAGCAAAAAAAATAACAACCAGATCTTTGCCAGAAATTGGCAGACGTTTTGCTAATAGAGATCATACGACAGTAATTCACGCGGTTAAAACAATAATACGACTTTCAGAAAAAGATGATGAAATGAAAAAAAATATTGAACAACTCCGAAGCTTATTATTAGAAGATTAAAGTGGATGCAATTTATAATTAAAAGAGACGCATTATTAAAATCATTAACACTTGTTCAAGGTATTATAGAAAAAAAAAATACACTTCCTATCTTGTCCAACGTTTTACTAGATGCTAAAGACGGTAAACTTTTAATAATTGCAACGGATCTAGATTTAGTATTTTATGATGAAATTAGTGAAATTCAAATTACTAAAGAAGGAGCCACTACAACATCTGCAACAATTTTGTACGATATTCTCAGAAAAATATCTGGCAATTCAGATATAAAATTTGACTTAAAAAGTGAAAATAAATTAAATTTAATAACTGATAACTCCGATTTTAATCTATTGTGTTTGCCAATTGTTAATTTCCCAAATTTTACAGATAATTTTGAAAGTGATGAAATTTCGTTTAATAGATCTAAATTTCTTTCACTTTTAAATAAAACAAAAATATCTATTTCAAATGATGATACTAGGCATTATCTAAATGGAATATATTTACATCTTACAGAATCTGAAAACAGAACATATTTAACTGGCGTAGCAACTGATAGTCATAGACTATCTTCAAGCAGTATAGAAATTGATACTGGTAAGTCTTTTAACTCAATAATTTTACCAAAAAAAACCGTTTTTCAATTATGTAATTTATTAGCAGACACAAACGAAAAACTTTTAATTCAGACTAGCGAAAGCAAAATTCAATTTAAAATTGGGAAAGTAAGACTAATTTCTAAAGTAATTGACGGAAAATTTCCTGACTATAGAAAAGTTGTACCAACAGACAATGATAAAACATTAACAGTTATTTCTTCAGATTTTACGCAAGCCATAGAAAGAGTTATTACGGTTTCTCTAGATAGAAAAGAAGGAGTAAAGTTAACACTAGGTAAAGATAATATTAAGTTTTCAGTTAACAGTACCAACTCAGGAGAAGGCAATGAAACTGTTAAATCAAATTTTACAGGAGAAGAAATGACTGTAAGTTTTAATTCAAAATATCTAACCGACATAACCTCTGAAGTTGAAGATAAAAATTTAAAAATCAATTTGAAAGACTCTATATCTCCGGTATTAGTTGAAGATATGTCGGATAAAAATAGTTATTACGTCGTAATGCCTATGAAAATCTAATTAAGCCGTTTCATGTTATTTTTTTTATATTTCGTCTAAAAACATTGTTATTATTGAATAATTTAAGGTAAAGACTAAGGTTCATTTCGCATAAAATCAAAAAAATGATATAAGTTCGATCACAAATCAATATTTAATGTCAAAAAATTTAGAAAAAACACCTTCGCAGTCATATAGTGCTGACTCTATCAAAGTTTTAAAAGGTCTGGACGCCGTTAGAAAGAGACCAGGGATGTACATTGGCGATACAGACGATGGGTCCGGGCTACATCATATGGTTTTTGAAGTTGTCGATAACGCTATCGATGAGGCGTTAGCAGGGCACTGTAAAAATATTACAATTATTATGAACAAAGGTGACACTATCACTGTAGAAGATGATGGTCGTGGTATTCCGGTGGATATGCACAAAGGAGAAAAAATGTCAGCAGCTGAAGTGATCATGACGCAACTACATGCAGGAGGTAAATTTGATCATGATTCTTATAAAGTTTCAGGAGGCTTACATGGAGTTGGTGTTTCGGTTGTTAACGCTTTGTCTGAAAAATTAGATCTTAATATTTTTAGAGACGGTAAAGAATATTTGATAAGTTTCAAAGATGGAAATTCAATAAAGTCTTTAAGGGAAATAAGTAAAACTAAAAAAACAGGAACGAAAATAACATTTTTACCATCAAAAGAAATTTTTACTTCAACAAAATTTAGTTCAACAATTTTACAAAAAAGAATGAGAGAACTTGCATTTTTAAATAAAGGCATAAGTATTATTTTAACAGACAATACGAGTTCAAAGCCTAAAGAATATATAAACAAGTATGAAGGTGGAATATTAGAATTTGTTCAGTATATAAATAAAAAAAAACCTCAATTAATTAATAAAAATGAAGTTGCTATATTTAAGAAACCAATATTTGTAACTGCAGAAAAAGAAAAAGTAGTTGTAGAATGTGCTTTTGAATGGAACTCTGGTTATTCAGAAGAAGTTTTACCATTTACTAATAATATCCATCAAAAAGATGGAGGTACCCATCTTCTTGGATTTAGAAGTGCTTTAACTAGAGTAATTAATAAGTATGCAAATGAGAGAAATTTAATAAAAAAAAATAAAGTTAGTATTTCAGGTGATGATATTAAAGAAGGGTTAGTGGCAGTTTTATCTATAAAAATGCCAGATCCCAAATTTTCTTCACAAACTAAAGATAAATTGGTTTCTTCGGAAATAAGACTAATTGTTGAAAGTGTAGTTAATGAAAAAGTTTCTACATGGTTTGATCAGAATCCATCTGTCACTAAAAACATTCTAGAAAAAATAGTTCAAGCTGCAGTAGCTAGAGATGTCGCTAGAAAAGCGAGAGATAGCGTGAGAAGAAAAGGTACCTTTGAGCTTTCTGGCTTACCGGGAAAACTTGCAGATTGCCAAATTTCAAAAAGAGAAGGAACAGAGCTATATATAGTCGAGGGAGATTCTGCGGGCGGATCAGCCAAACAAGGAAGATCACGTAAATACCAAGCTGTTTTACCATTAAGAGGCAAGATATTGAACACATATGTACGTAATAATTTTAAGCCCAATGGAGTAGTCAATGATTATGCTACCAAGGCTTTGGCCAAAATGATGTCATCGAATGAAGTTGTAACTTTAATTAATGCACTAGGAACTGGTTCTAAAGATTTTAATATAGAAAATTTAAGATACGATAAAATTATAATTATGACAGATGCTGATGTAGATGGATCACACATTAGAACTCTATTGCTGACATTTTTTAACAATCATCCTTTTAATCAATTAATCGAAAATGGTCATTTATATTTAGCACAACCACCATTGTTCAAAGTAACCAAAGGAACAAAAAGTGCATATATAAAAGATGAAAAAAGCTTAGAAGATTATATTTTAAAAATATCCGAAAAAGTCGATAAAAAAATAAAAAAAGGTTCAGCGGGCTTTAATAAATTTATGGAAGAACAAAGACAAAAATTAAGTATACAGCGATTTAAGGGATTGGGAGAAATGAATCCAGAAGAACTCTGGCAGACAACTTTAAATCCAGAAAATAGAACTTTATTAAAAGTCCAGTATTCAAAAGGTTCAAAAGAAAAATCGAAAGATGATCAAAAAATTATTGATATCTTAATGGGAGATGATGTGGCTCCAAGAAAAGAATTTATTACCAATAATGCTTTAGAAGTAGCTAATTTAGATATTTAGTTGTTAAAATGAATTTTTCTACTCTATTCAGATTAGAAGAGAACCTTCACTTAGACAGAAAAACATTAGTAAACCTGAGATGGATTGCTATTACCGGTCAATTAATTGCAATTAACTTTGTTCATTTTTATTTAAAGCTAGAGCTTCCTTATATTGAAACACATATTATTATTTTTATCGGTCTGATAACAAATATAGTTCTTCAATTTAACATTAGAACAAATCAGTTAAAAGATCTTTCGTCCTCTCTTTTTCTTGCTTATGATTTATTACAATTAAGTGCTCTACTATACTTAACAGGAGGAATATTTAATCCATTCGCGCTTCTCATAATTATTCCGACCATAGTATCCTCAACATTCTTAAGCATGGGCACAACGATAATTCTTGGAACTTTAACTATAGGTTTATTATTTCTTTTAAAAGAATATCACAAAATACTTCCTGGTTTAGATGTATATAATTTTAATTTTCCAGAATATTATTTAGCTGGTGCTTTAGTTTCTATAATTATTGGACTAGTTTTTTTAAGTTATTTTGGAATAAGGTTTTCAGGTGAAACAAAAAAAAGGTCGGAAGCACTTGATAAACTTCAACAAGTAATGGCAAAAGAATATGAGCTGGACTCACTCGGTGGACAAGCTGCAGCTGCAGCACACTCCTTAGGCACACCACTTGCTACAATCTCAGTAGTTGCTAAAGAACTAAAAAAAGAGATTGGAGATAAATCAAAACATTCAAAAGACTTAGATTTATTAATTAGCCAAGCTAAAAGATGTAGTGAAATTTTAAAACAAATTTCAAAAAAAGAAATTAGTGATGATCAATTTATAAATTTAACAAAAGTAGAAGACCTTTTAGAAGAAATTATTGTTTCTTTTAAAGAAACAACAGAAAAGAAAATTATTTTATTAGAAAATGAAGATAAAAATAAAATAAACATTAAAAGGTCACCAGAAATCGTTTATGGATTAAGAAACTTCATTGGAAACGCTATTAAGTTTGCAGAAAAAGAAATAAGTATAAAATTGATAAGTGATGAGCAAACACTTGTATTGATAGTGAATGACGACGGACCAGGTTTTGCAGAAGACATTATTAAGCTTATTGGTGAACCTTATTTAAAATCAAGATCAAAAAAAATAGCAGATAAAGCTGGTCTTGGTTTGGGTATTTTTTTAGGTAAAACACTTTTAGAAAGAAAAAAAGCCCAATTAGCCTTTTTTAACAATGAAGACTTAAAGGGTGCTACAGTTAAAATATCTTGGAATATATTAGATATCAAAAATTAATTTCAAGCAGGTTCTTGTTGAGTCACGGATTGCATAGGACTAAAATTACATATTAAACCATAAGGACTAGAATCCAAAAACTCTTATTACTTCTTAAACTCAAAAGTATAAGAAAGAATTTTATAAGCTAATTTTGCTACCAAGAAATTATACGAGTTAAAACCTTTAATTGGTGATAATTCATTAATATCAGCGCCAACAATATTTGAATTTTTTGCAGCAATTTTAATAATATTTAAAGTTTCATCCCATAGTAATCCGCCTGGTTCAGGAGTTCCTGTTGCCGGCATAATGCTTGAATCTAAACCATCGACATCAAATGTTAGGTAAACAGTTTTATTTTTTATCATTTTTTTAAATTTTTTTAAGTCCCATTTAAATTTGTCTTTAGCCCAAAAAATATTAATTCTTGCTTTGTTTTTTTTTAAAAAAGGTATTTCACTTTTAGAGATATTTCTAATACCAAAAGAAATAATAGAAACATTTTTATAGTCCAGACATCTTTTGATAGCTGATGCATGTGAAAATTTCTCACCATTATAACTTTCTCTTAAATCTGCATGCGCATCAAAGTGTAATAGGCAAATCTTTTTATGTTTTTTTACAAATGGGACAATACATCCAGGAGTAATCGAGTGTTCTCCACCTAAAGTAATAGGGAAAAGTTTTTTATTTAAAATTTCCTCGTTTATACCTGACATTTTTTTTAGAGCTTTTTTAATATCTTTATCAATTTTGAATGGTTTTAACGTTTTAATTCCAATCTTTTTATATGGCTCACAATGCAATTCCTCATCATATAATTCTACTTGATGAGAAGCCTTAATAATTTCTTTAGGTCCATTTCTGGTGCCACCACCGTAGCTGACTGTTTTTTCAAGTCCGAAAGGAACCACAACAACTTTTTCTTTGAAATTGATCTTATTATCAATTCCTAGAAAGCCATTTTTATTTGAAAGATATTTCATTTTAAAATATTTTTATTTAAATATTTTTGAAAATTTTTTTTTATCTCTATTTTTCCAATGTTCACGATGGTATGCATCACTTGCAATTAAAGGTAATACACTTGTTGCTTCAGCAAATACCATTTGTTCTTTTGTTATATCAACTTTACCCCATGAACTTGCTTCTTTTAATGTAGAACTACTACAAGCTCCATCACGAGTATCAGCAATAGTAATTTGAATAGCATATTTATGCATGTCTACTTTTTTCCCTAATAACTCTGCACATACAACAGTGTCTTGAACAAAATTCTTTGGAACGCCACCTCCAATCATTAATAAACCAGATTGTTTAGATTGTAGTTTAATTTCAGTTAACTCTCTAAATTCACGAATAGAGTCTATAGTTATATGTTTTTTTGGATTTTGTTCTTGATGCATCACTAGGCCAAAACCTGCTGAACTGTCTGTGAAAGCTGGACAAAAAATTGGAACATCGTTGTCATAAGCAGTTTCAATTAATGAATCTTTTTTTTTTCCATTAGTTTTCAAATACTTGCCAAGTTCTTTAATAAATTCTCTAGATGTGTAAGATCGTGGTTCTAATGTATTGGCTATTTCACATATGGCTTTATCACATGCCTGAAGCTCCTCTTCATCAATGTAAGTATCGTAAATTCTATCAATATAGTTGTCTCTAAGTACAGTATCATCTTGGAATTGGGAGCCTTGATAGTGTTTGAAGCCTAAGGCCTCAAAAAAATCCATATCAATTATAGAGGCGCCAGTAGCAACAATAGCATCAATCATGTTATTTTTTACTAGATCTGCATATAAATGCATACATCCGCCTGCAGATGTGGATCCAGCTAATGTTAGGAAAATTGAGCAATCTTTATCAGCTAGCATTTCATTATAAATACCAGCAGCTCTAGCTGTATCCCTAGACGTGAATGACATTTTTCCCATTCCATCAATAATTTTTCTAGCATCAAATGATTTAATATCAATATGCTCTACAGGATTATTAAGAAGAGATTTTTTATTATGTCCAACATTATTAGGATTATTTTTTTTGCCCATTAAGCAACCAAGTATTTAACTTTGCTCGAAGCATCATACAAACTCATGATTGGTTGATCTGCTGTTTCAAATATTTTATCAGAGAAGAAGCCATTAAATTTAGTTCTAAAAGTTAATCCGTAAGCACCTAATTGTCCTAATTCAATATAATCACCTTCTTTAATATTGTTAGGTAACATGAAAGGTCCCTTCATATAATCCATACTATCGCATGTAGGACCAAAAAAACTGAATGCAGTTAATTTTTTTGATTGAATTCTTCCATTTAAAATCATTCTAGATGGCAAAATGAAATTAGGAACTCCTGCATCAAATAAAGTGCCATATGTACCATCATTAATGTAAAGTTTTTGTTTTTTTCTAAGATTAACTTTAACTATTGTCGAACCACTTTCAGCTACTATTGCTCTGCCGGGCTCGCAAATTAATTTAGTTGTAACCGGTAAATTTAATTTTGTTATAGAATTCTTTATTTCATTTAAATAATTTTCAAGCGGTTCAGGATTTAAGTCTGGATAGATAGAAGGAAATCCACCACCAACATTTATAATATCAGGTATAATTTTAGTTTTTTTTATTATATTTCCAATTTCATTAATAGCTTTAGCAAAAGAAATCTTATGCATACATTGAGAACCTACATGGAAACTAATTCCAATTTTATTTGCATGTTCTTTACACAATCTAACCAATCCTAGAGCCTCACTAGCAGGTGCTCCAAATTTTCTAGATAAATCAATTTCAGCATGCTCATTAGAAATAGAAATTCTTACATAAAGAGTTAAATCTTTTGCATGATTTGTTGCTTCAAGAATTTTTATTAATTCATCTTTAGTATCTAATGCAAAGTCTTTAATGCCCAAGTTAAAATAGGCTTCCGAAATATCATTTCTACTTTTTACTGTATGCATAAAATAAATATGTGCATCAGGTTTCAAATTCCTTACTAACTGAATTTCATTTATTGAAGCTGCATCAAAATTTTCTATACCGTTACTAATAATGTACTTTAAAACTTCTCCGTTTGGATTAGTTTTAACCGCGTACAAAACTTTTCCAGGAAAATTATTTTTAAAAAATTGAGTTGATGTTTTTATAGAATCTGGACGTACACAATAGACCGGATAATCTGGCTTTAACGTGTTAACTAATTCATTAACGTCTGTAAATTTTCGCATCTCATGTGTCCCTCTTTATGTTTACACAACAGGTTTTTAAAAATTTTATAAAAAAACCTAATAAATCGTTATTTAAAGTTTTTTTAATTAATGTAAAGAAAATAATTTAAAATGAGCTGGTTGATAATTTTTACTTCATCACTATATTAAGGGTAAGATGAAACAAACAAACACAGAAGCACATAATTTAAACTTAGACGATTTTAGCGACAAGAGTCTCTTAATACTTGATGATGACGATCCTTTTAGAAGTAGGCTAGCAAGAGCAATGGAAAAGAAAGGATTTGTTGTTACAGAGGCTAAAAGTGTTGAAGAAGGCCATAAAATTGTACAAAATGCACCTACAAGTTTTGCTCTTATAGATCTTAGGCTTGAAGATGGTAATGGTTTAGAGGTAGTTAAGGCTCTTCATAAAGTAAAAAAAGAGAGCAGAATTGTGATGCTTACAGGTTACGGAAATCTACCTACAGCTGTAGCAGCTGTTAAAGCTGGTGCAATTGACTATATTGCCAAGCCTGTAGACGCAGATGATGTAGAAGCAGCTTTGTTAGCTTCAGCCGAATCAAAAGCTAAACCGCCTGAAAACCCAATGTCTGCTGACAGGGTTAAATGGGAACACATTCATAGAGTATTTGAGCTATGTAACCGTAATGTTTCCGAAACAGCTAGAAGACTTAAAATGCATAGAAGAACGCTACAACGTATACTTTCTAAAAGATCACCTAGATAATTACCGCAAGTATAGATTAAGTTTTTTTAGTTTAGACAGACTA
>Ga0307986_10003022_pt1 | contig 11844 bp, 9 predicted proteins | sample EllFjometageno82_FD_203170 | JGI IMG/M metagenome (GOLD analysis project Ga0307986, IMG submission 203170) | Marine microbial communities from Ellis Fjord, Antarctic Ocean - #82 | ecosystem: Environmental > Aquatic > Marine > Unclassified | place: Southern Ocean | collected 2014-10-09
TAAAACCTATGGTGGTCTAGTTTCTGTGATGCCAAAATATTCAATTCTATTTATGTTATTTACTTTAGCTGCTTTAGGACTCCCTGGAACTAGCGGTTTTATAGGTGAATTTTTGATTTTAATGGGCGCATTTAAAGATAATTTTTTTGTAGCTGTTATTGCTAGTTTTGGTGTAATTTTTGGCGCCGCATATATGCTGTGGCTATACAGAAGAGTAATTTTTGGAAATTTAACAAACAAAGATCTTTTTAAAATTCCTGACTTAGATAATTCAGAAAAATTTATTTTATGGAGCTTGGCTATACCAGTATTATTCTTTGGTTTTTACCCAGAACCTCTTATTAATACAATTGAAGTATCGGTACAAAATTTAATCGAAGTGTATAGTTATAACTTAAATATGAGTATGACAGAGCTACAAAAATAATGGATAATTTAAATTTTATTGCCCCTGAAATTTTCATTTCTTTGTCAATAATGTTTTTATTAATTCTTGGAGTTTTTAAAAAAAATAGTTCAAATTTAATACACAATCTTTCAATAGGACTTTTATTAATCACAGGAATTTTAATATTAAATAATCCTTTTGATGAAAATATAACTTTATTTGATGATAGTTATATTGTTGATAATCTTTCATCCTTCATGAAAACTCTTACAATTTTAGGAGGGGCATTTGTTTTATTAATCTCTACAAAATACTTAAAACTATCTAAGATATTTCTAATAGAATATCCAATTTTAATACTAAGTTCTATTTTAGGAATGGTGGTTATGATTAGCTCAAATGATCTTATGGTTTTTTATGTTGGGCTTGAGTTACAATCATTGGCTCTTTATGTTTTGGCATCATTTAATAGAGACCAATTAAAATCATCTGAGGCAGGTCTTAAATATTTTGTTTTAAGCGCACTTTCTTCTGGCTTATTACTTTATGGTTGTTCATTGATCTATGGATTTTGTGGATCAACTAATTTTAATATTATTGGTGAAGCAATGAATTCAACTCATTACGGTCTTACATTTGGAATAGTTTTTATTTTGGTTGGATTGGCATTTAAAATTTCAGCAGTTCCATTTCATATGTGGGCACCAGATGTATATGAAGGGTCTCCTACGTCTGTAACATTATTTTTTGCTATTGTCCCTAAAGTAGCTGCTTTAACAGTGTTCATTAGATTTTTATATGTTCCATTTTTTAATATGATTGATCAATGGCAAATTATCTTAATTTTTTTATCCATTGCTTCAATGATATTTGGAGCTGTTGCTGCAATAGGACAGAATAATTTAAAAAGATTAGTAGCGTATAGTTCTATTGGCCATATTGGCTATGTCTTAGCGGGACTATCTGTTGGAACAAACGAAGGAATACAAAGTTCTATAGTTTATATTTCTATCTACCTAATAATGAACCTTGGTTTATTCAGCTGTTTGCTTATGATGAAAAGAAATGATCAATATTTTGAAACAATTGAGGATTTATCTGGGCTATCTAAAAATCACCCAGTATTGTCTTTATCGTTATTGGTAATACTTTTTTCATTAGCTGGAATCCCACCATTAGCAGGTTTTTTTGCTAAGCTATATGTATTTAAATCAGTGATCGAACAATCAATGTATTTCTTAGCAATTGTTGGGTTGTTATCAACTGTAATAGCAGCTTTTTATTATTTAAGAATAATTAAGGTTATTTATTTTGATGAAGAAAAAGAAAAATATGACACTGACCATAGCGTTTGGTTAAAAATATCATTAACTTTTTCAACTTTACTAATTCTTTTATACTTTATATTTCCTAGTAAATTAGTGGAGATTGTTTCTAGAATTAATATCATTTGATGAAGTTAAAAAAATTTGATTTTAAGATTATAAAAAACACAAACGATCTAGCTATTAAAATTATTAAAAGTACTAATAATAAATCAGGCTTTGTGATTGCAGAAAAGCAGAAAAAAGGAAAAGGTCAATATGGAAAAAAATGGATTTCCTATAAAGGTAATTTATTTGTAAGTATTTTTTTTCCTATTGATGATATCAAGTTGTCATTAAAAGAATTAACAAAAGTTAACTGCCTACTAGTCAGAAAATTATTGTCATTTTTTTATAAAGGTAAAATTTCTATAAAAATTCCAAATGACTTATTAATAAATAACAGTAAAATATCAGGTATATTGCAGGAAACATTGTTTAAATCAGGTAAATTATATCTTATTGTTGGGATAGGTGTAAATTTAATTAAAAGTCCTAATATAAAAAATTATCTGACTACTAATCTTTTGGACCTAATAAATGTAAAAATTAACAGCAATTATGCTGGTTTAAAGTTAAAAAAAATTTATGAAAAATTTATTCCAATGTTTCCAAAATTTAATGTAAAAAACATAGATAGAATTTTAAAATGATTATTGTAGGTGATATTGGCAATACAGAAACAAAGATTTGTCTAGTAAACTCAAAAAATAAAATTATTAAAAGAGTTACTCTAAATACAAAAACAATTAATTCTTCTTTACTTAAAAAATCTTTCTCAAATCTAAATTTAAAAAACAAATTAATTAATAAATGTTTATTTTGTAGTGTTGTTCCAAAGTCATTTAATCAAATTAAAAATTTTATTAATAAAGCCTACAAAATAAAATGCTATGAACTTAAAAAACTTAAACTAAGTGAATTAATTAAAATTAAGGTTAACTTTAAGCAAATTGGTTCAGATAGACTGGCTAATGCAATTAGTGTAATTAACAATAAAGATAATTTTATAATTTTAGATTTTGGAACCGCGACTACTTTTGATGTGTTGATAAAAAATACTTATTATGGTGGTGTAATAGCTCCTGGTATAAAATTATCACTTAATACATTGACAGATAAAGCCTCACTAATACCCAATATAAACTTAAAAAAAACCAGCAAAGTGATTGGCATAAATACGATTAATGCTGTTAGGTCAGGTTTTTTTTGGGGATATGCAGGTTTAATTGACAATATTGTTAATTTAATTAAGAAAGAGAGTAAGAAATCCTTTAAAATAATAATTACCGGAGGATTTTCTAAATTGTTCAAAAACACAATTAAAACGAAAGCAACATTAGATAAAGATATTACAATTAATGGTGTAATCAAAGCCACTGCTTTAATTAAATAAATATGAAAGACGAATTATTATTTTGTCCTTTAGGGGGTTCTGGGGAAATAGGCATGAACATGAACTTGTTTGCCTATGGAAAACCAGGTGAACATAAATGGATCATGGTTGATATTGGAGTTACATTTGCTGACGATACACTACCAGGAATTGATTTAATTTATCCAGACCCTGGATTTATAGTAGATAAAAAAGAAGATCTTTTAGGAATTATTTTAACTCATGCGCATGAAGATCATATTGGAGCGATTGCACTTCTTTGGCCTCAACTTAAATGTAAAATTTTTGCCACACCATTTACAGCAGTTTTAATAAAAGAAAAATTTAAAGAAAAAAATATTGATGTTACAAATTATCTAAAAATTGTTCAGTTGAATGGCACAGTTGATTTAAACCCATTTAAAATTGAGTATATCACTTTAACACACTCAATACTTGAGCCTAACGGTCTTAGAATTGAAACTCCAGCAGGTGTAATTTTGCACACAGGTGATTGGAAAATTGATCCAGAACCACTAATTGGTGAAAAAATTAACTCTAATAGACTTAAAGAAATTGGTAATGATGGAGTTCTTGCCATGATTTGTGACTCAACAAATGTATTCAGCATGGGCAAAGCAGGTTCGGAACTAGATGTTAGAAAAAGTATGCTCAACATTATGACTAGTCTTAAAAAAAGAATTGTTATCGCTTCTTTTGCATCCAATGTAGCTCGAATGGAAACAGCTTTCTATTGTGCGGAAAAAACAGGTAGACAAATATCTCTAGTTGGTAGATCAATGCATAGAATTTTTAAAGCTGCAAGACAATGTGGTTATTTAAAAAATGTTATAGAACCAATAGATTCACGTGAAGCAAAAAAAATTGCTAGAGAAAAAATAGTTTATCTTTGCACTGGTAGCCAAGGAGAACCCATGGCTGCTTTGATGAGAATTTCTAATTATACTCATCCAGATGTTTTTATTGAAAAAGATGATACTGTTATATTTTCATCAAAGATTATTCCAGGAAATGAAAAAAAATTATACAAATTGCAAAACCAATTAGTCAAAGATGGTATTGAAGTTATTTCTGAAGAAAGTGAATTTGTTCACGTTTCTGGCCACCCAAATAGAGAAGATCTTAGAGAGATGTATGATTGGGTAAAACCACAATGTGCTATTCCTGTTCATGGAGAACACAGACATATGATTGAACATATGAAGTTTGCACATGAAATGAATGTACCTAACCCCGTGCAAGTAGAAAATGGTGATATTGTAAAATTATCTCCTGGTAAGCCACATGTTTTTGATAAGGCACCAAGTGGAAGACTTTATCTAGATGGTAATATGAGTGTAGAGGAAGATGCTCAATCAATTAAGGATAGAAAAAATTTAAGTGCGAATGGGTATATGGAAGTAACTATTTTAATTTCACCTAAAGGTAAAATTCACAAAAGGCCAATACTAACATTTAGAGGAATTCCAATCTATGATGTCGATGAATTTGTATATGGATTAGAAGAAATAGTAGAAAAAACTACAAAAACTTTTTCTTTAGGAAGTAAAAAACAAGAATATAATTTAATTGATGCTTTAAAAAATACATGCAGAAAATACGCAAAAGAAATGACTGGCAAAAGACCATTCACAAACATTAATTTAGTTAAAATATAAATGAGTGCCACAGGTCTTGCGATAATTTATATAATGATTTGGTGGATAGTTTTTTTTGTAATTTTACCAATTGACGTAAATAGGAAAAAACCCATTAAAATAGATGGTGAAGATGCTGGATCACCAGAAAACCCCAGAATATTAAAAAAGTTTTTTTATTGTACTGGTATTACAACGATTATTTTCATAATAATTTACTTATTGATAAAATATGAACAACTAAATTTAAGAAACATGATTAGCTAAAAATGTACATTTCTAAATTATTTATACCTATTTTAAAAAATAACCCATCAGAAGCAAAAATTAAATCTCACCAATTAATGCTTAGAGTAGGGATGATAAAACAATCTTCTGCGGGCATTTATTCATGGTTACCTCTAGGTTTTAAGATCATGAAAAAAATTGAAGAAATAGTTAGAGAGGAGCAGAACAAAATTGGTGCTCAAGAAATACTTATGCCAACTATCCAACCTAGTGATATTTGGAAAGAAAGTGGTCGTTACGATGATTATGGAGATGAAATGCTTCGTATTAAAGACAGACAAGGTAGAGAGATGCTTTATGGACCAACTAACGAGGAGTTAGTTACGGACATATTTAGATCAAGTGTTAAATCTTATAAATCATTACCTCAACTATTATATCACATACAATGGAAATTTAGAGATGAAGTTAGACCTAGATTTGGAATTATGCGAGGCAGAGAATTTTATATGAAGGATGCATATTCTTTTGATGTAAATGATGAAGATGCAGCTTTCTCATACAACAAATTCTTTTTTTCTTATTTAAAAACATTTAAAAGATTAGAACTTTCAGCAATTCCAATGGCAGCTGACACAGGACCTATTGGTGGAAATCTTTCTCATGAATTTATTATTTTAGCAGATACCGGTGAAAGTAAAATTTTTACAGATAAAAGAGTTTTTGATTTAGATAGCGAGGGTTCTGTAATGGATAGAAAATCTTTAGAAGACTTAAGAAAAAAATATGAACAGTATTATTCAGTTGCTGATGAGAAATTTAATAAAGATGAATTCGAAAAAGAAGTGCCTGAAGAAAACAGACTAATTACAAAGGGTATAGAGGTAGGTCACATTTTTTATTTTGGAGACAAATATTCAAAAGCTTTAAATGCAGCCGTAGATCTTCCAGGTGGTAAAAAAGATTTTGTTAAGATGGGATCTTATGGAATTGGTGTATCAAGACTTGTTGGTGCAATTATTGAAGCCAAATATGATGATAAAGAAGAGATAATGAAATGGCCATTTTCTGTAGCACCTTTTGAACTTGCTATAATTCCTATGATTAATAAAAATGATACATCTGCATTAGATAAGGCTACTAAACTTTTTGAACACTTTGAAAGCAACAATATTGATACAATTATTGATGATATGGACGAGAATCTCTCTTCTAAAATTAAGAAATTTAATTTAATTGGTGTTCCATATCAAATCATTATAGGAAAAAAATCAGAAGGTGATTTACTAGAGTTTAAAGAAATAGGAAAAGATTCTAAAAATTTAACGATAGATAAAATAACTAAAATTTTAACTGAACTAAAAGTAAAAAATTGATTTCAACATTAGAAAAAGAAATTACATTTAGATATTTAAAAACCAGAAAAAAAGATGGCTTTTTAAATATTATTTCTATTTTTTCATTTATTGGAATAAGTTTAGGTGTTGCGGTACTAATTATTGTCATGTCGGTTATGAATGGCTTTAGAACCGAGCTAGTTAGTAAAATTGTTGGATTCAACGCCCATGTAACAGTTAAACCTTATGAAAACTCAATTAGTTTAGATAAACTTAATGACAACAATTTAAAACTAATTTCAAAAGAGTTAATTTTTAGTAATTCTGGTGAAGCTATTGTTATTAGTAAAGATTACACTAAAGGACTGGTCTTAAGAGGTTATAGCAGTAAAAGTTTCCCAAAACTTGATGTTGTTAGAAAAGGTAACTTAATTGGAGAGCCAAATCAATTATTAAAAAATTCCATATCTATAGGTAAAGAATTAAGTTTTAATTTAGGGCTTAGCATAGGTGATAAAATATCAATTATGTCTCCAATAGGGATTGAAACAATCATTGGAAGTTTACCTAAACAAGAAACCTTTATTATAAGTTCAATTTTTGATAGTGGTCTTGCAGATTTTGATACAAATATAGCATTCATAAATCTAAATACACTGGAAAGTTTTTTTGGTCTTGAAAAAGAAAAGCGAAACTTAGAAATATATTTATATAATCCATCTAATATTAATGAAATCAAAATTCAGATTCAAAAAACGTTTGATAATGAGTTTGTATACACCTGGGCCGACATGAATAGCTCTTTATTCTCAGCTTTAAAAGTTGAAAGAAATGTAATGTTTATAATATTATCTTTAATTATTATAGTAGCAGCTTTTAATATTATTTCAGGACTTACAATTTTAGTAAAAAATAAAACCAAAGATATAGCAATACTTAAATCAATTGGTGTTTTAAATAAATCTATTACAAAAATATTCTTTTTAGTTGGTGTTATCATCGGAACTACAGCAACTTTTTTTGGGATTTTTTTAGGTGTGATTTTTTCTTTATACATTGAAAACTTTAGAGAATTTTTGAGTAATACTTTTAATATTACTCTCTTTCCTGAGGAAATTTATTTTTTAAGTACAATGCCTTCTGAAATCAATCCAACATCAATTTTTATTATTTCAACATGCTCAATTTTTATAACTATCATTGTTTCGATTTTTCCAGCTATAAAAGCGTCAAAATTAGATCCTGTTAAAGGCTTGAAGTATGAATAATTTAATATCCATAAAAAACATTTCAAAATCTTTTTCTAACAATAAAAAAATAACTGTTTTAAAAAAAATTGATTATTCTTTTGCAAAAGGTAAAATTTATTCTCTTATGGGTCCTTCAGGATCGGGAAAATCCACACTACTAAATATTTTATCAATGATTGATAAACCTACAACAGGCTCATTATTAATCGGAAATGATACAATAGATTTTAATAATAATATTAATAATGATAAAATTAGAGCTAGTAAAATTGGTATCATCTATCAGCAAAATAATTTACTTCCTGACTTCACAGCATTAGAGAATGTTTACCTTGCTGGCCTTGCGTTAAGTAACGATAAAAATAATTCAATTGAAAAGGCAAAGAAAATGATTAAAAAAATGGGCCTTACATCTCGAGAGCATCATTACCCATCAGAATTGTCAGGCGGTGAAATGCAAAGAATTGCAATGGCTAGAGCACTTATAAACGAACCTGAGATTATATTAGCGGATGAACCGACTGGTAGCCTTGATCAAAAAACAGCAAAAGAAGTTTTTAAAATTTTATATAATCTAAAGAATAAAAATAAACTAATAATTTATGCAACTCATAATAGATTTTTTGCGAATTTGGCCGATTGCAAATTAGAAATGATTAATGGTAATATAAAAACCATCAATGCTAGAATTAAATAATCAAAGATTTAGTCACTTAAAAATTCACACACAATATTCCATTTGCGAAGGTGCAATTAAAATTGATAATTTAAAAAGTTTTTGTAAAGAAAATAAAATTGCTTGTGTGGGTCTTTCCGATACGTCTAATTTATGTGGCGCATTAGAGTTTGCTGAAAATATTTCTAAGGTTGGAACACAACCAATTATTGGTACGCAAATCTACTTTAGATTTGAAGACACGACTGGATTACTTCCATTAATTGCTCTTAATGAAAAAGGATATAAAAGGATCATTGAACTTTCTTCTAGATCTTATCTTGAGAATGATGCTCTTTCCAATCCTCATTTAGATATTAAAGAACTTTTAAAAGATTCGGAAGGAGTATTGTTGCTGTCTGGAACAATACAGGGTTTATTTGGTAAACTTTTTCAGAAAGGTCGTTTAGAGGAAATATCAAAAATACTTAAAAGCTTATCATCAAAGTTTCATGATAATTTTTATTTAGAAATTCAAAGACATGGAGATCAAAATGAAATTGCTTTTGAAAAGTTTAATTTAGAACAATCTTCCAAGATTAAAATACCAATTATCGCAACCAATGAGGTTTTTTATTTAACGCCAGATATGCATGAGGCTCATGATGCTTTAACTTGTATTGGAGCAAAAACTTATGTTAATGAAAAAAATAGAATTAAGTACAGCAATCAACACTATCTTAAATCAAATGAAGAAATGTCAGAATTATTTTCAGATCTTCCTGAAGCTTTAGAAAATAATTTTAATTTACCATTCAAATGCAATTTTAGACCTCAATTTTCTAAGCCAGTATTACCTAATATTAGTTCTGAAAAAGGAGGTAGTGCAGATGAGATACTTAAAAAAGACTCATTAGATGGGTTAAAAGAAAAATTCCTAAAAGTTTTTAAGATTGACGAAAATATTTTAAACAGTAATGATAAATTTTTGAAATATAAGGACAGGTTAGATCACGAACTAAAGATAATCATTGAAATGAAATATCCTAGTTATTTTTTGATTGTCTCTGACTATATTAAATGGGCTAAAAATAATGATATACCGGTTGGACCAGGTAGGGGTTCGGGAGCAGGTTCTCTTGTTGCTTGGTGTTTATCCATTACAGATGTTGACCCGATAAAATTCAATTTGATATTTGAAAGATTTTTAAATCCTGACCGTGTTTCAATGCCTGATTTTGATATAGATTTTTGTGAGGAAAAAAGAGATCTTGTTTTCAAATATTTAACAACAAAATACAAAGACAGTGTTGCTCATATTATTACCTTTGGTAAATTAAAAGCAAGAATGGTTATTAGAGATGTTGGTAGAGTTTTAGGTTTGCCATATGGTTTTGTTGATAGTATTTCCAAAATGATACCTTTTGATCCCTCAAGACCTCAAAGTTTAATTGAATGTATTAATAGTGAACCACGACTTCAAAAATTAGTTAATGAAGATCCTCGTATAAAGAAATTAACCGATCTTTCTTTAAAATTAGAAGGTTTGAATAGAAATGTAGCAACTCATGCTGCTGGCGTTGTAATAGCAGATAGAAAATTAACAGAGGTTGTTCCTTTATATAAAGATGCTGCAGCAGATTTATTGTTACCATCTACACAATTTGACATGTACTCAGCAGAAAATGCAGGCTTAATCAAGTTTGATTTTTTAGGTTTAAAAACTTTAACTGTAATTAATAGAACTCAAAAACTAATTAACAAAAAAGTTAAAGATTTTAAAATTGAAGATATTGACTTCGAAGATAAGAAAGTTTTTGAACTATTATCGTCTGGTTATACAGTTGGATTATTTCAAGTTGAGAGTGCTGGAATGCGTGAAGCATTATTGCAGATGAAACCCAACCATATTGAAGATATTATTGCCTTAGTTGCTCTTTACCGTCCAGGACCTATGAGCAACATACCAGTTTATAATGACTGTAAACATGGAAGGCAAACACCAGATTACTTACATCCATTACTTGAGGAAATTCTTAAACCTACCTATGGTGTAATTATTTATCAAGAACAGGTAATGCAAATTGCTCAAAAACTCTCTGGATTCACCGCAGGAGAAGCTGATATTTTAAGAAGAGCAATGGGTAAAAAGAAAAGAGCTGAGCTAGAAAAACAAAAACAAGGTTTTATTGCTGGTGCACTTAAAAATGGAATTAGCAAAGATATTGCTGCAAGTATCTTTTTAAAAATTGAACCTTTTGCAGAGTATGGTTTTAATAAAAGTCACGCAGCTGCTTATGCTATCATTTCTTATCAAACTGCATTTCTAAAAACATATTATCCTAAAGAATTTTTTGCCGCATCAATGACAATGGATCTATCAAATCAAAATAAACTTAGTGAATTCCAGGAAGAACTTAAGAGAATTAATATTAAAGTTGTGCGCCCAGATATTAATAGGTGTTTTGCAGATTTTAAATTTGATGAGGATAATTTTTATTATGCTTTAGGTGGAATTAAGAGTGTTGGTTTTGAAGCTATATCCAATGTTGTTAAAGAGAGAGAAGAAAATGGTAAATTTACATCAATAAATAATTTCTTAAATAGAGTTAATCCAAAAGACGTTAATAAACTACAATTAGAGGGTTTAGTTAAAGCAGGGGCTTTTGATAATATTGATAACAATAGACAAGCTTTATTCAATTCAATTCCTAATTTCATTTTAAAAACGAAAAGTATTTATGATAATAAAGCAGCGAATCAAATCGATCTTTTTGGTTCTGATGAAGAGCAAGACAATAAGATAGTTTTTAATATTGAAGACTGGAAATTTGAAGATCGGTTATCAAGAGAGTTTGAAGCCATAGGGTTTTTTATATCTGATCACCCTTTAAACCAATTTAAAGAAATTTTTGATGATTATAAAATAGTTGATTACGTTAAATTTAATTCAGATGACAATATTAAAGATGCAAATATTGCCGCAACGCTTTTAAAGCTTACAGAAAGGAAAACAGCTAGAGGTAACTCTTATGGTGTTATTAAATTTACAGATTTAACTAGTGTTTTTGAGCTCTTTATTTTTTCTGATACTTTGGAATTAAATAGAGAAATTTTGAAAGAAGGTAGCTCTTTAATTGTAACCTTAATTAAAACAATTTCTAATGATGAGAATAAACTAAAAAGGATAAATGTTCAAAAAATAGCCTCTCTCAAAGATCTTTTTAACAAACCTGTTAATGAAATTATATTCAATATCAGGTCCGTTAAAGATTTAGATAAAATATTAGATTTAACAAAAGATGATGGTACAACTGAGGTTCGTATTAATATCGTTGATGAAAATAGTGATATTTGTTTTAAACTTAAAAACAAACGACTTATTGATAGAAAAGCAATAAATACCCTTAGAAATGAAGATATTTCTACAATTATTCAGTAAAAAAGACTTGTTTGTTTTTGAAATAATTTGTAAATAACTCTTAAATTAAATTAACACGCACACAGTTTGTGGTTTTATACCTCCGGTCCTTAAGTGGAAATTACTGTGGTGGCTTAACCGGGAATAAATATGAAAATACCAAGTTTA
>Ga0307986_10003023_pt1 | contig 11842 bp, 13 predicted proteins | sample EllFjometageno82_FD_203170 | JGI IMG/M metagenome (GOLD analysis project Ga0307986, IMG submission 203170) | Marine microbial communities from Ellis Fjord, Antarctic Ocean - #82 | ecosystem: Environmental > Aquatic > Marine > Unclassified | place: Southern Ocean | collected 2014-10-09
AAAGGTGTTGAAATTAAATCAAACTCCTTATTATCAAAAAAAGTTTCAAATCGTTCCATACAAGTTAGTTTATGATGAGCTCCACATTTAGGACAACAATTTAAATTTTTTTGTAAATCTTCTTTATAAATTAGGTTTTTACATTCACATGTTGTCCAAAGAATCTGATCAGATTCTGATGTTTTTTTTTTAAACAAAGAAGCGATTTTTGGTTTTATAAATTTTGTGATCCAGTTCAAATAATTTTCCTTTTTAAATTACTTACCATTCTAGTTAAGTTTGTGACAGGATTTTGACGTAATTTCAAGGATCTCGTGATTTCCTTACATAATTGGCTACCTACAACTAATCCGTCAGTATTTTTTAATGACCCTATAGTCTTAGTTGTTATTCCGAAACCGACAACTAGATTCTTCTCAGGATTAATTTTTTTAATTCGTTTGTAATTTTTTAGAATTTTTTTAGGAGACACTTTCAGCTTCCCACCTGTTGTTGACAGCATACTTATATAATAAACTATATCATGTGAATCTTTAATAATTTTTCTTACTCTTTCTGCAGTAGTTGTAGGAGACACAAGTTGGACAAAGTTCACAGAGTTTTTTTTACATTGATTAGCAAAAAACTTGTTTTCTGGATGAGGTAGATCGACAACAATCAATCCATCAACACCTACTTTTTTACAATGCCTGAGAAAAGGTATTTGTCCATATTGCAGAATCAGATTAAAATATCCCATTAGAATTAATGGTTTAGCGTACCTGCTCTTTTTAAAGTCTTTAACAATTTTAAAAACATCATTTAACTTAATACCATTCTTTAAAGCACGATGTGAACTTTCTTGAATCTGTTCTCCGTCAGCTACAGGCGTATTATGAGGAAAACCTAATTCAACAATGTCTGCATGTTGAGCTATAGATTTAATAATTTCTAATGATTTATTTTTAGTATCATCACCAGCAACAGTATAAGTTAATAATGCCGGTCTCTTTTCTTTCCTACACTTTTCAAAGACTTCAATAATTTTTAAGCTCATCTTTTATAGCTTCCCAATCTTTTTTTTATAATAAACTTATCTTTTAGAGAATCTCCACAACTATTTACAATAATTATTGTTGAAGGATTTAATTTAGGCGCAAGCTTAATTGCTTCAGCAAACGCATGAGATGGCTCTAAAGAAGGAGATATATCTTCTAATTTAGTCACCATTTGAAAGGCAGCTAATGCCTCTTCGTCTGTTGCAGAAGTATATTTAGCTCTTTTCGCATCTTTTAAAAAACAATGAAGAGGGGATATGCCTGGATAATCTAGCCCAGCCGAAATAGATTCAGTCTCACTAATTTGACCTTCTTTATTTTGCATCACATATTGTTTAGCGCCATGTAAAATTCCAATTTTTGCATTATTGGATAATGGTGCTGCGTGGTGTTTACTGTTTTTCGGACCGCCCGCTTCTACGCCAATAAATTCAACTTGTCTGGGATTAAAATCCATAAATTCATTCCAAAATCCCATAGCAGAACTTCCTCCTCCAACACAATTGATTAGTTTTACTTTTTGTGGAATTTTGCCAAAGACATTTTTCATTTGAATAATTAGTTCTCTTGAAATTTGAGCTGTACTCCAAGCACAGATTTTTACAAAGATATTAGGCCCAACAGTTGAGCCCACACACATATGCGTAGTATCGCAGTTTGCAACCCAATAACGCATACACTCACTAACTGCCTCAACTAATGTCTGACTTCCAGAATAGACAGGTACTATTTCAGCCCCATTTTTTTTCATAGCATCAACATTTGGTTTTTGTCGTTTAATGTCTTTAGCACCCATAAAAATTTTGCATTTTAAGCCAAATTTTTTAGCCGCCATACTAAGCATTTTACCCGCGTATCCAGCTCCTGTATCCCCAACAACATATTTTTTTCCTGCTTTTTTTGCAATAAGGCAGTGTACTGTAGCATTGTAAATTTTGTGGGCTCCACCATTAGCTTCTGAAACTACCTTAGCCCAGACTTGTGCCCCATCAAGATGTCTAGTTAAATTTTGTAATTTTACAAAAGGAGTAGGAGCTCCTATATAATTATCAAAATAATAATCTCTTAATTTTATAAATTTTTTATCATGACGTAGTTTATGAAAAAGTTTAGTTAAATCTTCAATAGGTTTCTTTAAAGTCTCAGGCACATAGGAACCACCAAACTTTTTGGCATATATCCCATCTTTGTCGTGTTGATCTATTAAGGGAATATTTTTTTTAATTTTAATCATTAATTAGTTTTATTTTGTTTAAAAAATTTTTGATTTTACTTAAATCTTTTACTTTATCTGTTTCCAAAGCTCCAGAAACATCAACAATATCTGTTAATTCTTTTAAACTTTCAAGCATGTCTATATTAATATTACCCGCTAGCATTCTTTTTATAGATGAAGGTACTTGCTTAATCCAATCATAATTCCAACTTAAAGATTGATGTAAACCAGAACTATCAAACAAAACAATGTCTGCAATTTTTTCATAAATTTTATATTTTAAAATATCATTTTTTTGTTTAATTTGAAGCGATACAATTATTTTTTTTTTATAATTATTTTTAATTTCTTTTATTTTTTTCTCTGAATAATTTCCATAAATCTGAAAATAATCTAAATTAAGTTTAGAAAATATTTTAAGTTCATTCTCAGAAGGATCTACCAAAACACCCACGAAAGAAGTATTTTTTTTATTTATTTGAGTTAGTTGTTCAGCAGTTTCATAATTAATAAATCTATGACTTTTTTTATAGTTTAAAATAAAACCACAAAAATTAGCCCCGTTTGAAATGCATGTTTTAACTTGTTCAGCAGATTTTAAGCCACATACCTTTGCTTGCATTATTTCGCTGAGTTGATAATTTTTTTTATATTTTCTACAGGGTCGCCTTCGTAAATAGGCCTGCCAATAACTGCGAAACATTTATCATCTGCAATAGCATTGAACTCTCTATAATTTAAAGTCCTTTTTTGATCCTGAACATTTTGATCACCCCGAATACCAGGGCAAAATATTTTAATATCTTTTGATATTTCACGCGTAAGACCAATATCTTGAGCAGAAGCAATAATACCAGAAAGTTTTGCTTTATTTGCAAGGTTAATTAATATTTTGACTTGATCTTTCACTTCGTGAGTGATGCCAATTTGTTCTAGGTTATTTTTGTTCCATGAAGTTAAAATAGTAACTGCTAAAAATTCTAGGTTAGTGCCAGCAGCAGCTTTTTGTGCTACATCTAACATCTCCAAAGAACCTAAGGCATGAACAGTTAAATATTGAATAGATTTAATTTTCGTTATGACTTTTATAGTTTTTTCTACCTGATTAGGAATATCAAATATTTTGGTATCTAAAAAAATAGGTAGCTTGAACTTCTCAAATTCTTTAATTCCAGTTAGACCAATAGTGCTATAAAGCTCTAATCCTATTTTAATCCCAGCTAAATAATCTTTAGTTTTTTCTGTAACCTCTAGAGCTTTATTTAAAGAATTAAAATCTAATGCTACGAATATATTTTTTCTCATTTATTTATTTCTTGTTTTAAATGTTTTGACATTTTAAAGGAAACTTTTTTCTTTTCAGGAACATAAATAATTTCACCTGTTTTAGGATTTCTAGCATTATACTTAGCTTTAATAGTTTTTACTGAAAATCTTCCGAAATCTCTTAATTCCACAGGTTTTTCTTTGATCAGACCATCTGAAATTGTATTAAACATGATATCAAAAATAGTTTCGATATGAGAAAGTTTTAAAGCAGGGTGTTTTTTGTGAAGTAGTTTAATTATTTCTGACTTAACCAAAAACTATTCTTCTTCTTTTTTCTTTTTTTTAACTGGTTTTTTACCCATAGCTTTTTGGAAAATTCCAGCTAGTGTTGCACCAGATTTAGCAGCACCTTCACCAAATTTAGCGACTAAGCTTTTTTCTTCATATATTTGAGCTGCTTTAACGCTTAATCCCACTTCTCTTTTTGTGAGGTCTAATTCAGTAATCATAGCATCCAATACGTTGCCAGGCACAAAGATTTCTGGTCTAGCGTCAGTAGATTCTTTGGCTAATTGATTTTTTTTGATCATCACAATGATATGTTTGTCAGGATCTACAGTAACCTTAACTCCTGTCTTAAGTACTTCATGGACTCTTGTCGTAATAATTGAACCTTCTTTCTTTTTATTTTCTTTAAACCAGTCAAAAGGATCTTTATCCATTGCTCTAACTGAAAATCTAAGCTTGTCGTCTTTTAGTTCTATAACTTTAACTTTTATTTTCTGTCCTTTTGTAAATTTTTTAAGATCTTGATCCTGTTCGTTGTAAGAAAGTTCTCTATGATGCAGCATTCCTGTTAAACCGTTATCCAACTCCGCGAAGATAGCCTTATCGGTAATATTATTGATTGTTACATCCATTGCTTCTCCAACTTTATCTTCAATTTCTTTCCAAGGATTAGGAAGCGTTTCTCTGAATGACAGTGAAATTCTTTTTGCGTCACTATCAATTGATACAATTTTGACTTTAACTTCTTGAGATGCGGATAAAATTTTTGAAGGTTGAACATTTTTATTTGTCCATGATAATTCTGAGCTATGGATTAAACCTTCAATCCCAATCTCTAAACGTACAAACGCCCCATAGTCCATCAGCTTTGTAACTGTCCCAGTGTAAATAGAACCAATTTTATATTTTTTCTCTAAGCTATCATACGGGTCTTCCGTTAAGGCTTTAACTGATGCAGAAACCCGATTAGTTAGTTTGTCAATTTTAGTTATTTTAACCTTCATAGTTTGGCCGATGGTAACCAGGTCAGAAGGTTTTTTTACACGACCGTGTGATAAATCTGATACGTGCAAAAGAGCATCAATTCCCTTAACGTCCAAAAATATTCCCCAATCTGTTGTAGCTTTAACTTTTGCGTCATCAATGATGTCACCTTCTTTTAAATTTTTTAATGCTTCTTTAGCCTCAACATCTTTACTTTTTTCCAATACAGCTCTTCGGCTGGTACAAACATTTCCTCTAACTTTATCAATTCTGGTAGCAATAACTTTTAAGGGAACGTTCATTAAGTGATCAAATTTCTTAAGTGGTCTCACATCAATTTGAGATGCCGGCATAAAAGTTGGCAAGCCATCACATGTAGCAATGAATCCACCTTTAACTTTTCCCGTTATATAAGCTGTAATTTCTTCACCGGTTGCAAAAACTTTTTCCATTCGGTTCCAAGCGTTCATTCTTCTTGCTTTCTCTCTTGAAATTACAATCTCACCCTTAAAGCTTTCAATACGCTCTAAATAAACTTCAATTTTAGAACCAACTTTTAAATCTGATAACTCGTCATCATTTTTAAATTCTTCAACAGGGATCATACCTTCCATTTTGGCCTTACAATCTACGACTATAAAGTTTTTAGTAATCTCTGTTACTGTAGCTTTGATAATTTCGTTTTCTTTGAGTTTACGATCTTTGAAGTCGTCATTTAATAGGGCTTCAAACTCTTTTTGAGAGCTAGATAATTCCTGGTTAAGTGTTTCAACTGCCATATTTTTCTTTAATTTTTTCTTCGATTATTTCAGACATTTTATTTAGCATGCCTGTGATATTTTTTAATTTATCAGTTTGCACAATTACCGCATTTTCCGCTTGAATCAAAGGAGAATTTTTGCGTTTTTTGTCTAAATTATCACGGATACGCATAGCTTTTTTAACATCAGCAAGCTTAATACTAGCATTGTTTTTTTGAAGTTCTTTAAATCTTCTCTTAGCAGCAACATCCAAATTACATTTAAAGAAAAATTTTATGTCTGCTTTTGGCAATATTACACTGCCAATATCTCGTCCTTCAATACAAACTTTGTTATATTTTTTTGCGAATTTTTTCTGAAAAATTTTTAAGATAATTCTAATTTTTTGTTCTTTAGCAATAATAGAGGAGTGTGCTGAAATTTCAGGAGAATGTAAATTTTCGCTATCTAGTTTTTTTAAACTTAAATTTTTAAAACATTTTTTGAGAAAAATAATTTTGTTTTTAGGTTTATGTTTTAATATTTGAAAGCTTGCATATCGATAGAGTAAGCCAGAAGACAAAAACTGTAAGCCATATTTTTTAGAAATTATTTTTGCACCAGTGGTTTTACCACTCGCCGCAGATCCATCTGCTGCAATAACTAATTTATGAAGTTTTTTTAATTTCAAATTTTCCTCCAAGTGATTTAATGACTTCTAAAAAAGTAGGTGAAGATGTTTTAACAGTTTCAAAGTTTTTAATTTCTGAGCTTACGCCTGTGACCAAAGATAAAATTACAGTACTCATACAAATTCGATGATCTCCCAAGTTAGGAACTCTAATTTTGACATTAGGCTTTTTAATTTCTGTATTACCAAAAATTTTCATTACATTTTTACCAGATATACACCTAACACCTATTTGGATTAATATTTTTTTCATTTCTTCAATCCTATTACTTTCTTTATTAGCTAAATCTTCTATACCCTCGAAAACTGATGTTCCTTTTGTTAATGCTGCGATTACAAAAAGAATAGGGTACTCATCTGTAGATGACACATAATAAACTGGACTAGCTTTAATAGGTTTGAGCTTACTACTTGCAACGTAAATATCACCCACAAGTTCATGATTAATTTTTTTAATATTTTTGAATTTTATATTTGCACCATGTTTTTTAAGAAGATTATAAAATCCAACCCTTCTTGGATTTAAGCCTACTCGTTTTATCTTTAATCTTGCTTTTGGTGTGAGCAATGTTAGAGCAGTAAAAAAAGCAGCTGAACTGGGGTCACCCGCAATATCAATTTTTAAAGGATCTAAATATCCTTTACCGTAAATCTTAATTTTATTTTGTTTTTTTTTATTTTTTTCAATTTTTAAAATTTTTGGAGTTCGCAAAAGCATATTCTCGGTATGATTTCTACTTTGCTTTTCTTCGATTATATTAGTGACACCATTAGCATTTAGTCCAGCAAGCATTACAGCGCTCTTAAGTTGTGCCGATACCCCAGCAATATATTCAATACCAATTGGTATTTCTGAAGAAATTAATGTTAGAGGAAAAGTTGATTTTTTTTTTGGTAAAAAAGTAGTTCCAAATTTACTCATAAGAACAGTAAGTTTACTCATATTTCTTTTGTTTAAAGAACTGTCCCCTTTAATCTTAACTTGAATTTCTGGACTAGTTGAAAGTAGGCCTACAAGAAGTCTTGCAGTAGTCCCTGAATTACCACAATCTAAAATAGTATTTTTTTTGGCATAAAAAGAACCTAAACCCTTGCCATAAATTAGATAATGTTTAGGTCTTAATTTTTTAATTTTTACACCTAACTTTCTTAAGCAGGAAATACAAGAAAAGATGTCTTCAGACTCTAAAATATTTTTAACTTCAGAGATATTATGACTAATAGATCCTATTAAAAAAGATCTAATAGAAATAGATTTATCAGAATCAACGTTAATAGTTTTTTTATAAGATTTAATTTTATTAGATGTATTGATAGAAAAACTTTTATTTAGCATAAAGCTTAAACTCTGTAAGAAGATCCAAAATATAATTCTATCGCTTTTGATGATTTTAAAATTTCAGACGGAGTTCCTTGAGCAATTATAGATTGTTCACCTAACACATATGCTCTATCTACTATATCAAATAGATTATTGACTTGGTGATCAGTTATTAAAATTGCACAACCAAAATTTTGTAATTTTAGAATATATTTTTGAATGTCTTGTACTACAATCGGGTCTAATGCAGCCATGGGCTCGTCCAACAATACCACACTTGGTTTATTAATTAATAAACGTGCAAGCATAAGCCTTCTAACCTCACCACCAGATAAATTAGAAGCATGAATATTTCTTAAGTGCTGTAAATTAAATTCATCAAGTAATTTTTCAGTCATTTTTATTTGATTGCTAGGTCCTTTGATGCAAAGTTGGCATATCCCTAATAAATTATCAAATACACTGATTGCAAATACAGACCTTTGTTGACTTAAATAGCCGATACCAGCCTTTGCTCTAAGATGAATAGGTTTGTCTTGAATTTCCTTTCCATTAATTAATATTTTTCCGGCATCCGCAAAAGTTTCTCCAATTATTGTACTATATAAAGTTGATTTACCAGAACCGTTGGGGCCCAACAATCCAACGCATTCCCCAGGGTAAAGATTCATACTAATTTTTTTTAAAATAGGTCTACCATCGTACGATTTGCTAATATCTTTAATCTGAAAAACAGGTTTGTCTTTCTTGAATTTAATTATTCTAAAACCCTTTTTCATTAATTTTTAAGTTTTACCTTTACTTGTTTTTTCCCCAACATTGAAAAATCTAAATTATTATTTGCAAGATTATACTCAACATTGTCTGCAATGAATTTTCCTTTTTCTACACTTTCTCCCCTTACATTACCAGAGGCAAGCAGTTTGCCATCGGTACTTGAATAATCTAATTCCTCAGAAAGTAAAGTATTAGTTAAATATGTGGTTTTAACATTCTTTTTAAACAGCATATCCAAAGTAATATTATTGTAGAGTCCCTCATCACTAACTACTTTTAAAATAGTATCGTCTTTTAAATAAAAGTTTGCGACCACCTTCTTCATGTTTATGGCTTCAGGCGATTCGGTTTTAAAATTAGCTGTACCTGCAACTAAAGTATATCTGTTTCCATTTAAGTCAAAACCTGAGTATTGAATATCAACAAAACTGTTAGTATCAGGATCTGTTTCAGTTTTAATTTTAACTACTTCCTCTATCGCTTCATTTTTATCTCGGTAGGTGATGAAGAGAAGAGATACCGCAACAATAAAAATTGTAAGCTGTATTAATATAATTTTTCTTTTTCTTTCAATCACTTTATTCCGTATTGTAGTAGCGAGTGGATATGAACAATACCTTTTAGTTTCTTGTTCGGTTTAGTTTTGTTATACTCTTTTTCTGATGCAACTAATAAACTTGTAATTTTTCTATCATTCATTAAAGATAAAGCTCTAGAAGCTGGTGAAGTCTCTGAAATAAATAAAGGGTTTGGTGTCATAAATTTTTTTAAATGTTCATTTTTAGAATAATGTTTAATACCTCTTCTCGCATCTCCATCAGTTAAAATACCTTTAACATTATTTTTTTCCATAATTACAACTAAGCCAAGTTTTTTTTTATCAATAATCTTTGTAGCATCGTAAATATTTTTATTTAAATTAACTGTAGGTAATTTTTTCCCTGTTATCATAATGTCTTTAACCAATAGTAGTGTTTGTCCAATATTGCCACCTGGATGAAAAACTTTAAACCTTTCTTTCGAAAATCTCATTTTATTCATGAGTGCAACAGCTAAGCAATCACCCAACAGTAAGGTGATACTTGTACTCGTTGTTGGAACCATGCCAGTAGGATCAGATTCTTTAACTTGTGGTAGAAGTAATTTTACGTCACTTGCCTTTAGCAGTAAACTATCTTTCTTTGAAGCAGCACCAATAATTTTAATATTAAAACGATTTGCATATCGAAGCATATTTGCAATTTCAGACGTATTACCTGAGTATGAAAAAACTAATAGCAAATCTCTTTTATCAATTTGTCCAAGGTCACCATGGTTAGCTTCACTTGGATTTAGAAAGAACGAAGAAATTCCTACCGATGATAAAGTTGCCGCAACTTTTCTTGCAATCAAACCACTTTTTCCAATACCCGCACATATAACTTTACCTTTACAATTAGCCATTAAGTCAACCGCTTGTACAAATGATTTATTAAAAATTTTATTGATTTTTTTAAGTTCACCTATTTGAATAGCAGCAGCTTTTTTTGCAACAGATATATAATTAACTTTAGCCATTAATGCTCAAATATTGAAAATTTAAATCCTTTTTGATCTAATTCGATTCTTGTATCTAAAAACTCTATACATTTTTTATAAATATCTATTCGACCTTCTCTAACTAACATTTTTTCTAGTTCATTTCTAATTCTGTGCAAATAAATCACATCATTAGCGGCGTATTCTAATTGTTTGTCACTAAGATCATTAATATTTTTATTCCAATCACTTGATCCCTGATTTTTATCTAATTTTTTATTACAAAATTCTTGAACTAAATTTTTAAGCCCATGAGAATCTGTATAAGTTCTACAAATTTTAGAAGCTATTTTTGTGCAGAAAATATTATTCATTTTACACTTTAAAAAATATTCAAGTGCACTCTTATCAAATCTTAAAAAGTGACCAATTTTTTGAATTTTATCATTTTCTAACACGGATACTAAGTTAGGCATTTTGTAATTAGTCCTGTCAGGCTGAACAATGTAAACTTCACCTCCATCACCACAGATTTGAACTAAACTTAATTTATCACGTTCGGGAATTAGCAAACCTGTCGCCTCAGTATCAATAGCTATACTATCTTTGAAAGAACTCGCAACTTCTGAACTTATGTCCCCTTGAATCTTGTGTATTTTCATATAACTATCTTGAGTACCATGAATAATTACCCAATAGCAACAATCCTTGGCGGTGGGGGATTTATAGGAAGATATCTTGTCCGAAAAATGACCGAGAAGAATTTTCAATGCATTATTCCAACAAGGAACGCTTATTTAAAAGGTTATTTAAAAACACAAGCCCCTCCAGGAGCAATTGAATTTATAGATTTTAACCCAAAAGACTTTTCAAAAATAAAAGAAGCAATAAAAAACTCAGATATCGTTATTAATTTAATTGGAATTCTTTTTGAAAATAGGAAGCAAAAATTTATCAATATCCACTCCGATCTTCCAGGTCTTGTTGCCAAATACTGCTCAGAGTCTGAAGTTAAAAAATTTATTCACGTTAGTGCTATAGGGGCTAACGCAAATTCTAATTCTCTCTACCAGCAATCAAAATTTAGTGGTGAGCAAAAAGCATTAGCAAATTTCAAGAATACAGTGATTATTAGACCAAGCGTAGTTTGTGGTAATGAAGATAATTTTACTAATCTTTTTGCAAAACTAAGTTTGTCACCTATAATTCCAGTTGTTAAACCCAATTATAAATTTCAACCTATCTTAGCAGATGATGTAGCAACTGCTATTGTTAAGGCTATAGATGTTAAAAAAAATGAAGGAAAAATTTATGAGATTGGTGGCCCTAAAGTAATTAGTTTTAAAGACATGGTAAGATCCATAGTTAGCACGATAGGAAAAAAAAGATTTATTGTTGAGATGCCTATGCCACTAGCAAAAGTTCAGGCAGCTTTATTTAGTTTAATGCCAAAACCTTTGCTGACTAAAGACCAATGTGAAATTTTAAATGAAGCAGATAATATTGTTTCTAATAAAAATTTAACTTTAAAAGATTTAAATATAAAACCAACCGATGTTCAACAAGCCATGCCTAAGTGGCTGTGGAGATTTAGAACTGGCGGTGAGTTTGCAAAAATTTAAACCTATACTAGAACTTTTTTTAGAAAAGCTGAATAAACTCCATGATATTTACTCCTATTATGCAGGCATTAGTTCTGCTAAGTTTTTTTTAATAATTAATTATCTAAAAATCAAACAGGGGTTAAAAAATGAAATCACTAAAAAAATTATTTTTTGTTTTCAGTATATTTGCGCTTTTTTCACACGCAAATGCAGAAGCAAAAACTACAATCAATTGGTGGCATGCATTCGGAGGAAGACTTGGAGAGTTACTTGATGTTCAAGTCAAAGACTTTAATGCGAGCCAAGATAAATACGAAGTAGTTCATACAAGAAAAGGTAACTACTCAGAAACATTAAACGCTGGAATAGCTGCGTTCAGAGCAAAACAACAACCACA
>Ga0307986_10003027_pt1 | contig 11837 bp, 9 predicted proteins | sample EllFjometageno82_FD_203170 | JGI IMG/M metagenome (GOLD analysis project Ga0307986, IMG submission 203170) | Marine microbial communities from Ellis Fjord, Antarctic Ocean - #82 | ecosystem: Environmental > Aquatic > Marine > Unclassified | place: Southern Ocean | collected 2014-10-09
ATAGAATTAATTAATTTTGGAATAATAGTTGATTTAAATATTGGGTCTGGAGTAACAACTTTTTTTGGTTGAGTTTTTTTTCTAGACATAATTATTTACCTTTTTTAGTTCCATATAAAGATCTACGTTTCTTTCTATTTGCAACAGCTTGTGTGTCTAAATTTCCTCTAAGAATATGATAACGAACACCAGGTAAATCTTTTACTCGACCACCTCTAATTAAAACTACTGAGTGCTCTTGAAGATTGTGCCCTTCACCACCGATATAAGCGGTAACTTCAAAACCGTTTGAAAGTCTAACTCTCGCAACTTTTCTTAATGCTGAGTTTGGTTTTTTTGGAGTTGTTGTGTAAACTTTAAGACATACACCTCTTTTTAGAGGTTGTTTTTCTAGTGCAGGAACTTTGTTTCTTGCAACAGGTCTGGTTCTTTTCTTTCTTAACAACTGATTAATAGTTGGCATAAATTTTTTAAAATACTTAATTAATTAATTTATTTTTGAGCGAAAATAACTGACAGGTTATTATGTGGCAGCGTTTAGTACTGTAAACAAGCACTACATTCCAACCAAAAATACCGTCAAAATACTGTTTAATTTAACTTTGTCAAACTAAAACTACAATTTTAACGTGTTTTTTTATTGGTTTGCTTGAGTTTCTGGGGCTTGAGAAGGCTCTATTTTTTCTTGATCAGCTAAGAATTTATTGTCTGCATCAATAGCATTTTTATTCCATTTATTTTTAATATGACCAGTCCCTGCTGGAACTAGTCTACCAACAATAACATTTTCTTTTAGGCCATTTAATGGATCAACTTTACCTTTAATTGCAGCATCAGTTAAAACTCTTGTGGTTTCTTGGAATGAAGCTGCTGAAATAAAAGATTCAGTTTGTAGTGAAGCTTTGGTTATACCCATTAATACTCTTTCACCGACTGCTAATTCTTTTCCTTCAGCAGCAAGTTTTTCATTTACTATATCAAATTTAATTCTATCAATCATTTCACCAGGTAAATAAGCAGAATCACCCGAAACTTTGACTTCAACTTTCTTAAGCATCTGTCTTAGTATAGTTTCAATATGCTTATCATTAATTATCACACCCTGTAATCTATAAACTTCTTGTACTTGATTTACAAAATACTCAGTCAAATCTTTTATTCCTAAAATTCTCAAGATGTCGTGTGGTAAAGGTTGACCATCTAGTAAATATTCACCTTTTTTGATTTTTTCACCTTGGTTGAAGTTTATATGTTTTCCTTTTGGGATTAAATAGTTTGAAGGTTCACCATTCTCAGGTTGGATTGATATTTTTTGTTTACCCCTAACTTCTTTACCAAATAAAACTTGTCCATCATTTTCAGCAATAATAGCGCTATCTTTTGCTTTTCTTGCTTCAAATAATTCAGCAACACGTGGTAAGCCACCGGTAATATCTTTAGTTTTAGTTGTTTCTTTAGGTAATCTTGCAATGATATCACCCGCAAATATTTTTTGTCCATCTTTTACTGAAAGAATTGAGTCTGGCACTAAATAATATCTGGCTTCATTATCATCAGCTTTTTTAATAACATTTCCCTTATCATCTCTTAAGGTTATTCTTGGTTTTAAATCTGTATTTTTTGATTGAGCTCTCCAATCAACAACTGACTTAGAAGAAATACCAGTTGCATCATCAGTTGTTTCTTGAATTGAAACACCATCGATTAAGTCAACAAAACCTGCAATACCATCTTTTTCAGCAATTACTGGGGTTGTATAAGGATCCCATTCACAAATTTTTTCATTTTTTTTAACCATATCACCATTTTGGAAAAATAGTTTTGAACCATAGGATACTTTATAAACAGCAACCTGAACTCCATTGTTATCTTCAATAGATAGTTGAGTGTTTCTTCCCATTACAATTAAGTTTTTCTTTGAATCTTTTAGTAAATTAGAGTTAATAATTTTCAAAGTACCTGCTGATTTTGTAACAATTTGGGACTCTTGTTTAACAGAAGCTGTACCACCAACGTGAAAGGTTCTCATAGTTAATTGTGTGCCAGGCTCACCAATAGATTGAGCTGAAATCATACCAATTGCTTCACCAACATGAACCATTTTACCTCTTGATAAATCACGTCCATAACAAGTAGCACAAACACCTTTTTTAGAACTACATGTCATTACAGAATAAGCTTTAATAAACTTAACACCTGCTGCATCAATCTTATCACAGCCAGATTCATCAATCATAATATCTTTTTTAATAACAACTTCACCTGTAATAGGGTTTTTGACATCAAATGCTGTTACTCTTCCTAAAGCTCTCTCAGATAAACTAACAACTACATTTCCACCTTCAAGAATTTCACCCAGCTCAATAAAACCTGGATTATCACATTTTATTTTTGAAATCGTAAGATCCTGTGCAACATCACAAAGTCTTCTAGTCAAATAACCAGAACTCGCTGTTTTTAAGGCAGTGTCAGCAAGACCTTTTCTTGCTCCGTGAGTTGAGTTAAAATATTCAAGTGCTGTAAGACCTTCTTTAAAGTTAGAAATAATTGGTGTTTCTATAATTTCACCAGAAGGTTTTGCAATAAGTCCTCTCATTCCAGCTAACTGTTTCATTTGCGCGGCCGAACCTCTAGCACCACTATCAGCCATCATAAACACTGAGTTAATTTTCATTCCATCTGGAGTGCTTTCAGTTGCAGAAATACCTCTCATCATTTCACCAGCTACTTTATCAGTACACTTTGACCAAGCATCAACTACTTTGTTGTATTTCTCACCTCTAGTAATTAAACCTTCAGAATATTGATTTTCATAATCTGCAATTAATTTTTTTGTATCCTCAATTAACTGGCCTTTGTTTGCAGGAATAACTAAATCATCTTTACCAAATGAAATACCTGCTTTGAATGCATGTTTAAAACCTAAATCTTTTAAATGATCACAAAATATAACTGTAGTTTTTTGGCCGCAAAACCTAAAAACGCTATCAATAATTTCAGAAACTGTTTTCTTTGGCAACAGTCTGTCTATCATAGAGAAAGTAATATCTTTATTTTTTGGTAATAAATTTGCTAATAAAAATCTCCCTGCTGTTGTTGTATGTTTTTCAACTTTTTTATTTCCATCAACATCGACTGTTTCAAATCTAGAAATTATAGTTGAGTGTACTTTTATTTGACCTGTTGATAGTGCATGCTCAATTTCATCATTGTTTATAAAATATCCATCAGGTTTTTCAGTTTGAAACGGTGCTTGAGATAAATAATATAATCCTAAGATCATATCCTGACTCGGTACAATAATTGGTTTACCATTTGATGGACTTAAAATATTGTTTGTTGATAGCATTAAAATTCTTGCTTCTAATTGAGCTTCTAAACTCAATGGGACGTGTACAGCCATTTGGTCACCATCGAAATCAGCATTAAAAGCTGCACAACATAGTGGATGTAATTCAATAGCATCCCCCTCAATTAACTTGGGCTCAAATGCTTGAACACCTAATCTATGCAGTGTTGGCGCACGATTAAGTAACACTGGGTGCTCTCTTACAATTAATTCTAAAGCATCCCAGACTGCATTTGTTTCTTTTTCAACTAATTTTTTAGCTTGTTTTATTGTTGATGCTAAACCTAATTTATTCAATCTTGCATACAAGAACGGTTTAAATAATTCTAAAGCCATTTTTTTTGGCAGTCCACATTCGTGCAGTTTAAGATCTGGTCCAACAACGATTACTGATCTACCAGAATAATCTACCCTCTTACCTAATAAATTTTGTCTAAATCTACCCTGTTTTCCTTTTAACATTTCAGCTAAAGATTTAAGAGGACGTTTCCCTGTACCTGTAATAACCCTGCCTCTTCTACCGTTATCAAATAATGCATCCACAGATTCTTGAAGCATTCTTTTTTCATTTCTAACAATAATGTGTGGTGCCTTAAGATCCATTAATCTTTTTAAACGATTATTTCTATTTATAACTCTTCTATAAAGATCGTTCAAATCAGAAGTAGCAAACCTTCCACCATCAAGAGGAACTAATGGTCTTAACTCAGGTGGAATTACAGGAATAACAGTCAAAATCATCCATTCGGGTTTTTGGCCAGTTTCAATAAATGACTCGATTAACTTAAGTCTTTTGATTGATCTTTCTTCGTTAACTTTTGATTTTGTTTCTTTAATTGTGTTAATTAAAAGCTTTCTTTCAAGTTCAAGATCCATTGATTTTAAGATTGAAAGAATAGCCTCTGCACCAATACCAGCTTCAAAAGACTCTTCACCAAATTCGTCTTGATATTTTGCTAATTCTTCTTCATTTAAAAGTTGATTTTTTTGTAAACCAGTAAGGCCTGGTTCAATTACTATAAAGTTTTCAAAGTACAAGACTCTTTCTACTTCTTTTAACTTCATGTCAACTGCAAGAGAGATTCTACTTGGTAGTGACTTTAAAAACCAGATATGAGCCACAGGTGTTGCTAAGTTAATATGACCCATTCTTTCTCTACGCACATTAGATTTGGTAACTTCAACTCCACATTTTTCACAGATAATTCCTCTAAATTTCATTCTTTTGTACTTACCGCACAAACACTCATAATCCTTTATAGGGCCAAAAATTCTTGCACAAAATAAACCATCTTTTTCAGGTCTAAAAGTTCTATAATTAATAGTTTCTGGTTTTTTAATCTCACCATATGTCCAAGATTTAATTTTTTCAGGACTTGCTAGTGTGATTTTAATACTACTAAAATTTTGTGCTTCCGAAACTTCACTAGTTTTGAATAAGTCTGTTAATTCATTTTTCATATTTAGTTCAACTCTATATTTAATGCTAATGATTTAATTTCTTTAACTAATACGTTAAACGATTCAGGTATTCCAGATTCAAAATTCTCTTCACCCTTAACTATGGTTTCATAAACTTTAACTCTACCAGCTACGTCATCCGATTTAACAGTCAAGATTTCTTGTAAAGTATAAGATGCACCATACGCTTCCAGCGCCCAAACTTCCATTTCACCAAATCTCTGTCCACCTAATTGAGCCTTACCACCTAAGGGCTGTTGAGTAACAAGACTGTAAGGTCCAGTAGATCTCGCATGAATTTTATCCTCAACAAGATGGTGGAGTTTTAACATATAAATAATTCCAACTGTCACAGGTCTATCAAACATTTCACCTGTTCTTCCATCCCATAAGTTGGTTTGACCTGAGGTTGGTAATTTAGCTAACTGAAGCATTTCTGAAACATCTTTTTCTTTTGCTCCATCAAACACTGGTGTTGATATCGCTATACCATTTTGTAAATTTTCACATAAGTCAGCAAATTCTGTTTTATTCAATTTATCAATTCCACCATCAAAAACTTCTTTTCCATAAACAGATGTTAAAAATGATGAAATTTTTTGAGTTTTTTCAAATTTTTTGTTATTTTCATTTACTAATCTTTTAACTTCTTCACCAAATTCTTTACATGCCCAACCAAGATGTGTTTCTAAAATTTGTCCAACATTCATACGACTTGGTACGCCAAGTGGATTTAATACAATATCAACTGCTCTTCCATCTTCTCTATATGGCATATCTTCTACAGGAACGATTTTACTAACTACACCCTTGTTACCATGTCTTCCTGACATTTTGTCACCTGGTCTTAATCTTCTTTTAATCGCAACAAATACTTTAACCATTTTCATTACACTTGGTAACAAATCATCACCACTTCTGATTTTAAGTACTTTGTCTTCAAATCTTTCTAGAATATTCTGTTTGGCAGTATTATATTGGTCCTTTAATTGAGCAACACTTGCTTCATCGTTAACATTTCCAACAGTGATTTTAAAGATATCATTAATGCTGATTGTATTTATAGTTTCTAAGTCAAGCTTAGTTCCTACTTCTAAATCTTTAGTCTTTTTTGTAAGTGAGGCACCAGAAAGAATTTGATTAGCTCTTTGCTTAATACTTCTCTCTAAAATTTCTTCCTCAACAATTTTATCTTGTTGAACAGTTTCAATTTCTGCTCTTTCAATTGTTATAGATCTCTCATCTTTTTCAATCCCATGTCTATTAAAAACTCTAACATCAACAATTGTTCCACTACTACCTCGGGACATTTTTAAAGATGTGTCTGTTACATCGATTGCTTTTTCACCAAAAATTGATCTTAATAGTTTTTCTTCTGGTCCTGATGCGGAATCACCTTTTGGTGTAACTTTACCAACAAGAATATCACCAGCTTTAACCTCAGCCCCTATATAGACAATCCCTGATTCATCGAGATTTTTTAATGCTTCTTCATTCACATTGGGTATATCTCTCGTAATTTCTTCTTCACCTAATTTTGTATCTCTAGCCATAACTTCGTACTCAACAATATGAACAGATGTAAACACATCATCTGTTACACATCTTTCCGAAATTAGAATTGAGTCTTCAAAGTTGTAACCTTGCCAAGGCATAAATGCTACTGTTACATTTTTGCCTAAAGCTAGTTCACCTAATTTAGTTGATGGACCATCAGCAATAATATCACCAGATTTTACTTTATCCCCGACTCTAACTAGTGGTTTTTGGTTAATACAAGTATTTTGGTTTGATCTTTTAAATTTTTGTAAATTATAGATATCAACACCAGATTTTGTAAAATCTGTTTCCTCTGTTGCTTTAATAACAATTCTTTTACCATCAATTTTGTCAACTGTACCATCACGATTAGCAACAATAGTAACACCCGAATCTAAAGCAACATCGCTTTCAATGCCAGTTCCAACTAATGGAGATTCTGGCTTTAATAATGGCACAGCTTGTCTCATCATGTTAGATCCCATTAAAGCTCTGTTTGCATCATCATTTTCTAAAAAAGGAATTAAAGAAGCCGCAACAGAAACTAACTGTTTTGGAGATACATCAATATAATCTATATTTTTTGGGTTAGATAAAACAAAGTTTAAATTTTCTCTGCAAGGGACTAATTCTTCAAGTATTTTTCCATTTTTATCAACCTTGGCATTAGCTTGAGCAATTGTATATTTTGTTTCCTCCATTGCCGACAAATATTCAACCTTATCTTCAATAATACCATTTTTAACTTTTTTATATGGGCTTTCAATAAAACCATATTTATTAATTTTAGCATATGTAGATAAACTATTAATTAATCCAATGTTTGGTCCTTCTGGAGTTTCGATTGGACAAATCCTACCATAATGAGTTGGGTGAACATCTCTAACTTCAAACCCAGCTCTTTCTCTTGTTAAGCCACCTGGCCCTAAAGCCGATACTCTTCTTTTATGAGTTATTTCAGATAATGGATTTGTTTGATCCATAAATTGAGAAAGTTGTGAACTAACAAAAAAATCTTTTAAGGAAACTGTTAATGGTTTTGCATTGATTAAATCTTGAGGCATGGCAGATTCTATATCAAGAGTTGTCATTTTTTCTTTGATGGCTCTTTCCATTCTATAAACCCCAATACGTGCTTGATTTTCTACAAGTTCACCAACAGATCTCACTCTTCTATTTCCCAAGTGATCAATATCATCAACTTCATCTTTACCATCACGTAAATCTAACATCTTATGCACAATAGCAATAACATCATCATTTCTTAAAATTGTAATTTTGTCTGAACAGTCTAAATTTAATCTTGAATTCATTTTTACCCTACCAACATCAGAAAGATCATATCTATCAGAACTAAAAAATAGATTATTGAAAATTTGTGTAGCAATTTCTACTGTTGGTGGCTCACCAGGCCTCAACACTTTATAAACTTCTGTTATAGCTTCATTTTTATTGTTATTTTTATCATTTAAAAGTGTATTTAATAAATAGGGTCCTTTATTAATTGAATTAGTAATTGATATTTCAATTGAAGATACCTTGGCCTCTAAAATTTGCTGAATAATAGTGTCGTTTAATTCTGTTCCAATTCCAAAAGTACCTTCTTCTTCATCATCACTAACTTTAACGTCTCGATGTAGATATTTTCCATAAAGAGATTCTTGTGAAACTAGGATATCTTTTAATCCATCAGTGGCTAATTTTTTTGCAGTTAAAAAATTAATCTTATCTCCAAGTTTAATGACAATATTACCATTTTTAGAGTCAATAACTTCTTCAGAAAAATTTTTTGCTTTATAATTTTCAGGATTAAATTTTGTTTTCCATTTTCCAGATTTAGCATCAAATGAATATACTTCCTTACCATAAAATTCATCAGCAATTTCTGGTTTAGTAAGTCCTAATGCCATCAATAAAGTTGATACAAAAATTTTTTTTTTTCTATCAATCTTAAAATACAAAAAATCTTTTACATCATATTCTAGGTCTAACCATGAACCTCTATTTGGTATTACTCTACAATTAAAAAGAAGCTTACCACTAGCATGTGATTTACCTTTATCGTGGTCGAAGAATACACCTGGACTTCTGTGCATTTGATTTACAACAACTCTTTGCACTCCATTAGTTATAAAAGTTCCACTATCAGTCATCATGGGAACTTCACCCATATAAACCTCTTGTTCTTTAGCAGACAAAATATCTTTTGTATTATTTTCTTGATCTATTTCATATACAACAAGTCTTAAAGTGCACTTAAGAGCTGATGTAAAAGATAATCCTCTTTGAATACATTCTTCAGTATCAAATTTTGGTTTTTCTAAATTGTATGAAACATATTCTAATGTTGCTTTATCATTTAAATCTTCAATTGGAAAAATACCTTTAAAAACTCTATCAAAACCTTTTGATAAATCGCCTGCCTCAGAATCAAAGTCAGTTAATTGTTTATAAGAATTTTTTTGAACTTCTATTAAATTAGGAATAGATAAAGTTTCAGCTAATTTACCAAAACTTTTTCTTACATTTTTCTTTTGAGTAAAAGATAGTTGCATTTATAAATAGCTACCGATTAAAAAAATAATCAGCAATTAAGTTCTTTCTAATTAATTTATTTTAGTTCTACTTTTGCGCCTGCTGCTTCTAATTTTGCTTTGAGCTCATCAGCATCTTTTTTATTAACACCAGATTTTACTTCTTTTGGTGCTCCTTCAACTAGATCTTTTGCTTCCTTAAGACCTAAAGATGTTGCTGCTCTAACTTCTTTGATAACATTAATTTTTTTATCTCCTGCGGATATTAACATAACTGTAAAGTCATCTTTTGCTTCTTCTGCTGCTCCACCTGCCGCTGCAGCCGGTGCTGCTGCAGCCATAGCTGTAACACCCCATTTTTCTTCAAGTTGCTTTGAAAGTTCGGCTGCTTCTACAACAGTTAAACTTGATAAGTCTTCAATAATTTTATTTAGATCAGGCATTTTTTTTCACTCTTTAGATTGTTATTTTTAAGAATTTTCTGGGCTCAAAATACTCATTTTTTCAGAACGTGCAAGTAAAATACTTACAAATTTTGATGCTGGTGCTGCTAGAATTCCAACAATATTAGCTCTAGCCTCGTCTAGTGTTGGTAAATTAGCTACATTTTGTACTCCAGCTTGATCTAAAACTTCACTACCCATAATTCCACCTAAAAGCTTTAGGTTTACATTGGTTTTTGCAAATTTTGATAATATTCTTGCAGACATAATTGCGTCGTTTGAGAAAGCAACAGCTGTGGCTCCGGTAAATAAATTTGAAAGATCTTTACACTTAGTTTTTTCAAGTGCCAGTTTTGTAATTCTATTTTTAGTTATCTTAAATTTAATTCCATGTTCTCTCATTTGTGTTCTAAGCTCGTCAAGTTGTGACATTGTAAGACCTTGGTAATGGGTAACTAATACAGCTTCATTGTTTTGAAATTGAGATTCCATTTCAGTAATATAATTCTTTTTTTGTTCCCTTGTCATCATAACTATATAATTTTTCCTATTTTAACTTTGTAAGACACACCCATACTAGATGTTACAAAAGTATTTTTAATTAAATCACCTTTTAAAGTGTTATTTCCTTTTTCTTTTTCTAAGGCATCTAAGATAGCATGATAATTTTTTAACAACTGATCGTCATGAAAAGATTTTTTACCAATGCTAACACCGATATTTCCATCTTTATCATTTCTAATTTCTGCTTGCCCCGATTTTGCATCTGTTACAGCTTGTTTGATATTTTCAGAAACTGAACCTAGCTTAGGATTTGGCATAAGACCTTTGGGTCCTAAAACTTTTCCTAATTTAGAAAGTTTTACCATCATTCCAGGTGTACTGATTAATTTTTCAAAATTTAATTCACCTGATTTAATTTTTTCGATCAGCTCTTCACTACCAACTATATCCGCACCCGCATCTTTAGCTTCTTGAGCTTTAGCATCTTCACAAACGACAGCAACTTTTACTTTTTTACCAGTTCCACCAGGTAAATTAACAACTGTTCTAATGTTAACTTCACCTTTTTTTTGCTTATTATTTATTTGAAAACTTAAATCGATTGACTCATCAAATTTTGTAGTGCAATTTTTTTTAACATCAGTTAATAATTTTTCTATTACCTCATCATTTAAGTCTCTTGTTTTTTCTGGTAACTTTTTAAATCTTTTTGATGTCATTAGTCTTTAACCTCTATACCCATTGATCTTGCTGATCCTGCAATAATTTTTACAGCTTGTTCTAAACTATGTGCATTAAGATCTTTCATTTTTTGTGTTGCTATATCTTCTGCTTGTTTTTTTGTAATCGATCCGACTACACTTCTGCCAGGCTCTTTTGATCCACTTTTTAATTTAGCTGCTTCTTTAATAAAGTGAGATGCTGGGGGTGATTTAATTTCAAAATCAAATTTTTTATCTTTATATACAGTGATAATGACTGGAATTGGTTTCCCAGCAAATGCTTTGGTTTTATCGTTAAAAGCTTTGCAGAACTCCATTATATTAATTCCACGCTGTCCTAAAGCTGGCCCAACAGGCGGTGCAGGGTTAGCTTGTCCACCCATTATCTGTAATTTTATATATCCACTAATTTCTTTTGCCATTAACTTGCTTTCTCAACTTGGTTATATTCTAAATCAACAGGTGTTGGTCTTCCAAATATAGATACTGAAACTTTTAACCTTGATTTCTCTTCATCGATATCTTCAACCATCCCACTGAATGATGCAAAAGGACCATCAACAACCTGAACTTTTTCACCAATGCTGTATTCTATACCAGATTTCGGCTGTGCTACACCATCTTTTATTTGGCCCAAAATCATTTCTATCTCTTTGTCAGATACAGGCACTGGAATACCTTTTGAACCTAAAAAACCACTTACTCTTTTTAAGTTTTTGATTAAGTGATAAAGTTCATTATCCATTTCACTTTTTATTAAAATATAACCAGGAAAATATTTCTTTTTTCTTTGAATTCTTTTTCCTCTTTTAACCTCTGTTACATCATGCGTTGGAACAACGATCTCGTCAATTTTATCTGAAATATTAGCTTTTTCGGCCTCTTCTTTGATTAATGCAGCAACTTTATTCTCAAAATTTGAGTGTGATTGAACAATATACCAATTTTTCATTAAATACTTACCTTAAGTAAAGCTTCCAATAAGAACTTAAGAACTTGATCAAGAAGCAAAAAGAAAAGTGACATAATTACAGCCATTGCAAACACCATTAACGCACCTTGCATGGTCTCTTTTCCAGTTGGCCAAGAAACCTTGAAGGCTTCTTGTTTAACTTCTTGGATAAATTTTATTGGGTTTTTCATAATATAAATTTTAAGCTTATTGGCAGGAGCGGAGGGACTCGAACCCTCAGCCTCCGGTTTTGGAGACCGGCGCTCTACCAATTGAGCTACACTCCTATAGAAGTTTACTCTATAATTTTAGTTACTACTCCAGCTCCAACTG
>Ga0307986_10003028_pt1 | contig 11836 bp, 12 predicted proteins | sample EllFjometageno82_FD_203170 | JGI IMG/M metagenome (GOLD analysis project Ga0307986, IMG submission 203170) | Marine microbial communities from Ellis Fjord, Antarctic Ocean - #82 | ecosystem: Environmental > Aquatic > Marine > Unclassified | place: Southern Ocean | collected 2014-10-09
CTTCATTGTATTAAGTGATAGTGCTACCTTCGCTTATAAGGTTGATAATTACTATACACCGGAGCATGATCGAGGTATTGCTTTTAATGATGCCCAACTTAAAATTGATTGGCAATTATTAGCAGAAGAGTTCCAACTCTCAGACAAAGATAAAACTCATCCATCTTTAGCCAATGCTAAAGATTTGTTTGAGTAGCTGATAGTCATGAGAATACTCGTTACTGGCAAGAATGGTCAATTAGGTAGATCTATTTACAAGTTAGTCAATACTGGTAGCAAAATAGACAATAATCAAAGTTCTGATGATTTTATCTTTGTTGGCAGAGAGGAACTAGACTTAAGTAGTGAGAGTAGTGTTAGCGACTACTTTAGCAATAATGATAAGTTTGATATTATCATTAACTGCGCAGCCTACACCCAAGTTGATAAAGCAGAGCAAGAAGCAGTACTAGCAAACCAAATTAATCATCTAGCCGTAAAACAACTAGCAAGCATTGCCAATGAACAGAAAGCAAGACTAATACATATCTCTACTGACTATGTCTTTGATGGAGAGAGTGATAAGCCCTACATAGAAACTGATAAAACCAATCCAATCAATGTTTATGGCAAAACCAAGCTCGCTGGAGAAAAAGCACTGCAAGCAGTGATGCCAACTAACGCTATTATCATTAGAACCAGCTGGCTTTATTCTGAATATGGCAATAACTTTGTTAACACCATGCTAAAACTTAGCAAAGAGCGAGAGAAGTTAAATGTGGTCAATGATCAAATAGGCTCACCTACTTATGCAACTGATTTGGCAGGTGCAATATTAGAGATTATAAAGAATAAAGAATTTACAGGAGGAGATCAAGCGACTCAGATTTATCATTACTCAAATGAGGGTGAGATAAGTTGGCACGATTTTGCTAAAGAAATTTTTGAATTGGCGGATATTCAATGTAACATTACTGCTATAACAACTGAGCAATATCCAACACCTACTAAAAGGGCCTTATATTCGTATTTAGACAGTTCAAAAATTATAGATGATTTTGATTTGAAGACTCTTGAGTGGAAAGAGTCTATAGGTAGGTTCATCAAACTATTTGAGTCAAATATTAAGTGCTATTGTTTATAGAAAAAAATACTCTAGAATAATTAACTTATGTCAAAATACGAGATTTAAGTAACTCAATATTTATTATGATAAATCTTTTTCAACCAAGCCTCGGAAATGAAGAGCTCTCACTAATCAAAGATGTATTTGCCAGCAATTGGCTAGGAAAAGGTAGTGGAGTTAAAGATTTTGAAAGTAAATTTGCAACAAGCTTGTCAAGTAATTCTGAAAATTTTCTGTCAACCACCAGTTGCACTGAAGCTATATTCTTATCTGCTAAATTATTCAATTTTTCCAAGATTGACGAAATTATTGTACCCACAATTTCATTTCCTTCTGTTGGTAGTGCCATTATTGAGTCTGGGGCAAAAATAGTCTTTTGTGATGTTGACAAGCATTCTCTCAATGTGAGATCGAAAGATATTCAAAAAGCCATATCTAACAAAACCAAGGCTGTCTACATTACTCACTATGGTGGAATTCCTTGCGAGATGGATGAGATTATTGAGCTTTGTAATCAGAATAAAATTATAGTGATTGAAGATTCTGCTTGTGCGGTTCGTAGCTTTTATAAAGGTCAAGCTTGTGGCACAATTGGCGACATGGGTATGTGGTCGTTCGATGCAATGAAAACACTATCTACTGCTGATGGTGGAATGATGTATATAAAAGATGCTGATAAGCGCATAGAGGCAGAAGAGAGTTTATATCTTGGTCTACCAGTAAAAAGCAAGAGTGGTCTTGATTCATCATCAGAGAATGCCGCTAACTGGTGGGAATTCGAGATGAATAGAACGGGTAGGCGCGCTATTATGAATAATGTCACGGCTGCCATGGGCTTATCTCAACTGAATAAATTGAGTGCTTTTATCGATAAACGAAAAAATATTTTCGAAAAATATATCCATGAGCTAGGACATATTGGTGATATTAAATTACCACCAACACCTGAATTTGAATATAAATCTTCTTATTATTTCTTTTGGATTCAAACTGAACGTCGTGACGAACTGGCAAAATTTTTATTAGATAAAGGCGTCTATACAACTTTTAGATATTGGCCACTTGATAAAATCGAACTATTTTCTAAATATGTAATTGAAGAATATCCAAATTCTAATTATGCAGCCTCATATACTCTCAATATCCCTCTGCATCAATCCTTGTCTGATGAAGATGTCGATCTAGTCATAAATAGCATTAAGGAATTTTATGCTCAATTGTAAAAAACTACTAATAACCGGCGGAGCAGGCTTCATTGGCTCTGCTGTTATTCGTCATATTATCAACAACACTGATCATAGTGTTATTAATGTTGATAAATTAACTTATGCAGGCAATTTAGAGTCTTTAACTTCCATTGAAGATAATGAAAGGTATACATTCGAACAAGTAGATATTTGTAATGCTGCTGAGATTAAACGTGTTTTTAATGAGCATCAGCCTGACATTGTTATGCATCTTGCAGCTGAATCGCATGTAGATAGATCTATTGATGGTCCTGGTGAATTTATCCAAACTAATATTGTTGGCACTTATTTACTATTAGAAGAAGCTAGATACTATTGGTCTAATCTAGATAGTAATAAGAAAGATAATTTTAGATTCCACCATGTATCTACTGATGAGGTCTATGGCGATCTAGAGGGAACAGATGATCTGTTTACTGAAGATACACCTTATGCACCTAGCTCACCTTACTCTGCAGCTAAAGCAAGCTCAGATCATCTAGTACGTGCATGGCAACGTACTTTTAAATTCCCAACACTGATTACCAATTGCTCCAATAACTATGGTCCTTACCAGTTCCCTGAAAAGCTCATTCCACTTATTATGCTCAATGCGCTAGAAGGTAAAGATTTACCAATCTATGGCAATGGCAAACAAATACGTGATTGGCTCTATGTTGATGATCATGCAAGAGCATTATTACATGTGGCGCTAACTGGTAAGATTAGTCAAACATACAATATTGGTGGACATAATGAATTACAAAATATTGATGTTGTTAAAACGGTTTGTAGTATCTTAGATGAGCTAGTACCAAGTAAGCTTGATGGTATCGATAAGTATGAACAACTTATTGCCTATGTAGGTGATAGAGCGGGACATGACGTTAGATACGCTATAGATGCAACTAAGATAGCAAATGAACTTAATTGGATGCCAGATGAAACATTTGCAACAGGTATTAAAAAGACTGTTGAATGGTATTTGGATAACAAGATCTGGTGTGAGCGCGTGCAAGATGGTAGTTATCAGGGTGAGAGATTGGGGGTTATGTCAAATGAATAAAGTTAATATTATATGCATGAAGTGGGGCGATAAATTTCCCGCTGAATACGTAAATAGACTCTATGGAATGGTTGCTCGGAATTTAAATCTTTCTTTTAGATTTGTATGCTTTACTGAAAACAGTAATGGTATTCGAGATGAGGTTGAAATACAGGGCCTTCCTGAACTAGACCTACCTCCTGGGGCCCCAGAAAGAGGCTGGAGAAAGCTTACCGTCTTTAAAGAAGCCTTTGGTGGCTTAAAGGGAAAAACTTTGTTTTTAGATTTAGATATAGTGATTGTAGGAAATTTGGATAAATTCTTCACTCATTCAGGTGAATTCTTAATTGCACATGATAAGAAAAATTCAACAAAAATAGAGGGAAATTCTTCTGTATTTAGATTTGAAATTGGCCAATATTCGCAGATTCTGGATTATTTTGAGAAAAACTCTGAACTAGTCAAGAATGAAGTGCGCCATGAACAAGCTTACTTATCAAGAGAAATTCACAAACTTGGAAAACTAGAATACTGGCCAGATGAATGGGTGCCTAGTTTCAAGTATCGATGTTGCCCATCATGGATAAAATCTTGGTTTAAAGCTCCATTTATTCCAGATAATGCAAAAGTTATTATTTTTCATGGCTTGCCCAATCCTCCAGAGGCAATTAAAGGTATTAGTGGAAAATGGTATCGACATATACAGCCATCTCTATGGATTGCTCAACATTGGAAAGAATAATGTCAGATATTACAACTTCAGTTATTATTCTTAACTATCGAAGCCTAGGCTATGTTGCTGATTGTATTAACTCAATCAATCAATACCCCCCAAAAGATAGTTATGAAATTATTGTTGTAGATAATGATTCTCAAGATGAGAAATTTGACGATTTCTGCAATAAATATAGCCATGTTAAATGCATAGAAAACTCAGGTAATTATGGCTACTCTAGCGGCAGTAACCTAGGTGCAAAAATTGCATGTGGAAAGTATTTGGTATTTCTAAATCCTGATACAGAATTAACTGAATCTCCTGCTATTGACGTGATGATTGAGTATGCTAGAAACAACCAGGATACTGGGATTATTTCTTGTAGAAAGATTAAACCAGGTAACAAATTAGAAAGAGAAGTTACTTTCATTAACCCGTGGCTTACCTTAGGTATTATTCGAAGCCTTTACAAAAAAATATTTAAGAACACGATCGATGAAATATATCCTAAAAATTCTAATATTTGGCATCCAGAATGGTTAACTGGCTCTATTTTCCTTATTACTCATGACATTTATAAGCAAATAGGTGGCCTATCTGAACAAGATTATTGGATGTATTTTGAAGAAATGGATTTGGCTCATAAAATAAATCAAATTAATAAAACCATTACACTTATCAGAAATGTAGAAGTTAAACATCAACATGGTGGTTCTTCAAGAATCAACCCAAAAACTTCAGCCATTACTAAATCAGAAGTAATGATTTCAAGACATGTTTATATTCAAAAATTCTATTCGGGCATTAATCGCATACTATTGCATGTTAGCATGTTAACTATTAGCTTAAGCTTAAAGCTAATTATTGCGTTGGTCAGCCTACCTTTTGCATGGACAAATAAGGGTCGAGCTTCTTTATTATTATTAAATACATCTATTCAATATTATTTTCATGCTTTTATTGACCGAAGCTGGAAAAGTCGCAGACTTAAAAGGGGTCAGTCATGAAGAAAGAAGCCTGGTATAGGCCGCTCATTAGCGCATATCGAAAGAAGAAAAGTCAACACTTGGCGCTACAATTTTCTACAATTTTGGAAGACCTTAGAGATGAAATTCCAGTAATAATTATTTGTTATAACAACGGCGTTTATGCAGAAAACTTAGCTTGCCAATTTAACAAATTCAATATAAAACCAATTATTATTGATAATAATTCTTCCGATAGTGACACAATTGAAACTCTTAAAAAATTGGTTAATGATGAAATTGCATATGTAGCATATTCTGATAAAAATTATGGTCATTTTGTCGGGCTGCTTGATCCAATCTATCAACAACTACCGAATTATTTTGCCTACACTGATCCAGATTTAGATCTTAATAAAAATTTGCCAAAAACCTTTGTTCAGGATTTAATTCAATTAACTCAAGAATATAGAGTTTATAAAGCCGGGTTTTCATTGGATTTGCTTGATAATGAGAATGTTATTGACGCCGCACAAAATGTATCACAAACAAAGCCGTTTAACTATCAAAAGGCCTTTGGTGTTCGCGAATATGAAGATCGATTCTGGAGGTTGCCAATAAAACACAACAAGCTAGAAATTTATTATGCTCCTATAGATTCTACTTTTGCAATATATAATAAAAGTAATTATCGAGGTGATTTTTATGATGCTCTAAGAGTTTCTGGAAACTACAGCGCCATTCATCTACCCTGGTTTCCAGATTTAGACATTATGAATCAGGAGCAAAAGAAAGCTTACTTAAATAGTGATAGAAAAAAAGATACAACATGGGTTAAAAAATAATAAAAAAGCTCTCAGTTGTTATTCTTAACTATACACATACTTCAATAGAAAGAGAAATACGGAAAAGTTATAAATTAGAATATGAAAAAAGATAAAACTAACTTTGAAAAATGGTTTTCTTTATCGAGACACCTTAGAAGATCTGGTGCTAAAAAGCTTTCATCATTTATTTCGACAGATTTCAAGTCACAAAGTCAGCAGATCATACTTGGGGATGAAGTAATTTGCACGCATGGTAGCTCTAATAGCGTAGAAGAACACTTTTCTGCCTTAAAGGATGAATTTGTTGATCAAAGTGAGCTTTGCTATACACATGCAAAAATTATTGTACTTATTAGGCGAGAATTTGAAGTCGATAATCACTTTGAATTACTTAAACAGCTTTGGGCTGAAGAAAAGAAATACTTATTAAAAAACTTAAATACCCGCTGGCTTATCGCAGCCACTGATACTTTTGCAGACTATTCTGATGATGATGCAATTAAGGGTTTATCTATTGCATGTGTTTGCCTGCTTAATACTGTCAAACTTCAAGAATCAGAGCGGTTTATTACTAATGCACAGAACTGTGGAGATGACCAAGAAAAAATCAATAGACTTGATAACGAAGAAAGGTTTGCATTATTTGACGGCACTTCGGTGTTCAAATTTGGCACCGATGACACGCTTAGAAATATGCGCTGGAGAATTGATAAAGTTGCAAAACTAAATGTTGCTGGTGAAATTCTATTAGAAATTTTTAAGCGATTACAAAAGTTTGACACCGTGTATAAGCGAACTAAAGATAGACATGCTCGTAAAAAAACAGGTTGGTGGTAAGTGGATATTTTAATTATTAGTCTACCTAATGCAAAAGAACGGTGTGATTTTCAACAAAATCAACTGTCTAAATTAGGCTTAGAATTTGAATTTTTAGATGCAACTTCAATTCATGATTTGAATGAAGCCACCTATAAACAGCATTATCAAGATTGGCAACGCCCTCTAAAAAATACTGAAGTTGCTTGTTATTACTCTCATCGCCGTGCGTGGGATAGGGTTATTCAATCTAACAAGCCTGTATTAATTTTAGAAGATGATGCCTTGCTATCAAAATGTGTACCTGCTTTACTTAAGGACCTACTCTCTAGGAAAGATGCTGATTTAATTAATTTTGAAAATAGAGCCAGAAAAAAATTTGTATCTCGATCTTTTGAAGCTATAACTTGCAATTCAAAATTACTAAGGCTTTATCAAGATAGAACTGGCGCTGCTGGATATATTTTATGGCCCTCTGGCGCCAAAAAACTCATTCAATGTGAAGAGAAAAAAGGCATTGCATTGGCTGATGCGCACATTACCGCTTGTAATGATTTAATTACATATCAAGTTGAGCCTGCGCCTATTGTTCAATTGGATCATTGTGAGTATTATGGCATTAAAAATCCACTTAGTAATAATGCATCTGATTCAAGTGTTAGCAGTCGTAACAACTCAAAAGGAGGTGTATTTTTCTGGCTTAAGAGAATCTTCTTTCAATTCAAATTAGGAGTTCATCAATTAACCCTAATATCAAAATCTAAAAGACGATATATAAAAATAAAACCAGGAGATTTTAATGACGAAAGAGAATAAAACAATTGCTATTGTAATTCCAAGTCTTCAAGGAAATGGTGCTGAGCGAGTTATGTTAAATCTGGCAACAAGTCTCCAGCAGTATGGACACAATGTTCATATCATTATTTTTAAAGAGATCATTGAATTAAAATATGATAAAAATATCAATATACATTTTTTTAAGAAGCATTTTCGTTGGATTCCAAGAAGTATAAGGGGCGCTATATTGTCCCCTATTTTAGATAAATTCATTATTCAACATTGCGGCAAGCCTGATTTAGTTCTGTCTAATCTATTGCCAGTCGATAGAATACTTTCTTATAGTCGATTAAATGTTTATATGGTTATACAAAATACCATGAGTAAAGAAATTACTGGATTTGAAAGAAATTTGTCTGATATGGCAAAAATATATACAAGAAAGCCTACTGTTTGCTGCTCAAAGGGAGTCATGAAGGATTTTGTTAGTTTATTTTCAGAATACCATCTAGAAAAAACATGCTGTATTTATTCCCCAATAGATCCTATTTTTATCAAAAATATGGGGTGCTCATTGTCCTCAGTCCCTTTCAAAAACTATATCATACATGTTGGTAAATTTAGCGAACAAAAAAGACATGATATACTTATAAAAGCATATTATAAAAGTGGCGTGAGTGAGAAGTTAGTCCTCCTAACTAAGGGGAGTATAACTATTGAGCAGAAAATGAAGACACTAGTTAAATCCTTAAAAATTGAAGACAAAGTTATATTTGCAGGGTTTAAGTCAAACCCATATCCTTATGTGAAACATGCAAAGCTTATGGCTCTTTCATCTGCGTATGAGGGTTTACCTACAGTGATATTGGAGTCGTTAGTATTAGGAACGCCAGTAATCAGCACGGATTGTGAGTCGGGACCAAGAGAAATATTACCTCAAAAAAATCTTACTCCTGTTGGTGATATAGACGCATTGTCCAAAAAAATCAGAGATGCAATGAAAAATATAGACAATTTCAAAACTAATATCGATGAGGTTTTTTTGCTAGAGAGAACTACTAATAAATATCTAGATCTGGCAGAGTAATGATGTCTATTTTTTGTATATATGATAAGTTGTTAGCTTATTTTGCGTATTTAGCATGATAATTGGTAATGGATTTTTAGCTAAAAACTTACACCACCATGGTGTAAATGAATTATCATTAATTGTACTTGCTTCTGGTATTGGAGACTCAAAATGCAATTCTATTAAGGAGTTTGGGCGTGAAGTAAATTTAATTACTAAAAATATTAAGCTGGCAAAAGAGTTAAGCTACCCATTAATATATTTTTCTTCAATTACAGCTGATTTGGAAACGCCCTATATTAAACATAAAAAAAATTGTGAGAGAATCATACAAGATTCAAACGTACAGCATTGTATTATTAGATGCCCGCAACTTATCGGCTATAATTTAAATAGCCATCAATTGGTGGGCTATTTATATCAGAAAATTCTTAAACAGCTACAATTTAATATCTTTAAGGATGTTGAGAGAAATATACTAGATGTTGAATGCTTGGCAAATTTCATAAAATTATGGGTTGTTAGCCCTGACTATAATCTGATTAACATAGGAAATGAAGTAAACATTAAGGTAACTGAGCTGGTTGAGTTAATTGAAAAACAATTAAATTTAAAGGCTAATTCCATAAAAATTAGCAGTAAATCATCGACATACAATGTTGATCAACATCCCAGCTGGAATGAGTTGGAATTGTTTGGACTTAATAGACAGTTACCATATAAAGAATTAATTACTAAATATCTTTAATAATGGAACGAATGAGGAATTTTGAGTAAAAAACCAGGCTTTTATGACTAATAGAATCTTAAAGCATTGCATACTTAGCAAGACTTTTTCTTTGGATTTACCAGATACATTGGGAATTAGAGTTCGTTTAAACTTAATTAATATAAAATTTACCCCTATATCATTATTGAACTTATTGACCTATGAATGAGCCTCTTTTAAAGCAAAAATATTCAAATATCGTTAACATCTTGCTGTTCTTATTTCCAATTGCTCTTTTGGGTCTGAAATCAGCAGGCGATTTAGTTTTAGCTTTTTTGATGCTAATGGGTCTTTATATTGCCTTTATAGATAAAATAAATCCATTTAAACAATCAGAATTAAAATTAGTATCGAGGCTGACTGTTGCTTATTACACTGTCATCGTTCTATCTATTTTTCTTTCAGGCAAAAGTATTGATTTGCTGCATTATCTCGGCAGGGACTTGGCTTTCTTATTTGCTCCTTTGATTGCATTGGCAATCTATAAAGCTGATATTGATTTTAATCGATTGATTTTAGGGATTAAGTTAAGCTTAATTATGATAGGTGGGTATGTACTCTATCAACACCTAGCAAATGGTGTGATAATGGATTGGAGGCTATCACTTGGTATTACTCCAACCTTAACCATGCTAATGTTGGTTTTCTCATGGATAAATATCAATCATGAAAATAAATATAACTTATTGCTAACCATAATTAGCTCCATATTGGCATTTAGCCTCTTAATCCTTGCTGCAAGACGCAGTACATTTTTAGCGCTTATTATATTGAGTGTACTATTTCTTTTTCTAAATAGTAAATTTACTGTCAACAAGAATAGAAATATTATATTCGCTGCCGCATTGGCCTTGATTTTTGCATCTATTGTGTTGACTCAAGCAAACTTGGTAAATAGGTTTTTAGTTGCTATCGAAAATGTAAATGAATGGAGTATTGGTGACAAGATTACTAATTCATCAACCGGAATAAGACTAGAAATGTATAAAGGGGGCTTGTTAGCATTCAAAGAAAAACCAGTATTTGGACATGGCTATCGAAACACAACAGGACCAACTTCAAAATTCATCAATAATCAAAACTTTGCTAGTACAATATCTTTACATTCTCATTTACATAACACTTTTATCAATACCTTAGTTTTTGGAGGTGTCATTGCATTGATAGTAGTACTTACCTTGTTATTCCTGCCTTTAAAAAAATTTTGGCAAGCATTTAAAGAGAATAACAATATTAAATATGCGTCCTTAGGTATATTGCTAATGAGTGGCTATATTATACTTAGTGCAACTAATGGAATGCTGGGGGGTGTTGCGGAAAATTCTTTTTTTATATTCTTCTTGTCTCTTCTTCTCCCAAAAATTTTTAAAAAATAAATTTGGGCATGAGGTCAATTGACTAGGTTTTGATTAATTGACAATGTTGTGCCTGGCCATCTCTTTTCGTAAAGACGGCCTTAAAAAATTAGCGTTGCTCATGTGCCATAATCTCTAAACAGTTCAATTACTAGAACGCCAAAACCTACCTAGTTAAGTATTTGCATGATTTGTCAATCTGATTTACGTGCTATCTTTATTTGATTTTCCCTATGTTTTTGTTATAAGAGAATACTACTTTTACTGGATGTTATTTTTTGGGAGGATTATAATTTTGATTGGAAATAAGAAAAGTAAACTATTAACAGGCAAAGAACAATTCCTTCTTAAAAAAGTTCCCAGACATGGATTTCTAAATTTTAATGATATAATTAGTTGCTTAATTATACTGATATAAACAATTTATTATGAGTGACAATATACCAATTGATAAGCCTATTAATTTTATTCGTCATCAAATAAATGATGATCTGGATTCTAGATTACATACATCTATTCAAACACGCTTTCCGCCTGAACCAAATGGCTACTTACATATCGGCCATGCAAAGTCAATTTGTTTGAATTTTGGCTTAGCGAAAGACTATAACGGCAAGTGTAATTTACGCTTTGATGACACCAACCCTGCCAAAGAAGATATAGAGTTTGTAGAATCAATCAAGGCAGATGTTAAGTGGTTGGGCTTTGAATGGGATGGTGAAATCCAATATAGCTCTAATTATTTTTCAAAATTTTACGAATACGCATGTGAACTGATTAACAAAGGCTTGGCGTATGTATGTTTTTTAAATGCTGAAGAAACTCGCGAGTATCGAGGCACACTTAAAGAAGCTGGGAAAAATAGTCCATATCGCGAAACTTCCATTGAAGAAAATTTAGCGCTACTTGCTAAAATGAAACAAGGGAAATTCTCAGAAGGTGAGTGCGTACTTCGCGCTAAGATTGATATGGCCAGCTCGTTTATGTGTATGCGCGATCCAGCGCTGTATCGTATTCGCTTTGAAAAACACCACCAAACTGGCAATGAATGGCGTATTTATCCAATGTATGATTTTGCCCATTGTATTTCAGATGCAATTGAAAATGTTACTCACTCTTTATGCACATTAGAGTTTCAAAATAATCGACATTTGTACGATTGGATTC
>Ga0307986_10003029_pt1 | contig 11835 bp, 12 predicted proteins | sample EllFjometageno82_FD_203170 | JGI IMG/M metagenome (GOLD analysis project Ga0307986, IMG submission 203170) | Marine microbial communities from Ellis Fjord, Antarctic Ocean - #82 | ecosystem: Environmental > Aquatic > Marine > Unclassified | place: Southern Ocean | collected 2014-10-09
CTAGATTTTTAATTTTTTCTTTTAAATATTTTTGTTCCCTTAAGAGTTCAGTGTGTTTTTTTTCTATCTCATTTTTTTCATTTAGAAAATAATCTCTTTCTTTCTTTAGTTCTTCAGTTTTTAATTCAACATGTGAATAACTATTGGACAAATTGCTCAATTTTTCGATTAAGCTATTTAAATTTTTTTCTTTATTTTCTAAATTACTCATTTAAATCATATTAATATCTCGAAAAAATAATTCTACAAGGTATTTAAAATAGTGATTACAAATTTAAACCAATTAGCAAATGCAGTAAGATTTTTGTCAATTGATGCTGTGCAAAAAGCTAATTCTGGCCACCCCGGAATGCCTATGGGCATGGCAGATGTAGCGACAGTCTTATTTAGAGATCATTTAAGATTTAATCCTCAAAACCCAAACTGGGCTAATCGTGATAGATTTATTTTATCAGCCGGTCATGGTTCGATGCTGCTTTATTCATTGCTTTATTTAACCGGCTATAAAGATTTTACAATTGAAGAGATTAAAAATTTTAGACAAATGAATTCTATTTGTGCTGGGCATCCAGAATACAAAAAAAATTCTGGGATTGAGACTACAACAGGACCTCTTGGTCAAGGCTTGGGTAATGCTGTTGGTTTGGCAATAGGAGAAGAAATATATAGAAAAAAATTTAGTTCAAGTATTGTTGACCATAAAACATATGCCATCGTTAGTGATGGAGATTTAATGGAAGGTATTAGCCATGAAGCGATGAGTTTAGCTGGGCATCTAAAATTAAAAAATTTGATTGTGTTTTTTGATAATAATAAAATTTCTATAGATGGACCTACGTCTTTAAGTGTTTCTGATGACTATAAAAAAAGATTTGAATCTTATGGCTGGAATTATTTGGAAATAAACGGACATAACTACAAACAAATTACTAATGCGATAAAAAAAGTTTCTAAGTCAAAAAAACCTAATATTATTTCCTGCAAAACAGTTATTGGTTTTGGTTCACCTAATAAATCTGGAAAATCTTCTTCTCACGGATCACCTCTGGGTGATGAAGAAATAGCGCTTGTTAGAAAAAAATTAAAATGGCCTCACACTTCATTTGAAATACCTGAGGATATTTTAAAAGCTTGGAGAAAAATTGGAGAGAAAGGAAATACCTTAGAAAAAAAATGGTCTTCGAATTTAAATAAAAAAAATTCTAAAATAAAAAAAGAGCTAGAGTCAATTCAAAAAAATATAAATCTAAAAAATCTTGACTTTTTGATAAACACTGAAAAAGAAAAATATTTTAAGGAAAAGCCTAGTAAAGCCACAAGAGAATGTTCGTCGATGACTATAGAAGCGGTTACAAAACTACTTCCAGAAATCATAGGTGGTTCTGCTGATTTAAGTGGATCTAATAATACTAAAACCAAAAATTCAAAAGTTATTTCTTCAAAAAACTTTAATGGGAATTATATTCACTACGGAGTCAGAGAACATGGAATGGCGGCGGCAATGAATGGCTTAGCTTTATATGGTGGGCTAATTCCTTATGGGGGAACTTTTTTGATTTTTTCTGATTATTGTAAACCATCAATAAGACTATCGGCATTAATGGGACTAAAAGTTATCTATATTTTCTCTCATGACTCTATTGGTTTAGGGGAAGATGGCCCGACACATCAACCAATTGAACAACTTGCAGGCTTAAGAGCTATTCCTAATTTAAATGTTTTTAGACCTGCTGACATAAATGAAACTTTGGAGTGCTGGCAGATAGCTTTAAAAAGTAAAAATACACCTAGTGCTATAGCTTTATCGAGGCAGAAATTACCATATATCAATCCTTCTCACACAAAAGAAAATAAGAGTGAGCTTGGTGCTTACATAGTAAGTGCCACATCACAAAATAGTATGGTAACATTAGTTGCGTCAGGTTCTGAGGTTGAGTTGGCACTTCAAGCGCAAAAAGAGCTAAAAGAAGTAAATATAGATTCAAAAGTTATTTCTATGCCTTGCCAAGAATTATTTAATCAACAAAGTGTCAACTACAGAAATAAAATAATTAATAAAGATATACCTGTAATTACTATTGAGGCAAGTAGCGTAAGTAGTTGGGAAAAATATTCGAAAAATAATATGGGTATAGAGACTTTTGGTGAAAGTGCTCCCTTCAAAGAAGTCTATAGCCATTTTAACTTAACTAGTGCTAAGATAGTTGAACTTACTAAAAAAATAATTACAAAATAGTCTTAAAATACCATGCAAGGAATAAAATATTTTCCTCAAGAACTTAAAATTAGAGGCAAAAGAATAATTGTCAGAGTTGACTTGAACGTTCCTATAAAAAATAAAAAGATTCAGGATTATACTAAAATTGCACAGTCGCTCCCCTTCTTGCAAAACTTAATAAATAGAAAATCAAAAATTATTTTAATTTCTCACCTGGGAAGGCCAAAAGGAATAAAAGATAGCTCTTTATCTTTACTCCCTATCTACAAATATTTAAAAGAAAAACTAAATACAAATATGTATTTCTATACAGGAGAAGTTGATGATGACATTAAAGAAAAAATTTTTTACTTAAATGAAAGTGAAATTCTTTTAATGGAAAACATAAGATTTTCTAAAGAAGAAACTGAAAATAATGAAAATTTCTCAAAAAAACTAGGAGAACTTGGTGAAATATATGTGAATGATGCTTTCTCTTGTTCCCACCGTAAACAATCATCTATCTACGGTATTACAAAATTTGTAAAAGAAATTTACGCTGGGCCTCTTATAGAAAAAGAAATAACGGCTATCAATTCAGTAATTGAAGATAAAAAAAAACCAGTTACTTGTATTATTGGTGGCTCAAAAGTTTCGACAAAAATAGGAGTTATATCTAATCTAGCAAAAAGTGTAAGTAACATAATTATTGTTGGCGCTATGGCTAACAATTTTTTAGCATACAAGAAATATGAAATTGGCAGGTCACTAAAAGAAGAAAATTCAGAAAATGTAGTAAAAAAAATTTTAGATGACGCAGAAGAAAATAAATGTAAAATTATAATCCCTGAAGACTGTTTGGTGTCAAAAAGTTTTGAAGGTGATGCTGTTTCAAAAGATGTAAAATCTTTAGAAAAAGATGATATCATTTTAGATATAGGTCCCAAAACCATAAAAATTATTGAAGAAGCTATAGATAACTCAAATACAGTTATGTGGAATGGCCCTGCGGGCTACTTTGAAAATAAAAACTTTGCATTGGGCACTAATGCTATTGCTCAAAAAGTTTCTGAAAATACTAAAAATAAATCTCTAATTTCTGTGCTTGGCGGTGGAGATACAGTTTCTGCTATAAACAATATTGACCTTGAGCTGTCTTTTACTCACTTATCAACAGCAGGTGGAGCATTTCTAGAATATCTTGAGGGAAAAGACTTGCCTGGTTTGAGTGTTTTACAATAAAGATTATTAAATGTCTTTAGAAGAAATAGCAAAAAAAATGTGTGCCAAAGGTAAAGGTATACTAGCTGCTGACGAAAGTACTGGCACAATGGATAAGAGACTAAGTATTGTTGGTGTTGAGTGTACAGATAAAAATAGATTAAATTTTAGAGAAACTATTTTTACTTCAGATGCTATGAAAAAATTTATTGGCGGTGTTATTCTTTTTGACGCAACTATTAGAGAGAAAACGAGCATGGGTATTTCTATTCCTGATTTATTAAAAAGACATGACTCTATTGTGGGCATTAAAGTGGATACAGGAGCAAAAAAATTAGCTGGTTCTCTTGAGGAAACAGTAACTGAAGGATTAGACGGATTAAGAGAAAGATTAAATGAATATTACAAACTTGGTGCAAGATTTACAAAGTGGAGAGCTGTTTACCATATTGGAGAAAATTATCCATCGGTTCAAAGCATAAAGTCTAACGCGCACATGTTGGCAAGATATGCGGCTTTAGTTCAGGAGGCTAATATGGTTCCAATTGTTGAGCCAGAAGTTTTAATGGAAGGTGATCATGATATTGACAAATGTTTTAAAGTAACAACTGACGTTTTAAATGAATGCTTCAACGAACTAGCTACCCAAAAAGTTTCATTGAAAGGTGTTGTGTTGAAACCAAATATGATCATACCTGGATTCAAAAGTTCTAAGAAAGCAACATCAGAAGAAATAGCTAAAAAAACATTAGATTGTCTAAAAAAAAATGTTCCAAGTGAAGTACCAGGAATAGCATTTCTATCAGGCGGACAATCTGAACAAGAAGCAACGAATAATTTAAATGCAATTAATAAAATAAATGACACTAATTTTCTTATCACCTACTCTTACGGAAGAGCTTTACAACAAAGCGCTTTAAAAACATGGTCAAAAGAAATGAGCAATACAAAAGCTATTCACGATGTTTTTAACCATAGAGCAAAAATGAATGGGCTTGCTTCTAAAGGTGAGTGGTCTCAAGCGTTGGAAGTTTGAAACGATTTATATATTTAATTTCACCCAACAAAATATACCTAAATTTTTATAAAGATTTAGAAAAAGTTTTGTCTTCTAAAAAAGTAAATTTTTTTCAACTAAGATTAAAAAAAACACCTAAAAATTTAATTATAAAAATCGCAAAAAAAATAAAAAAAATTACTAGAAAATATAAAGTTAAACTTATAATAAACGATGACTCTAAGCTAGCGAAAGAAGTTAATGCTGACGGTTGTCATATAGGACAGTTTGATAACACAGTAGATTTGGCAAGAAAAAATATTAAAAATAAAATTATAGGAATTACCTGTCACAACTCCAGAGTACTTGCTTTGGAAGCTTCTAAAAATAAAGCTGACTATCTTGCTTTTGGATCCTTTTTTAAATCAAAACTTAAGCCAAGTGCAAAAAAAGCAGATCTTAAGATATTATTTTGGGCTAAAAAAAATATAAAAAAACCAATTGTTGTAATAGGTGGAATTACTGATAAAAATTATAAAAAATTAATTTTAGCTGGAGCGAATTATATTGCAATATCAAGTTTTATTTGGAATAACCCAATTTTAAAACCAGCAATTGCAATTAATAGATTTAAGTAAATGAAAATATCAGCCGTAGAAGTTAAACCTGGAATGATCATTGAGCATAAAAATGATTATTGGAATGTTTTAAAAGCACAGCATGTAAAGCCGGGTAAGGGTGGAGCATTTAATCAGGTTGAGCTTAAAAGTATTACTAAGGGTACAAAATTAAATGAAAGATTTCGTTCAAGTGAAACTATTGAAAAAGCAGAACTAGAAGAGAGAAAATTTAATTTTTTATATTTGGATGAAAATAATTTCCATTTTATGGATAATAAAACTTTTGAACAAATCTCAATTCCAAAATCTTTAACGGAAGAGAAGTACAAACTTTTAAAAGAAAATTTAGAAGTATCAATTACTTTTATGGGTGAAAAACCACTGTCAGTTCAGCTACCTAATAATGTAGAATGTATTGTAGATATTACTGACGTGGCAATAAAAGGCCAGACAGCGGCATCTTCTTATAAACCCGCTACACTAGATAGTGGTTTAAAGATAAATGTGCCTCCATTTGTTGAATCAGGAGATAAAATAATACTTGATACAAGAACACTGGAGTACGTAAAAAAAATCAATTAATGAGACTCAATTCACCACGTATGAATGTAATTTATAACGCCTGTATGAAGGCTTCAAAATCAATGATTAGAGATTTTGGTGAAATAGAAAAATTACAAATATCTGCAAAAGGTCCTGGCGACTTCGTTACAAACGCAGATAAAAGATCAGAAAAAATTATAATCGAAGAACTTCTAAAAGCTCATCCAGATTACGGTATATTGAGTGAAGAAACTGGTGAAATTAATAAAAATAATAAAGAAAAAAGATGGATAATCGACCCTATTGATGGAACTATGAATTTTTTAAAAGGAGTTCCCCATTTTGCAATATCTATTGCATATGAAGAAAATGGAGAAGTGGTTTGTGGACTTGTTTTTGATCCAATAAAAGATGAGCTTTTTGTTGCTGAAAAAGGTAATGGAGCTTTTTTAAACAACTCTAGAATTAGAGTTACTAACAAAAAAAAATTATTTGAATCTTATTTAGCTACTGGTGGGCCAAAATTTAACTCAAAACACAAAAATAAAATTTTTGATGAGTATGTAAAAATTTCTAACATTGTTAATGCACCTGTTAGAAAATTTGGCTGTGCATCATTAGATTTAGCGTATGTTGCGTGTGGAAGATTCGACGGTAGTTGGCAGTGGGAATTAAGTTATTGGGATGTGGCAGCATCTATTATTATAGTTAAAGAAGCTGGGGGTTACGTTGATTTTCTCGACCTACAAGCCAAAGAGTCTGTTAAAAGGAATATAATCGCTACAAATTCAGCAATACATGATGAATTAAAAAATAATATTTTGAAAAATATTATTGAGTAAAATAACGATATAATATAATAATCCTTGCATGAAAAAAGAAATTCACCCTAAATATCATAAAATTAAAGTTGTAATGACTGATGGCACTGAGTTTGAAACAAAATCAACTTGGGGAAAAGAAGATGATATTATGAAACTTGACATTGACCCTAAGTCTCACTCTGCTTGGACGGGTGGTACGCAAAAAATTTTAGACAAGGGAAGAGTAAGTAAATATAATAAGAAATTTGCTGACCTAAGAAACAAAAAATAAATTTATGCCTGAAACTCCTTTTATGCCAAAAGCTACAGCTGTTTGGCTTGTAGAAAATACCACGTTAACATTTAAACAAATTGCAATTTTTTGCAACTTGCATGAGCTGGAAGTTAAGGGAATAGCTGATGGCGATGTGGCTAAGGGGATTAAAGCTTATAATCCTATTCTTGCTGGGCAACTAACTAGGGATGAAATCGATGTTTGTTCGAAGGATTCTAATAAAAATTTAAACTTAATAGAGCGTGCTGAAGAAGTTCAGGTTAAGGAAAGAAAGAAACCCAAATACACACCTCTTTCTAAAAGACAAGATAGACCAGATGCAGCATTATGGCTTTTAAAAAATTATTCAGAATTTACAGATGGTCAAATTTCAAAACTAGTAGGTAGCACCAAAGGAACTGTTTCCTTAATAAGAAAAAGAAGTTATTGGAATTTTTCAAATTTAAAAGCAAAAGATCCAGTAATCTTGGGATTATGTTCTCAAGATGTATTTGAAAAATCTTTAGAAAAAGCAAAAAAACGAGTTGAAAGAGAAAAAAAAGCCAAAGTTAAAGCGGACAAACTAAAGACCGAACTAGAAACAAGCACGAAACCATCTTCGTAAATCCTTAAAAAGTTAACTCAATTCAAACTAGACAACCTGTAACTAAGATGCTACTTACCAGCTTCAATTTAACAGGAGTATTTTATTAAAATAGAAGTAAAAGATAATAACGTTGAACAAGCTTTGCGAGTTTTGAAGAGAAAACTTCAAAAGGAAGGTTTTTTTAAAGTAGTAAAAATGAAGAGTACTTATGAAAAACCCTCTGAGAGAAAAAAAAGACTTACTGACGAAAACGTCAAAAGAGTTAAAAAACTTCAAAAGCTTAAAAATAGAATTTAGCTAAATTTAAAAATTAAAGGTTCTTATATGCCGACAGGTAAGGTTAAATGGTTTAACTCTAAAAAAGGATATGGATTTATTACAGACTTCGATACAGAAAAAGATATTTTTTTACATGTTTCGGCTCTGGAAGAATCTAAACTAAAGATATTAAAAGAAGAACAAGAACTCGAGTTTGAAATAAAAGAAGAAAATAACAAACTACAAGCTATAAACTTAAAAAAAGTTTAAGTTCTTATCGCGGGGTGGAGCAGTCTGGTAGCTCGTCAGGCTCATAACCTGAAGGTCGTAGGTTCAAATCCTACCCCCGCAACCAAAGTTTTAGTAAACTGTAAAAATAAAGATAATAAAAAATGACAAAAGATATAAGAAACATCACAATTATAGCTCACGTTGACCATGGTAAAACTACTATGATTGATAATTTAATGAAGCAGAGTGGATCGTTTAGAGAAAATGAAGTTGTGGAAGAAAGAGTAATGGATTCTGGTGAGCTTGAAAAAGAAAGAGGAATTACAATTTTAGCAAAACCTGCGTCAGTTGATTGGAAAGATTCTAGAATTAACATTATAGACACACCTGGACACAGAGACTTTGCTGCTGAGGTAGAAAGAGTTTTAAATATGGCTGACGGAGCTTTATTACTTGTAGATTCAGCTGAAGGTGTAATGCCACAAACAAAGTTTGTTTTATCAAAAGCCTTAAAACAAGGTCTTAAACCAATTGTAATAATAAATAAATTAGATAAAGCCGATCAAAGAGCGAGTGAAGTTTTGGATGAAACCTTTGATTTATTTGTAAGTTTAGACGCCAATGAAGAGCAATTAGATTTTCCAGTTCTTTATGCAAGTGGAAGATCTGGGTGGGCAAGCAAAGAAGTTGACGGGCCAAGAGAAAATCTTCATCCAATTTTAGATTTAATTCTAGAACATGTTAAGCCAGCGAAATTAGATAAAACGAAACCTTTCGCGATGCTTTCCACTCTTTTATATGCCGATAGTTTTCTAGGACGAAGCTTAGTTGGAAAAATATCTCAAGGTACAGCAAAAGCGAACCAACAAATTAAAGCTATAAACCTTGCAGGGGAAAAAGTTGACGAAGGAAGATTAACAAAAATTTTTAGATACGAAGGCACCAAAAGAGTTCCAATTGAAGTTGGTGAGGCTGGAGATATCGTTATTATTGCTGGGTTAGAAAAAGCCAATGTTGCTGATACTATTTGTGATCCAGAGGTAAATGAGCCAATTAGCGCCACACCAATCGACCCTCCAACAATGTCAATTACAGTTACAGTGAACAGCTCACCTCTAGCTGGAACCGAAGGGAAAAAATTAACTAGTACACAGATAAGAGACAGATTGATGTTAGAGGCACAAAATAATGTGGGAATTACATTTGGGGAGAATGAAAACAGAGACGCTTTTGTTATTAGCGGCAGAGGCGAACTAATGTTAGAAATTTTATTAACACAAATGAGAAGAGAAGGATTTGAGATGACGGTAAGTCCTCCAAAAGTATTATTTCAAGAGGATGAATCTGGAAAAAAACTAGAACCAATAGAAGAAATTACAATGGACCTTGATGAAGAATATTCTTCAAAAGTTATAGACTCAATGAATAGAAGAAAAGGGAAATTGATCGATCTTAAAGACACAGGAAAAGATAAAAAACGGTTAATTTTTCACGCACCAACAAGAGGTTTGATGGGCTACACAAGTAGATTTCTAACATTAACTAAAGGTAATGGAGTGATTAATAGAATATTTCATTCTTTTGGAAAATACACAGGTGATCTAGATGGCAGAAGAAATGGAGCTTTAATTTCAATGGCTTCAGGAAAAGCTGTTGCATTCGCAATTTTTAATCTTCAGGCAAGAGGAGAAATGTTTGTTACTCATAACGATCCTGTTTATGAAGGAATGATTGTAGGATTAGCTTCTAAAAGTGGCGACCTAGAAATAAATGTGATGAAGGGAAAGCAGTTAACAAATATGAGGACTCAAGGAACGGACGAGAACGTTGTTTTGACTCCTGTAAGAAAAATGTCAATTGCTGAACAGCTAAGTATGCTAAATACGGATGAGGCCTTAGAGATTACTCCTAAATCTCTTAGATTAAGAAAATCTATGTTGAATCCTCACGATAGAAAAAGAAAAGCTAAATCTTCCTAATTAAACCAATTCTTGTAATAAAATAAAAATAAACATTTAACTTTTTGAATACTGAAAGGTTTTTTAAATACCTCTTTCAAAGCTAGGACTTTGTTATCTTTTTTTAAATTATATCTTATTTTTAATACTTGAATAAGCTCATAAATTTTAGAAAAATTAGTAAATTGAAATTTTTTAGATTTTACTTTTTCTTTAACCCAGCCTTCTAGTTCCTTAATATTTAAATCAATTCTTTTTGTAGTAAGGTTTAAGTCGTGAATTCTATAGTAGGCCAATGGCTCTTGAATACCTTTTATGTTGGTTGTTGTGCTTAATCGAATAAAAAAATCTAAATCACCTATAATTGTATATCTATTATCAAATTTTATTTTTTTAAATAAATCTTTTTTTAATATAGTTGTTAAAATTGGCATTTCAAATTTATCAACAAGATTTTGAGTTATTTTCCCACTATTTACTTTTTTTTTAAAAGCAATTACTTTTTTTTTTTTATTTTGGTAATACAAAAACAAATTTGAATAAATAACATCTATGTTTCGGTCTTGTAAAAAAATATTTACCTGTTTGTCTAATTTATTTTTAAACCACCAATCATCCACATCTAAAAAAGAAATTAGTTCACCTTTACTTTTTCTTATTGCTAAATTTCTTGCTTTATAAAGATTGTAAAACGTTGTTGATTTATAATATTTGATTCTCTTATCCTTGTATTTTTTTAATAATAAACTACTTTTATCTTTTGAATTATTGTCAAAAAAAATTACTTCCCAATTTTTATAAGTCTGATCTAAAACACTTTTAATACTTTCATTTAAATATTTTTCACCATTGTGGCAATTCATTATGATACTAACTAATGGCTTTTTTCCAAGACTATTTTTAAGCATCAATATGGTGAATCATATTTTAAACTCTAAATTTTAAATTTAGATTTTTTACTATCTGTTAAAAATCCTTTAACTGTTTCAATTGTTAATTGTTTAGAACTTTTTCCAAAAGAATTTATTTGATTAATAATTTTTGGTGGCATTGTTATAATATTGCAGCCCAATTGTTTTGCTTGAATAAAGTTATATGCCTCTCTAGTACTAGCCCATAGTATTGCAATACTTTTTTTAAAAATTGGTAGTGGATCTGTTCCTTTGTCCGCCATTCTGCCAGCAAAAATTGATATGATTGATTTTGTTTTTTTATCTAAACACTTAAATACTTTTTTTACCTGATCTAAAGTGTAGATTGCGGTAATATTTAATTTTATTTTTTTTGAACTTAGCTCTTTTATTACCGGGCCCATAAACTTACCTTTTGAGTTTACAACTGGTATTTTTACATAAACATTTTTGCCCCAAGTATTAATTTTATAAGCTTGCTTAAGCATTTCTTTTTGGTCATCAGCAAATACTTCAAAAGATATAGGTTTTTTCTTACAAACTCTTAAAATTTTGAAAGAATATTCTTTGTAATTTTTTGCACCAGAGATTCTCATCAAACTTGGGTTTGTTGTAAAACCGTCAACAATAGATTTATTGTTAAAAAATTTTATTGTCTCGTAATCAGCGCTATCGCAAAATATTTTTGTTTTCATTAATCTAGGTGTTTGACTATATCTTCAGTCATTTTTTTTGCATCAGCAAATAACATTAGAGTATTATCTCTATAAAATAACTCATTATCAACTCCTGCATAGCCTGGGGACATACTTCTTTTTACAAATAAAACGGATTTACATTTTTCAACATCTAATACAGGCATCCCATAGATTGGGCTTTTAGGGTCTGTTTTAGCAACTGGATTAGTGACATCATTTGCTCCAATCACGTATGCCACATCTGTGTTAGCAAAATCATTATTGATATCATCAAGTTCAAAAACTTCATCATAAGGGACATTTGCTTCTGCTAGCAAAACATTCATATGACCTGGCATTCTTCCTGCAACAGGATGGATAGCATAACTAACTTTAACATCATTTTTTTTTAACTTATCTACCATTTCTCTAAGCGCGTGTTGAGCTTGAGCTACAGCCATTCCATAACCAGGAACAATTATTACAGAAGAAGCATTCTTCATTAAGAACGCTGCATCTTCAGCGTTACCACTTTTAA
>Ga0307986_10003030_pt1 | contig 11832 bp, 11 predicted proteins | sample EllFjometageno82_FD_203170 | JGI IMG/M metagenome (GOLD analysis project Ga0307986, IMG submission 203170) | Marine microbial communities from Ellis Fjord, Antarctic Ocean - #82 | ecosystem: Environmental > Aquatic > Marine > Unclassified | place: Southern Ocean | collected 2014-10-09
GATAGACACACATGAGTTTGTTGTTCCTAAATCTATTCCTATAATTTTGCTCATAATTTAAATCCTATCTTTCATATAAGTGTTAATTTTTAATCTACAAGTTCTGACAAATATTATAAAATATCTGAATTCTCTTTATTTTCCTCACTTTTTTCTTCTTTATTCTCAGTTCTCTTTGAAACTCCCACTAGAGAAGGTCTAAGTAACCTATCTTTCATCATGAAGCCTTTTTGAATTTCTTGAATAATTGTGCCAGGTTCCTTTTGATCGTCTGCAATCTCCATCATTGCTTGATGAAAATTTGGATCAAGTTTTTTACCAATTGAATCCAAAGGAGTAATTCCATTTTTTGATAAAATAGAAACCATATCTTTATTTATAATATCAAAATGTTCTAAAGTTTTTTTTAATGCCTCTGAATTTTTTAAGGCCTCATCACTTTCTAGTATCTGTTTTGATCTTTCCAAATTATCTATTAAATTCAAAGTTTCTTTTGCAAAGGCAAAACCCCCATAATTAAACGCGTCCTCCCTTTCTTTTTCAAACCTCCTTCTCTGGTTTTCCATTTCAGCAAAGGCTCTAGTTAATTTGTCTTCAAGTTCTAAAATTTTTTCCTCAGGAGTAATGTCTTTGGTTTGTTCTTTATCTTCTGAAGCATCAGGTTGAGTATCATTATTTAATTTCTCTACTTTAATGTCTTCAGTTTCATTATTTTGAGTCTCAGAACTAGTGTTTTGATCTTTTTCCATTGAGAGTTATATGGTATGAAATTCAATAATTGCTAGATGTTAAAGAAAAAAATTACAAAATTATTAGTAGGCACAAATAACAAGGGAAAACTAAAGGAAATTAGGGATTTGTTGCCCAAAAACCTTGAAATTTACTCTGCATTTGACCTTAAAATTAAAAGTCCCCTTGAAAATGGAAAAACTTTTGAAGAAAATTCTTTAATTAAGGCTAGGTATTTTTCGAAAAAGTCAAAAATGATTTGTTTGACAGATGACTCAGGGTTGGAGATTGATGTTTTAGATGGGAACCCAGGAATTTATTCAGCTAGATGGGGTGGGGAAAAAGAAAATTTTGTTAAAGCGATGAATAGGGTTTTTAAGGAATTAGCAAAAAAAAATAAAAATTGGAAAACAGAAAAAATTAAAGCTAGGTTTATTTGTGCTTTAACTATTTATGGGCCTAATCAAAAAACAATAAATTCTATAGGAAAAATTGAAGGACATATCTCATCTTCCATGAGAGGAAAAAATGGATTTGGTTATGATCCTATTTTTATACCCAAAGGCAAAAAAATCACCTTTGGTGAAATGAAACCTTTTGAAAAATATAAAATAGATCATAGGTTTAAAGCTTTTAAAGAGATTAAAAAATTTTTTTAAATTCTTTATTTTCAACTTTATAAAAATTGAGAATATGGTTGATTTTATTATCTTTTATTTCAAAAATTCCAACTTTCCCTTTAAATAAAGTTTTTTTAGTAAAAATTTTATCATCAATAGTTGAATTATTTTGAAGTATTAAATAATAAACAAGACCAATCAAATCAAAACTTAAGAAAGATAGTTGATTTGGATAGTTTTTAAATTTTTCAAAATATTCTGATGAAAATTCTTCATAATTTTTTTTATTAATCGAGGGAAAATAAAGTGGTTGTGAGCTGGTTTCATTCAAAAGAGATTCGTCGAACCATTGATTAAGAGTTATAAAATATTTTTTCTTAGGAGATATATCTGTATATAGCAATGAGGTTGTAACACTTTTTAGGCTTTCATCAAAATCTGCAATTATTAAAGAATCAAAATCTACAGTTCCGAGAGTATCTTGTTTTTTTAGTCTTTCAATTAAGAGCTCTTTGTTATTTTCATCTGATTCTTCTAATCTTATTATTTCGTCTTCAAGGTTTTGTTTTCTTAATTTATATTTTGTGATTTTCTCTATTTGATTAGTAAGTTTTGTTGGATCTGTATTATATGTATAATTTTTAATAATTTTTATTTTAGAGTTAGAGATAGCTTTCTCAATTTCATTTTTATAATCTCTGTCAGGGGTTAAAAAGATAGTTTTTTTTATTTCATTCAATTCTATAAATTTTTTAATAGCTTTAATTTGAGATGTGGCGTTAATACCGGCATTGATAATATTTTTTGATTTATTGGCACTTTTATTTGTCAAAGATAAAAAGGTCACTTCTTTTAATTCATCAAGGTATTCTAAATTGTCATTAAAGACGGGACCAATTATAATTTGTATTCCTGATTCGGCCAATTCTCTGGCTGATCTTAGGGTTTTATTTGGATCAGATCCGGTATCTTTTGGTACAATCTCAATTGATGGGTTGTCTATTTTATTAATAGCAAGGTGAGTAGAGTTAATTATAGAGCGACCTATTTCTGAATTTTTACCAGTTAATGGAATAAGTAGGCCAATTTTTATTTTTTCATTTGCAGATACACTTTTTAAAGGTGTCAACAATGTTAGTATCAATAGCAATATAATTTTAATAATTTTGTTCATTTTAATGTTATTATTATAATGGTTATAATTTAATGATTTTACATACTGAAAGCAAAAATAATAAAGTTAAAAGTGGACTATATATTATTTCTACTCCGATAGGCAATTTAAGTGATATCACCTTAAGAGCCGTAGATGTATTAAGAAAATCTGATTTTATATTGTGCGAAGATACCAGGGTATCAAAAGTTTTATTAGATAAATATGAAGTCAAATCAAAGCTTATTTCAAACCATAAATTTAATGAAAAAAAAAATTTATTAAAAGTAATAGAAATTTTAAAATCAAATGCTATTGTTTCACTAATTTCTGATGCTGGAACTCCATCAATTTCTGACCCTGGGGCAATTCTAATTAATGAGTGTCTGCTTAATAACATTAATATTTTTCCAATACCGGGAGTATCTGCTGTTTCAGCTGCTGCTTCAATCAGTGGGTTTAGTGAAAAATATTTTTTCTATGGTTTTTTTCCAGAAAAAAATAACAAATTGAAAGAAGATTTTGAAAAATTATCTAACTTAGATAGTTGTGTTGTTTTTTTTATTTCTCCTCGAAAATTTAATAAACATGTAAAAGATATTAAACATTATTTTTCTGGTAGAAAAATTTTAATATGCAGAGAAATGACTAAATTTTATGAAGAATATGTCAGGGCTGAAATTGATCATCTCGAACCCTTTAAAACTGACCCAAAAGGAGAGCTAACAGTAGTTATTTCAGAAAAAGGAAAAGAAAAAAATTCATCGATAACCTTAAACGAATCTGATAAAAAAAATATTCAAAAAATGATTAGAAAACTAAGCATTAAAGATATCACAGATTTAATTTGTCAAAATAGTAACGTACCTAAGAAAGAAATTTATAATTATTGTCTTAAGTTGAAAAATGAAAAATAGAATTATTTTAATAACTTTTATATTTTTAATATTTAATGGATGTGTGGGAATCAGCTCAAAGGGTATTTTTGGGTCTGGTGTTAGTATTGCTCTAGACCCCAGATCTTTAGGAACCCAAATTGATGATTCTGTAATGCAAAAAAATCTATCTACAAGATTAATATTAAAAGATAAAAGTTATTTATTAAAAATAAGCACAAAAGTTCTAGATGGAAGAATATTTGTAAGAGGAAAAGTTGATAACCCAGAAGAAAAACTTCAAATTACAAAATTAGCATGGGAAACTAGAGGAGTTAGATCTGTAAAGAATGATATCAAAATTAAAGAAGATTTTAATTTTAGACAATCAGCAAAAGATTTATTAATAACATCACAATTACGAACAGCCCTAATATTTAACAAAAAAATTAAAGCAACCAACTATCAAATAGACACATATAAAAAAAAGATATTTATTTATGGAATCTCTTTAACTGCAGAAGAAAAAAAAGAAGTAATAAGTGAGGCAAAAGAAATATTTGATGTTGAAGATGTTGTGGCAAGTATTGTTTTAGTTGAAGATTTAAGAATTCAAAATAATTAATTTTTTTTATAATCAATTACATCAGCAGAGTAGGCTGCAACAGAGGCCAAATTAATTATTTCTGATGTAGATGATCTTAAGGGCGCTATTTCAATTGGTTGACCCAATCCTATTAATAAGGGCCCAATAACTTTTGTCTCGCCTAAGCACTTCATCATTTTATATGAAATAGCAGCACTATGTTGGCCAGGCATTATTAAAATATTTGCATTTCCAACGATACTTGAAAAAGGGTAAAGTTCTTTATATTCTTCATTGAGAGCTACATCAGGCTGCATATCTCCATCAAACTCAAAATCTACATCTTTATTTTTTAGAATTTCAACAGCTTTTTTTATGTGTTTGGTTCTACTAGTTAGTGGTTGACCAAAAGTTGAATGAGAAACAAAAGCAACCTTGGGAACAAAGCCAAACAATTTTACAACTCTAGCAGAAGAAATTGCAATTTCTGCAAGTTCTTCTGAACTAGGATATTCATTAACACTTGTATCTCCCACAAAAATAGTTTTGCCTTTATAAACAACCATATTTAAGCCAAACATTATCTCTCCTGGTCTTGGATCAACTACTTGTTTAATTTTGTCTAAAGATGCACCAAATCTTCTCGTATTACCTGTGACCGCTCCATCTGCATCACCACATGCCACCATACAAGATGCCCATATAACGCGATCATTTCTTACAAGTCTGTCACAGTCTCTTTCTAAAAGACCTTGCTCTCTTTGCATCTTTTTAAATAAATAATTTACATATTTCTCTCTTTTTTCTGAGTCTTGAGAATTTATTATTTCAATATCAAAATCATCACTGTAACCAATTTCATTTATCTGCTCTTTAATTTTTTCTTTTTTACCAACTAAAATTGGAATTCCTAATTTTGAATTTTTAAATGCTATTGCAGCTTTAAGAGTATTTTCATCTTCACCATCAGCAAATACAATTCTTTTTTGATTTTTTTTAATATAAGAATTAATACCCTGCATGATTGTTACAGATGGATTAAGTCTTTGTTTAAGTTGTTCTTTATAAATTTCAAAATCTTTTATATCTTTTCTTGCAACACCACTATCCATAGCAGCTTTCGCAACAGCCGCAGGTATTACACTAATTAATCTTGGATCAAATGTTGATGGAATAATATAGTCTTTTCCATATTTAGGCCGATCCCCCCCCATTGCAGCAACAACTTCATCAGGGACATCTTCCCTTGCTAATTTAGCAATTGCATCAGCTGCAGCAACTTTCATTTCTTCATTGATTGTTTTGGCCCTAACATCAAGAGCACCTCTAAAAATGTATGGAAAACCAATTAAATTATTTACTTGATTTGGATAATCAGATCTACCAGTTGCGATAATTGCATCATCCCTAACTTCCATTATTTCTTCAGGTGTTATTTCTGGGTCTGGGTTAGCACAAGCAAAAATTATTGGATTTTTAGCCATGGTCTTTACCAATTCTTTTTTTAAAACACCTTTTGCAGATAAACCTAAAAATACATCTGCTCCATTAATGGCTTCTTCTAAAGTTCTATTTTTTGTATTAATTGCATGGGTAGATTTCCATTGGTCCATACCTTCTGTTCTTCCCCTATAAATCACACCTTTACGATCAAGCATAGTAACATTTTCATTAGGTACCCCACTATTCTTAAATAAATTTGTACAAGCAATTGCAGAAGCTCCAGCACCATTAACCACAACTTTAATATCTTTTATTGATTTACCAGTTACATCTAGAGCATTAATTAATGCTGCTGTGGTTATAATTGCTGTGCCATGTTGATCATCATGAAAAACAGGAATATCTAAAATTTCTTTTAATTTTTCTTCAATAATAAAACAATCTGGCGCAGCTATATCTTCTAAGTTGATACCACCAAAACTACATGCAAAGTTTTTAACACTATTAATAATTTCATCTGCATCTTGGGAATCAATTTCTAAATCGATAGAATCTATGTCTGCAAATCTTTTAAATAAGACTGCCTTTCCTTCCATAACTGGCTTTGAGGCTAGTGCGCCCAAGTTACCCATGCCAAGAATTGCCGAACCATTACTTATGACGGCAACTAAATTTCCTTTTGATGTATAGTCATAAGCTGCCTCAGGATTTTCATGAATTGCTTTAACAGGAACGGCTACGCCCGGTGAATAAGCTAAAGCCAAATCTCTCTTTGTTGTCATCGGCTTTGAAGAATTAATCTCAATTTTTCCAGGTTTATTAAGACTGTGGAATTCTAGAGCTTCTTTATCAGTGTAATGGTCTATTTTAGTTTTTTTCATTTATGATAATTAGATATACAAATGGAGCAAATTTATGACTAATATGATTTATGAACCTTATTAAGTCAACAGGCACATTTAGTTTTTTTACTATAATCAGCAGATTACTAGGCTATGTAAGAGATATACTGATAGCTGTGTTCCTTGGCGCTGGACCTTTAGCGGATGCTTTCTTTGTAGCATTTAGAATTCCAAATACATTTAGAAGACTATTTTCAGAAGGAACATTTAATGCAGCATTTGTGCCTAGTTATTCATCTCTATTAAAGAAAAAAAAACTTTCAGAAAATTTTGCAAATAACATTTTTAATTTACTTATTTTAGGATTATTTTTTTTAGTTCTTGTTATTGAAATAATAATGCCCTTATTTGTGTTTTTGATTGCACCAGGATTTGAGGGTGATCCACAAAAAATGGAATTAGCTATAACATTAACAAGAATTACATTTCCATTTTTGCTATTTATAAGTTTAGCATCTTTTTTTTCTGCAATTTTAAATTCTCATAACAAATTTGCAATTGCATCAGCGGCACCGATTATATTAAATATCCTTTTAATTGGTGTACTATTTTTTGGAAAATTTTTAAATGATCAATTAGTATATTATTTATCTTATGCAGTTACTTTATCTGGAATATTGCAATTTGTATTTTTATATTTTTTTGTAAAAAAATATTTTTCACTTAAATTAAAATTACACATTCAGATTGATCAAAAAGTAAAAAAATTTTTTAAGAAATTATTACCAAGCATCTTTTCTTCTGGTGTTACCCAAATAAATATTTTGGTGGGAACGATCATTGCATCTTTTCAAGCAAGTGCAGTATCTTATCTTTATTATGCGGATAGAGTTTATCAAATAAATCTTGCAATTGCTGGAATTGCAATAGGAACAGTAATACTTCCTCAACTTTCAAAATATGTTCAAAATAATAAAAAAGAAAAAGTGAAATTAATTCAAAATAAAGCTTTGGAGCTAAGTTTATTCTTAAGCATACCAGCAGCAATTGCCTTGTTGATTGCTTCACAAGAAATTATATCTTCTTTATTTGGGTATGGTTCGTTTGATAATAAGAGTGTTGAAAATTCAGGAAAAGCACTGTTTTATTTTGGAATGGGATTGCCAGCATTTTCACTAATCAAAGTTTTTTCCACTTTTTTTTTTGCTAGACATAATACTAAAACACCATTTTATATTTCACTAATTTCAGTTTTGTTAAATATTTTTATTAGTATTTCTTTTTTTAAAGAAATTGGTTTCTTAATTATACCTATAGCAACCACAATATCCTCTTGGTTTAATGCTATCTGCTTATTCATCTTTTTAAAAAAAAGAAATATATTTAACTTTAATTTAATTTTTATAGATAGGTTTATAAGGATTTTAGTTACATCAGCACTAATGGGAATATTTTTTAGTTCCTTGATACATGTTTTTAGTGACAAACTTCTTTATGAAGAAACTTTCAAATCTGCTTACCTTGTTGGCACAGTAATGTTAGGACTAACATTCTATATTTTGGTGGCAATTCTCATCAAAGCTTTTAAAATTAGCGATATTCATTTAAAGTATTAATTATGAGAAAAAAAATTTTTTCAGGAGTTCAGCCAACAGGAAATCTTCATTTGGGAAATTATTTGGGAGCAATTAAAAACTTTGTGGAATTGCAGAATGAAAAAGAAAATGAATGCATTTTTTGTGTTGTAGATCTTCATGCAATAACTATTAAGCAGGATCCCAAGGAATTAAAAAAGAATATAAGAGAAACAGCAGCCACTTTTATAGCAAGTGGAATAGATCCTAACAGTAGTATTATTTTTAATCAATCGATGGTTTCTGCCCACTCTGAGGCTGCTTGGATTTTGAGTTGTGTTTCAAGAATAGGTTGGCTTAATAGAATGACTCAATTTAAAGAGAAAGCTGGTAAAGATAAGGAGAAAGCCAGTATCGGTCTTTATTCTTATCCTGTTTTAATGGCCGCAGATATACTGCTATATGATGCAACACACGTTCCAGTAGGTGAAGATCAAAAACAACATTTAGAACTCTGCAGAGACATTGCTCAAAAATTCAATAATGACTTTAATGCTCTTGATTTATTAAAGGTTCCGGAACCTTTAATACAAAAACAATTTTCTAGAATAATGAGTCTTAAAGATGGATTGAAAAAAATGAGCAAATCAGACCCTTCAGATTTGAGCAGAATTAATCTAACAGATGAAAAAGATGTAATATCTAATAAAATAAAAAAAGCAAAAACAGATCCTAAACCCATGCCAACAGACATTAAAGATTTATTGGGAAGACCTGAAGCAGAAAACTTATTAGGAATTTATTCAAGTTTAAAAAACCAAAATTTAGAAAAATCTATAATTGAATTTAGTGGAAAACAATTTTCTGAATTTAAAGAAAAATTATCAGAAGTCTTAATTAGAAGAATTGAACCAATATCTACAGAAATAAAGAAACTATTAAAGGATGAAAAATACCTAGATGAAATCTTGTTAAGGGGTTCTGAAAAAGCAGACAAAATTGCCTCGAAAAAAATTAAAAAGATTAAAGAATTAGTAGGTTTTTAGTTAAATTTATTAATTAGTGTTAATTTTACTATTAATCATTATATATAATTTATGTTTGTGCAAACTGAAGTAACACCCAACCCTAATTCACTAAAGTTTTTACCGGGAAAAACAGTATCCGACAATGGATCTTTTGAAGTAACAAAAAAAGAAGATACTGATAGTGAGTTAGTAAGAAATCTATTGTCAGTTAATGGTGTAACTGGAGTATTTTTAGGTTCTGACTTTCTATCTATAAATAAATCTGAAAATATAGATTGGGAAGATATTAAACATATTGTTATTTCATTAATTAATGATTTTTATTCAACAGGAAAAGAATTTGTAATTGCAAATGAACTTTTTAAAGAAAAAAATAGCGAACTTAAGGAAATAGAAAAAAAAATTATAAGTCTTTTAGAAACGAAGATTAGGCCAGCTGTTGCAAAAGATGGTGGGGATATCAAATTTAAAGAATTTAAAGATGGGATTGTAAAAGTAGAGCTACAAGGTAGTTGTTCAGGATGTCCAAGCTCAACTATGACACTCAAGCAAGGTGTCCAAAATCTTTTATGTCATTATTTGCCAGAAGTTAAAGAAGTGGTTGCCGTATAGACATGATAAAAAACAAAATATTATTATTAAAAATAAATAAATATTTTACAAGAAACAAAATTTCTATTGATGAAATCCAAAAATATCTAAGTAAAAAAGGATTTGATGTAAAAAAAAAAAATAAAAGCAATACAAAAGAATATAATTTGGCTACTTTATCTAGGACCTTTATATCTAGCCTGATTATAATTTCTATCTTCTTTGTCTCGCCAGTATTTATTAAATATAATAAAAAAAAGGAACTATACTCAAAAGATTTTGAAAATAATTCAAAAAGTAATTTTAAAAAAACACTAGAAGGTAAAGAGTATAAATTAGATACTGATTTAGATCAAAATTTTTTATTTGATGATGTGCTCGAGCTAGATATACCAATATCTGGTGCTGTAAGATTAAGTGCATTAACAATTGAGGAATTGTTTAAATCAACAAATTATGATTTGGAGGATGTGAGACAAAACAAATTGGTAAAACCAGTTTCATTGTCATTATTACCTGAAGAAATTAAAAGTATAGAAAACATTCAAAGAAGAAAAAATTTATTTATCCAAATAATTTTACCATTAATAATTAAAGAAAATAATTATATTAGATTGGATAGGAAAAAACTTTTTAGTATTTTAAATAAAAGTAAAAATACCAAAGATGAAAAAAAATGGCTAAATTTAAAATTTAAGCAATATGGAGTAGTAAATAAAGATGTGTCTACCTTAAAAATTAGAATGGATGAGGTTCCAGCCTCTATCGCAATTGCTCAGGCTGCAAAAGAAACTGGATGGGGAACTTCTAGGTTTGCTTTAGAAGGAAATGCGTTATTTGGTCAATGGACTTGGTCAGGTGAAGGAATAAAACCTGCAGCTGCCGATAATGATACTACACATAAAGTAATGAAGTTTAAGGTGTTGCAGGCTTCAGTAAAAGCTTATCAAAGAAATCTTAACACACACTCCTCTTATAGAGATTTTAGAAGCATTAGAGCTGAATTAAGAGGTGACGGAAAAAAACTTGATAGCATAATTCTCATTGAGCATTTAGATAGATATGCTGAGACAGGAAAGAAATATGTAAAAATTTTACGGCAAATTATAAGACAAAATAAATTAATTGATTTTGATGATGCTAAATTACTCCCAGATAGCATAGAGTTAAATAGTTTAATTTAATTCTGGTCAATAGAAAACTGAACACCGAACCATCTCCAAACACCATTGTCATTTAAGGAACAATTAATTCTACCTCTTCTAAAAGTAAATTTTTCATTAAATTGTATATTTAATATATTTTTAGTAAAATAAATATTAGATTTGTGCCAGCTATTTCCTTCATCTGAAAAACAATTAATATTATTTAAATTTTTCTGATTCTTAAAAAATTCTACAGAAAATATTGGAGGGTTATTATTTTTAGTTAAAAATTTTTCAGCAGGGAATAAATTTTTGAATTGCAAAGGTTGAAGATTAATCAAAAATTTAAATCTTTTTAAATCACCATACTTTTCATTAATTGGAAACCTAGGAAGTTCATAACGATCTTTGTTAATATCGATAACACCAGAATGTTGACCAAAAGAAAATTTAAAGTTTTTTGAAATAAATTTTTTTATATATTCGCTATACTCACCAAAAGGATAAGAGAAAAAGATAGGATTGTATCCAAGGTTTTTATTAAAAAGATTTTTTGCAGTATTAATATCCTTGATAAAAACATCTTTTTGAAAATCAACCAAATATTCATGAGAGTGAGAATGATTACCAATATACACGTTTGGTTCTTTATCTAATTCTTTTATTTGCATCCAGGTCATGTACCCATTTTTACCAATAGCCTCTGTTGAGACGAAAAGAATAAATGGAATATTCTGTTCTTTTAAGTAGGGCCAAGCAACCTCATAAAATGAGGAAAAACCATCATCTATTGTAATAAGAATTTTTTTTTCCTTCTTTTCCATGTCAAAATTTTTTTCTAACTGACCAGGATTATAAAAGCTGTAATTTAAGTCTCTGATTATTTTTATTTGTTCTTTAAATACACTCATTTGAATATTAGTGGATGGGTATTTTTCTTCATCAAATCTGTGATACATCAATGAAAGTATTCCCATATCATTGGAATAATATTTGATATTATTCTCTTGTCCTTTAGAATTGCTTGTAAAAAATATTATTACTATGAATATTTTAATTATAGATGCAGCTAGAGATGAAATTTTTTTAACACTCATTGTTGATAAAAATATTTATACTTGTAGACACGAAAATAGCAAAATTAATTTTGAAAAAATGATAATTTTAATCAATAATTTCTTAAAAGTTAACAATAGTTCACTAAGCGAAATAAACACTATCTATGTTAATAGAGGACCAGGTAGTT
>Ga0307986_10003032_pt1 | contig 11820 bp, 12 predicted proteins | sample EllFjometageno82_FD_203170 | JGI IMG/M metagenome (GOLD analysis project Ga0307986, IMG submission 203170) | Marine microbial communities from Ellis Fjord, Antarctic Ocean - #82 | ecosystem: Environmental > Aquatic > Marine > Unclassified | place: Southern Ocean | collected 2014-10-09
TCTTTTGAAACCAGATGAAGGTCTACTGTCACTTCTTCGATCACCAAATGAACTTTTTCTATCGTCTCTTTTGAAACCAGATGAAGGTCTACTGTCACTTCTTCGATCACCAAATGAACTTTTTCTATCGTCTCTTTTGAAACCAGATGAAGGTCTACTGTCACTTCTTCGATCACCAAATGAACTTTTTCTAGCTTCTCTTTTTTCACCGAAAGAACTTCTGTTATCATCTCTTTTGAATCTAGATGTAGGCTTGCGGTCTGAAAATCTGTCACCTCCTCTGCTTCCACGTCTGTCAAAAGATCTTCCTCCTCGTTTTCTTTTATGGTCTCCACTATTTTTTTCTCCTTTAAAATTTGGATCTATTAATCTTTGGATAGCATTCCATTTGCTTCTATCATCACCGCCGATAAAACTAAGCGCAGATCCTTCAGCTCCTGCTCTAGCAGTTCTTCCTATGCGGTGAATAAAATCTTCAGGAAGTTGCGGTAAGTCAAAATTAATTACATGTTTTATAGCTGGAATATCAAGACCTCTGCTAGCAACATCTGTGCCAACTAAAATTCTAAAATGAGCATTTCTAAAAGCTTTAATAACTTTATCTCTTTTGTTTTGTCTTAAATTTCCATGAATAGCATCAGCATCATGATCGTCAAATTTTAATCTTTTAACCATTTTTTCAGCCCCTCTTCTGGTTTTAACAAAAATTAAAATAGCTCCTTGGCGATTATAAATTTCTCTAATTAACTGATTATATTTATCTCCATCTTTTACGTGAAGTACTTCTTGTTTTATTTTATCAATAGGTGTTGAGGTTGAACCAACAGAAATCCTAACTGGATTTCTCAAATATCTTTCAGCTAAGCGAACAATATTGTTTGCTAAGGTAGCTGAAAACAATAATGTTTGATGTTTTTCTGGAACTGTTTGTAAAACTTGATTTATCTGAGGAGTGAATCCCATGTCGAGCATTCTGTCGCTCTCATCTAAAACTAAAAAAGTAGTATTTTGTAATTTTAGTGTTCGTCTTTCTAGGTGATCGTTAATTCTTCCTGGTGTGCCTACAATCAATCTTGGGTTTCTTTGCATTTGTCTTAATTGTTTTTGCATTGAATCTCCACCAATCAAAAGGGCTGATCTAATATTTCCTCTACCAATTAAACTAACCATAGTTTGCATAACTTGTGTTGCCAACTCTCGTGTTGGTGTCATTACTAGCGCTGTGTCTTTTTGGGTTTTTAAAAGAAAATTTACTAAAGGGATGCCAAAGGCAGCAGTTTTGCCTGTTCCCGTTTGAGCTGTACCTAAAATATCTTTTCCTTCAAGTGCAATAGGAATAGCTTGAGCTTGAATAGGTGTTGGGGTTTTAAAATTAATGAGTGCAATCGAATCCATCAAAGTTTTTTCTAGATTTAGTGAATTAAAATTTTCCATAATCACTGCTCGAAAGGTGTTTCTAAGCTATTATTATTAAGCATCTATATACCTTTGTAGAAGGTTTACAACTTTTTTGATAAGTTAAAGCGTGCCAAGAAAGCAAAAACGAACCTTTGTCGAGTATCTAAAGCTAAAAAGAAAAAAGAGAAATACAAAAGGTATATTAAAGATAATTAAACAGGCAAATAAAAATGTCAAAAAGATATAGCGGAAAGTCATTCAAGGACTCAAGTGTAATGAAGAAAGCCAAGCTAAATATTAAAGAGAAAAGAAAAATAAAAAAAGAGAAACAAAGAAAATAAAATGTGCGGACGATATGTTGTAACTAAACCTGTAACTAAAACCATAGGTTTAGTTAAAACTAATATTAAAGTAGAAGATGAAAATAATTATAATGCTCATCCTACTCAAAAACTTCCAATCATAAGATCTTACACTAACGGTAAAGCGCTTGAAAATTATGACTGGGGTCTTGTACCTTCGTGGGCTGAAGGTAAAAAAGACTTTAGCCCATTAATTAATGCCCGATTGGAAACTTTAATGGAAAAGGTTTCTTTTAAAAAACTTATACAAACCTCAAGGTGTATAGTTGTTGCTGATGGATACTACGAATGGAAAAGTGAAGAGAATAAAAAAATTCCTCATTACTTTACTAGAGTGGATGGCAGTTTAATTTTTTTTGCAGCTATACATCAGAATAATCAATTTTGTATAATAACTAGAGAAGCCACTAATAAAATAAAAGTGATTCACCACCGCGAACCTTTGATAATAAATGAAGAACAAATTTCGAATTATTTAAATGTTAAAAAAGAAGGTGTGGATGTTCTTCAAGCTATTAGTTCGCCTGATATAAAATTTCATGAAGTAAACAAAGATGTTAACAAACCTATTAATAACGATCCTTCTTTAATTAAATTTATAACTTAACGATAGTTAAGTGTCCCATCTTTCTTTTTTCTTTTATTTCTGACTTTAAATAGTCAAAAAAAAACTCATTTTTAAAATATGATTTTCCTCTGTAGTTTTTGATATCTGCGCCTATGACATTGATCATTTCAGCGTTACAAATTTTTTTTAATTCTCTTTTTTCAAGATTACATACTGCTCTAATATGATTTTCAAACTGACTTACGTTATGAGTGTTAATAGTCAAATGACCCGAGTTATGTACTCTTGGTGCTATTTCATTGACGAGCAAATTGTTTTTTTCATCAATAAAATATTCAACACACATAGTTCCAATATAATTTAACTCTTCTGCAATTAATTTTGCTTGTTGTTGTGCTTTTTCAAAAATATCCTTATTGATGTCTGCGGGTATTATTGATCTGTTAAGTATTTGATTGACGTGAAGATTCTCAATAGGTTCGTAAATAACAAAATCATTGTTTAAAAATCTTGTAATAACAACAGATATTTCCTTTTTTAGATTTACTTTTTTTTCAAGAATATAATCTTTGTCAAATTCTATCTTTAACTCACTAGCTACTTCTTTGTTTTTTAATACAAATTGACCTTTTCCGTCGTAACCTAAGGTGCATGTCTTAAGAAGCCCTGGAAACAAGTCCTCATTATTTAATAAGTCAGATTGATTGCTGATTAACGCGTAATTAGTTGTTTTGATTCCCATGTTATTAATAAATTTTTTTTCTGTAAAACGGTTTTGGACAATTTGATTGATGGAGGGTTTTGGGAATACCGGCTTTAACTTTGAGATATGTTCAAGAACTTTAAAAGGTATATTTTCAAATTCAAAAGTAACTACATCAACTTTACTTGCAAAATCTTCAATGGTTTTTTGTTTATTATATTCTGAAACAATAATTTTATCACAAAAATTTTTTGCTGGGGCTTTTGGATCATCGCTTAAAACGATTGTTTTGATTTTAAGTTTTTTAGCAGCGGTAGCTAGCATACTGCCTAATTGACCTCCTCCAATAATTCCTAGAACAGGTTTTAATTTAACCATTCTTATTTAGGTTTTTTTTTAATAGCAGCAGTTTGGATCCTTCGCCACTTTTCTAAGTTTTTTTTAATTTTATTCTCTGACAAAGCAATTATGGAGGCAGCAAGAAGCCCTGCATTGAAGGCACCATTTTCTCCAATAGCAACGGTTCCCACAGGTATGCCTTTTGGCATCTGGACAATAGAAAGTAAACTATCAAGTCCTTTTAATTTTTTAGTTTCAATCGGAACTCCTATTACTGGCAAAGTAGACATTGAAGCAATCATGCCAGGTAAATGTGCGGAACCACCGGCTCCTGCTACAATCACAGCATAATTATTTTTGGCAGCAGTTTTTGCAAATTCAAACATTCTATCAGGTGTTCGGTGTGCTGAAATTATTTTTGTTTCATGTCTAATTTTTAATATTTTTAAAATTTCCTCACATTTCTTCATTACGAAATAATCTGTTTGGCTACCAATTACGATAGCTACTTTCTTGCTTGTTTTGTTTATTGTCATTTCAATGAATTTAGCAACTTAAGCTTTAAAAACAATTCTTATTCATTACATATTATAGGTTAACTTTAATTGCCTCAATTAAATTAGCAGTACTTTGTGCGCCAGAAATGTATGTTTTATTATTTATCTCAAAAAAAGGTACTCCATTAACTCCCATATTTCTTGCAACGCTATCACTTCTACTAATATCGTTTGTTTCTTCCTCTAAAGAAAATGAATCTATAATTTCTTTTTCACTAATATTTTGTGATTTACCAATTTCAATTAAAATATCCGCATCACCGATATTCGCTCCTTTTGAAAAATAAGCATTATATATTTCATTTAGGACCTGATGACCGTTTTTTTTGGAAAATGCTAATTTTGTCAAAATATGTGAAAGACTTGTGTTTGGAGTAACGTGAATTTTATCTAAATTAAATTTTAAATCCTCTTTTAATGCTTCTGCAGTCATACTGTCATACATCGGCTGAGATGCTTCCTTGCTTCCAAATTTATATTTTAAATAATCTAATCTACTGATGCCTTTCTTGGGCATATCAGGGTTTAATTGAAAAGGTCCATGTTCAAGATTAAATGATATGTGTTCGAAGCTATTAAGCGCCTTCAATAATCTTGAATGACCTATGTAGCACCAGCCACAAATAGTATCTGCAAATACTTTAATCTTCATAATATAGAAGGCTATAAAGCATTTTTTCAGATAATAGAATAAGTCGATTTTGAGCTATTAAAGTCTTGTTTAAATGCTTCTTTTGCTAATCCAGTTTCCCCAAAGACTTTTGTCGCCTTGATTTTGTAGTTGAAACATAGATAGTTTTTTAAAACGTCTATTGTGGACCCTAATTTTTTTTTTTTTGTTTAAAGACTGCATTTAATGAATTTTTAAACGGTAATCATGACGAATATGTGACTGTAATATAATTTTTTTAAGAATTTATAAATTAAATTCATTTTTTAATATGCAAACTTCATGCGTTGTACATTCTTAAAATTTCTATTAAAGAAAAATTAGTCTTGTATAGCTTGTCTGCGGCCTAAATCATTGTGACAAATTTGTGACAAGGTATTTTAAATAAACATAAACACACAATATAAACAAATTTACAACAATCGTTAGTCAAAGTGACTATTTATATCAGCAGTATGAAAACATTATTACTAATAAGTTTGTTTTTAATCTTAGCTAACTGCTCTGCTCATAGTATTAAAATAGGTAAGCGTTGCAATACCCCAACGGCTGATGGTAGCTTTGAAAAATCTTTTGTTTGGGTCGTTGATAGAACAACACTCGAAACTTTTGATCAAAAAATAAACAAAGAAAACTGCTTAAAAAATAGCTGAAAATACTATCAATTAGTAATTAATTTGTTAAGTATTGTACGGTATGAATTTAACTATCCTAATTATAATGTGTGTTATCATTACAATGGCTTTAATAATCTTTCCGTTAATAGTGTCTTACAAAGCTGAAAAGTCTAAGAAGTACGAAAAAAAAGATGAGTGGGATAAAATAGCGGCATACGGAAAAAAGATTAACGAAAAATCTCGTAAAAATACGTTAAATTAAAAAATCTAGCCATTTTTGAAAAAATTTATTTTTATTATAGCAACATTTATAGTTATAACTCTTTTGAATTCGATGGAAAATAAACCCTATCATCATAACTCGGATGGAACTTTTAGAAATCCTGAAGGAAGCCCGACGAAGACTGGATCTGGTAAATTTTCTTATAAAACTTTTAATGAAGAAAGAAAAAAAGTTAAAATAGAGTTTCCTTCTAACCACGTTGTTCCTAGAGAGAAAGTGCTTGATGACCTAGAAAAAAATAAGAATGAAAGTTATGTTGCTTGGATTGGTCACGCAACCTTCTTAATTAAATTAGGAGACACAACTATTATAACCGACCCTCTTTTTTCTAAGAATACGGGTCCCTTAATTTTTGGTCCCAAACGATATGTAGAGTCGGCTATTAAACTTAATGAAATACCGCCGGTTGATCTATTTTTACTAACTCATAATCATTATGACCATCAAGACATGTCTACCATTAGAAACTTTCCTTATAAAAAAGCTAAAGTTCTTGTGCCACTTAAATTGTCTAAATATTTTAAAAGATTCAGTGATGTCAGTGAATTAGATTGGTATCAAGAAATTCAAGTTAATAAGGATATAAAAGTAACACTATTACCAGCGGTTCATTGGTCGAAAAGAAATTTAACCGATACTAATAAAACGTTATGGGGAAATTTTTTAATTGAGTATAAAGATAAAAAAATTCTTTTTGCCTGTGATACTGGCATCGGTGATATTTATAAAGAGTTGGGAAAAAAATATGGTCCGATAGATTTAACTTTTATCAATATTGGTGCTTACAATTTTTATCCTATGAGTTCGGAGAAGGACATGTCTATTTATCACACAAATCCTGAAGAGGCACTTCAGGTTGCTAGAGATTTAAAAAGTAAAAAAGTTATAGGTATGCACTGGGGAACGGTTGTTTTGTCTTTAGAACCAATCATGGAACCCCCTGTTAGATTTAAAGATAGAGCAGAACAGTATGGATTTAAAAAATCTGATGCTGTTATTTTCAAAATTGGAGAAGTTAAGAAACTTGATGAAATTTTAGATTAACTAGCTTTTCTTTTTTTTCTTTCTCGATCTAATAAATTTGTTAAAGAATCCACCATTAAGTCACTAGCTCTAAAAATTTCATTTGTTCTAAATTCGTGTGAGGCATGCTTTTCAGAATTAGATTTATCTTCAATAACTATTCCTTCTGTGGGAGAATTATCTTTAATATAGATAAGAATTAACCAGTCTTCGTCTGGAGCATCGTCCCATTTAATAAATATCTCTCCAGTTTCAAATCTTCTGTCTATTACCCTTAGAATATTTAAATATTTAGGTATGTACCTTTTGTTGATCTGAAAGCAAAGACTGTGTGCTGATCTATAAAAACTTTCTAGAGCAAATTCTATCTTTTTTCTTTCTAGATTATATTGTCTTTCTTTTTCGAGAAGCGCTGATCGGTCCTCACCTTCTTCGACTTTAATTCCTAGTTGTTCAACACGCTCTCTTATTTTTTGATCCCTAAGTGCTTGATACTTTTGTTTAATTTTCTCTATACGTTCTTGAACACCAACATAAGAGTCTCTTTCTTGGCTTAAAACATATTTTTCTAAATTTTTAATTTCTAATTCTTCTCGTTTTCTGAATTGTTCTATTTTTTTTTCTAACCGAATTTGTTCTAAAAATTTTCTCTGTTTTGCTGCTTGTTCTTTACGAACTTCGGCTTGTTCAAGTCGTATGAATTTTAGAAGTTCCTTTTTTCTTTCTCTCTCAAATATAACTGCTTCTTTAAGCTCTCTTTCCTTTTCTTTTTTCGCTAGTTCTTTTTCTAATTTTATTTTTTTTATATTATTTGTTTTTTCAATTTCCATTAATTTGATTTTTAGCTGTTTTTTTCTTTCTTTTTCTTCGGCTAAAATAATCTTAAAGTCATTTATAGAGCTAGCAATAGATTGAAAAAATCCCAAAATAAATTTGTCTAAACTAAAGTTAAATTTAAAATTAAAATTTAATTTACTATGAAGTCTAATAATTTTAAGTATGACTTGTCGTGATCTAGGGTTGATTCTACTATTATTAACTTTTGGTTTTTTTATAATTATTTTTTTTTTTCTAAATTTATTTATTTTTTTTAGAAGTTTAATTTTTTTTAATTGTTTTTTTTTTTTTTGTGATTTAATTATTTTTGTCTTAGTTGGCATCCTAGCTGTCTTAGTTTTTTTAAATTTAGTATTTTTTTTTACTTTTCTATATTTTTTTTCTCTAGCTTTTTTTAAAACTGTTTTAACTTTTTTGTTTTTTTTTATTTTTTTTTTTTTCATTTTAAGAAGTAATATTTTCAGAAGGTGTAAAGCCTATTTCTTTTAATTTTTTTAGAAGTTCTATTTTTGATTCTTTGTCCAGTAAAGTTAGTGGTGGTAAAATATTTAAATATTGATTGTTCTCGACTGAAAGAAACGAGTGTAACGCTGATATGAGTGGATATTGATCAAAAGTTTGTCTGATTTTTATAACTTTTTCGTTAGAGACTTGTGGTTTCTTGTTTTCAAAGTTATCAAAAACTTTTCGTGCTAAAGAATGTGTAACATTGGTGACGGCTGATATGCATCCACTACAACCAACCTCTAAACCTTTTAAGAGTTTTGCTTCTGAACCAGGAAACATTTTAAAATCAGGAATTTTTAAAGACTCAAAAAGATTGTAGCTTGAATCTTTACATCCAATAATTTGCTTTGGAAAATCTTTAACTAGTTTTTTTATAGCTTCAGCACTGAACAAATAGCCGCTCAATTTTTCAAAATTATATAAAATTATTTTAATCTTTGGAAGTTCAGCTATTATTTCTGCATAAAAATTATAAACACCTTCATCGGTATTCCCTTTATAATAGGCCGGTGGCATAAGGAGGAAAGTTTGAAAACCAAATTCCATGGAGTAACGAATAAGATCTAAGTTATCTTTTAAAGCGTTAACACCCGTTCCAATATAAAATTGATTTTTGAATTTACTGGATGCTGTTCTAGAAATAAGATCTTTTTTTTCTGAAGCAGATATTAATTGGCTCTGGCCTGTAGAACCAAAAAAAAATACTCCGTGAAGACCGTTCTTAATAGCTGTCTCTGCATGATTTATTGTTGCTTCGATGTCGAGAGACCTATTATCTTTAAGAATGCTTAATCCTGCAGCATAAACACCATTTTTAATCATATTTTTATTTAATTTTTTTTACTAAGTTATATTAATAAATTAGCAAATATGAAAGTTTTAGTTGTACAGCAAAGAATGGGTATTGGAGATATGATCATCTTCTTGCCCTACATTCATGCAATTTCTAAAAAATTTGAAGTACCAGTTTCATTGCTAGTAAAAAAAAATTCTAAGGCTGGAGAGCTTTGCGCTGAGGATCAACATGTCGAAGAAATTATTTATTTAGATCGATATAAAAATAATTCAGGAAGACACGATGGATGGTTGGGGTTTTTTAATTTGTTAAAGGATATTAAAGAAAAAAGGTTTGATAAAATTTTTATTTTTAATGGCTCATTAAGATTTCTACTACTTGCAAAATTATCAAAGATTAAATTCGTTTATCAATATCCTCTCTTTACTAAAAAAGATAATATCGTATTGACAGCTCAAACATTTACCGAAAAGATCACAGAAAAAAGTGTTTCTACACAACCAACTTTATATTTAAATAAGGAAAGAATAGGAAAAACTAAAAACAAATATAATTTTGATAATAATTTTAAACATATTTGTATTGGTTTTTCAGCAAGTGGACCAACTAAAAGATGGGGTATTGAAAAATATATTAAATTGGCACAAGAAATAAATAAGATAACATTATGTAAATTTTATTTAGCTGGAGGAAAAAATGATGAAGAATTATTTAAACAGTTTATAAATTCATCGGTTGGTAGCAGTTGTATTTCTTTTAAAGATTTGTCAATTCAAGATACTCTACCAATTATTAAGAACTGCACTATTTATATTGGCAATGATACTGGTTGGCTTCATATTGCATCAGCATTGAATATAAAGTGTTTAGCATTATTTGTGGATAGTCCTGTTCAGGCTTATGGGAAATATTCAGAAAATATTTCGGTAATTGTTCCAGAAGGTGAAACCGAGGAAACCACAACTCACGACACTCTAGGTAAAGACAAAATAAATTTTGAAGAAGTTTTAAATAAATCTAAAGAATTATTAAATTAACTAAAATCTTCTTTTATTATCGTATCTTTAGCTTCGTTAACTAGTTGGCTTAATCTTTCTGTATTCATATCTCTATTCATATCTGGGTGAATTTTTTTTTGTAATTTGGTTGCTGCCTTAAACACTTCTTCTTTTTTACATCCTTTTTTTAATCCTAAAACTTTGTAAGCCTCTTCAATCGTAATACTACTTGTCCTTGTTCTGGAATTAGAAGCAAAAGAAAATCGACCAGAATTTCTCAAGTATTGAATTAATCTCCATAGTTGGAATATTTGGAAGGTTGAAAGTCCTTTTATCTTCAACGCACTTAAAAATATTAAAGTTAACGGAAGAGATAATAAAAATTTACCCCCGTACGCTAACAAAATAGCCAATGCCACTGACAAAAATAAGATAATCTTTCTTGTGCCTTGAGCTATCGCTTTACTGCTAGTTTTTACGAACCAATTTAGTAGTAGATAAACTAGGACAAAGATGATGATTCCAACTAAAAACAAATTCATATAATAATTTTCTTTCAAATGAATATACCAAAATTACGTAAAGAACTGGCTGTAAAATCTTGTCACAATATAAGCTGGGAAGATGACTATTCCTGGGTACATCAGGAAAACATTCTAGAAGTCTTAAAAGATGATTCTAAGCTCCTCCCGGAAGTAAAAAAATATTTAGAAGAAGAGAATGAATATACTAAAAAACAGCTCTCTGAAACTAAACCAATACAAAAAAAACTTTTTGATGAAATTAAAGCAAGAATTAAACTTGATGATGAAAGCTTACCCTACAAAGATAAAAATTATGAATATTGGACTAAAGTAACTAAAGAAGGAAACTATTCAAAAAAACTAAGAAGAAAAATTGGTGATACTAAAATTGAAACTTATTGGGATGGTGACGTTGAAGCGAAAGGAAAAAAGTTTTTTAGCGCTGGTGATGTTGCAGTTTCTCATAATGATGAACTGCTAGCTTATTCGGTGGACGATAAAGGTAGTGAATATTTTACAATTTTTGTAAGAAAAATATCTGATAATAAAATAATTGAACAAACTATTCCCGATACCGCTGGTGGAATAACCTGGTCCTACGATGATAAGTATTTTTTTTATTCTAAGCTAGATAAGTTTCATAGGCCAAGACAAATTTTTATACATAAACTAGGCACAAATATAAATGATGATAGACTGGTTTTTGAAGAAAATGATGATCGTTTTACATGTGGAATAAGTACTAGTTCTGATGACCAATTTTATTTTATTTCAACATCAGAACATACGACTTCCGAAGTTTATTACTTTAATAAAAATGAAGCTAAACCTGAACCTAAAATTATTTTAGAAAGAAAAGAAGGGGTTGAGTATTCACTTGATAGCTGGGGCGGATATTTTTGGATGCACACCAATCAAAATGCAAAAGATTTTAAAATTTCAAGATGCAAGCATGATGATTTCAATAAGTGGGAAGATTATATCCCTGCTAAAGAAGAGGTTTTAATTGGCGGATTTATTTTCTTAAATAATTGGATGCTTAGATCAGAAAGGGTCGATGCTATGCCAAAATTATTTATTAGAGATTTAAAAACCAACAAGGAAGAAGAATTAAAAATTTCAGATGAAGAGATTATAAGTCCGGGCATGAGTCTAATGCAAAAAGATAGAGATACTGATGTTATAAGAATTAGTTATGAGTCTCCTAAAACTCCTAATAGGACATATGAATATAATGTTGCAACAAAAGAAAAAAAACTTGTCAAGGAATTAGAAATTCCATCTGGATATAACAGAGATGAGTATATCGTTAAACGAATAAACTGCCTAGCTCACGATGAAAGAAAAATACCTATTACTATTACTTACCATAAGGACACAAAGTTAGATGGGTCTGCTAATCTTTTGCTTTATGGATATGGAAGCTACGGACATACTATTTCCCCAAGTTTTTCAACTACGCGCCTAAGCTTGATAAATAGAAATATTATCTGGGCTACTGCACACATAAGAGGTGGTATGGAAAGAGGTATGAAATTTTGGGAAGAAGGAAAAATGCTCAATAAAAAAAATACTTTTAAAGACTATATTTCTTGTACAAAATTTTTAATTGACCAAAAGTATACTGGTAAAGGCAAG
>Ga0307986_10003033_pt1 | contig 11818 bp, 12 predicted proteins | sample EllFjometageno82_FD_203170 | JGI IMG/M metagenome (GOLD analysis project Ga0307986, IMG submission 203170) | Marine microbial communities from Ellis Fjord, Antarctic Ocean - #82 | ecosystem: Environmental > Aquatic > Marine > Unclassified | place: Southern Ocean | collected 2014-10-09
TTCCAATTACGATTACAGCAGCAACGTTAGGATTTTTTCCAGTTCCAATCATTGTTCTAAAATGTAAATCTAGATCAGCACCAAATTGAAGTCTTCCATAAGAATGAGGAAGGGCCATTGTGCCTTTAATGTTATTTGCTACAGCTTCAGCACAAGCGTTTGAAATATCATCTACAGGCAAGATAATTACATGATTTCTAGTACCAACTCTATCATTTTCTCTTTTGTAACCTAAAAAACTTTTTGGAATTTCCATATTTATTACCACTTCTTAGTTTTTACATTATGAACATGTACATGTTCACCTTTTTTGATTGATTTAACTACTTTTCCAATGTCATGACCATATTTTAAGATGGTATCACCCTCATTAAGGTCAATCATTGCAATTTTATGTCCTAATTGAATTTCATCTACTGATTGAATTTGTACTGTTTTATCGTTTTCCATAATCCAGCAAGCACAATCTTGTTTTGGAATAATTTTATCAATAACAACCACCCCTACGTTATCTTTTTCATCATGTATAATAATATCAGTAGTCATAATTGTGTCGATTTGTTTGTTTGAAATTTTCTAATTCTTATATATTAATCCTTTAAATTAACAAATTAATTTATAAAAATTTTAAACAACACCGACAGAAAGGCCTAATTATTATGACTAAAATGACAACAGAAGAAGCTTTTGTAAAAGTTTTACAGATGCATGGAATTGAACACGCATTTGGAATAATTGGTTCAGCCTTTATGCCTATTTCAGATATTTTTCCAGATGCTGGAATAACTTTTTGGGATGTAGCACACGAAACTAATGGTGGATTAATTGCTGATGGTTACACTAGGTCTACTGGTAAAATGTCAATGGTTATTGCACAAAATGGCCCAGGAATTACAGGCCTTGTTACACCAATTAAAACTGCATACTGGAACCACACTCCTTTACTTTTAGTTTCACCACAAGCTGCAAATAAAACTATGGGTCAGGGTGGTTTTCAAGAAGTAGAGCAAATGAATTTATTTAAGGATATGGTTTGTTATCAAGAAGAAGTTAGAGACCCTTCAAGAATGGCAGAAGTATTAAATAGAGTAATTGAAAAAGCAATTAGAGGATCAGCTCCAGCACAAATAAATGTTCCAAGGGATTATTGGACACAAGTTATTGATATTGACCTTCCTCCAATTGTAAGGCTAGAAAAACAAGGAGGTGGTGTTGAAGCAATTAAAAAAGCAGCAGACTTACTATCTAATGCTAAGTTTCCAGTGATATTATCTGGAGCAGGTGTTGTAATTGGTGGTGCTATAGAAGATTGTAAAAAATTAGCTGAGAAATTAGATGCACCAGTATGTTCAGGCTATCAACACAATGATAGTTTTCCTGGAAGTCACCCACTAGCCGCTGGACCATTAGGATATAATGGGTCAAAAGCTGGAATGGAATTAATTAGTAAAGCTGATGTTGTTCTTGCACTTGGTACAAGATTGAATCCTTTTTCAACCTTACCAGGTTATGGAATGGATTATTGGCCAAAAGATGCAAGCATTATTCAAGTTGATATGAACTCAGATAGAATTGGTTTAACTAAAAAAGTATCAGTTGGAATTTGTGGAGATGCAAAATTAGTTTCTCAACAAATTTTAGCTCAACTTTCTCCAACAGCCGGAGACACCAATAGAGAAGAGAGAAAAAATACTATCCACCAAACTAAATCAGCATGGTTACAAGAATTGTCAAGCTTAGATCATGAGGATGATGATGAAGGTACAGTTTGGAATGCTGAAGCTAGAAAAAGAGACGCTGATAGAATGTCTCCCAGAGAAGCGTGGAGAGGAATTCAAGCAGGAATGCCTGATGACGTAATTATTTCAAGCGACATTGGAAACAATTGTGCGATTGGAAACGCGTATCCTACATTTGAAAAGGGTAGAAAATATTTAGCTCCAGGGTTATTTGGACCTTGCGGCTATGGATTTCCAGCAATTCTAGGAGCAAAAATTGGATGTCCCGAGACACCAGTAATTGGTTTTGCAGGAGATGGTGCATTTGGAATAAGCATGAATGAAATGAGCTCTGTAGCAAGACCCGAATGGCCAGCAATTTCAATGGTAATTTTTAGAAATTACCAATGGGGAGCAGAAAAAAGAAATACCACTTTATGGTTTGATGATAATTTTATTGGAACAGAACTAGATCCAGAGTTAAGTTATGCAAAAGTAGCAGATGCCTGTGGTTTAAAAGGTGTTACAGTTAGAACCATGGAAGAGACTACAGCTGCTATAAAAAAATCATGTGAGGACCAGAAGAAAGGTATTACAACTTTTATTGAGGTAATTCTGAATCAAGAACTAGGCGAACCTTTTAGAAGAGATGCAATGAAAAAACCTGTTAAAATAGCTGGAATTAAAAAAGAAGATATGAAACCGCAAAAATCTGCAATATAAATTAAGTACATCTAGTTATATATAATTTAAATGCAGATAGTGAATGTTTAAAAACTTTTTTAAAAAACATATTTTTATTTCATATTTAGTAATTTTTTTAATTTCATTTATTTTTATTAACAAGATATCCAAACAATTTCTTCATCAAAACAAATTAGAAACAAGAACACTTCCAAATTTTATAGAGAAGGTTTATGGAAAAGAAAATGTTAAAGACTATCAAAAAGTCATGTCTGAACAGGCAAGCATGCTTAATTACAAGCCATTTGTTGAATTTACTGAAAGACCAAGATCAAATGTATTTACGAGTGTAAGTAGTTTGGGAAATAGGTGTAATAAAAACAATAACCCTAAATGTCAGCCAGCAAAAGGAGGGAAGAAAGAAATATGGTTGTTTGGTGGGTCAACAACTTTTGGCTATGGTGTAAAAAATAATGAAACAATTTCTGCTAATATTGAAAAAAAACTCAACAATAAATATAGAGTTATAAATTTTGGTGCAGGATATTATTTTAGTACACAAGAAAGAATTTTATTTAATAATTTGTTGCTAGAATTGCCAGCGCCATATGCTGTAATATTTATTGACGGCTTAAATGACTTTGGTAGAGAATATAATTTTGATGAAACAATTTATAGTAAAAGTATAAAAGATAAGATGAAAAAAAGTACTAATGATAAAATAAAATATTATTTTAAAGAAAGATTTTATCGTTTAAATATAGTGAGATTAATTAATCAATTTAAAACTAAAGAAACAACCCAAGAAACAAAAAAAAACTCAAGTAATAAATTAGGAAATCTTGATATATTGAAATTGGTAAATGTACTAATCAATAACCAAAAAATAAATCAAGCAGTTAGTGAGCAATATAATATAAAATTAATAAACATATTACAGCCTGTTCCGATTTATACTGATAGTTACTCAACCTCAAAAGTCCCAAAAGAATTTTTACCAACTGAAAATAAGTCCTTTATTAAAAATGTTAAATTGGGATATCAAATCTATCTATCTAAAACAGAGGGTTTGTCTTTAGACCTTTCAAAACTAAAGATAAATGACCCGATGTATATTGATTCTGTTCATTACTCACCAGAGTTTAGTGGAATTATTGGAAAAATTATTATTAAAGAATTAGAGTTAAAAAATGCAAATTAAAAATGAAACAACAAACAAAAATTTTGGAATAGTTTTTTCTATTTTTTTTTTGATAATTTCATTTTACCCACTAATAAATCATGGAGAAATTAGAAAATGGTCTTTAATTTTAAGTGTAATTTTTTTAGTATTAGGAATTTTTAATTCAAAGATACTTAATCCACTAAACAATATGTGGTTTAAGTTTGGAATTTTATTAGGAAAAATAATCTCACCTTTAGTGATGGGTGTCTTATATTTCTTTATCGTCACACCAACATCACTGATAATGAAGATGTTAGGCAAGGATATTTTGAGTTTAAAAAAGAATAATAAAAAATCATACTGGATTGTAAAATCAAATATAATCAGTAAAATGAAAAATCAATTTTAATTATGAGTTTTTTAAAAGAATTTTTAGAATTTCTACTAATAAGAAAAAAATATTGGTTATTCCCAATCTTACTGTTTTTAGTTATTTTTGGAATTTTAATTGTTTTAAGTCAAGGTTCAGCAGTAGCACCATTTATTTATACAATTTTCTAGTGAAATCTATATTAGGTATATCAGCTTTTTATCATGATAGTGCAGCCACTATTTTAATTGATGGCAAAATAATTGCTGCCGCTCAAGAAGAGAGATTCACTAGAAAAAAACATGACGCTAGTTATCCTTTTAATGCAGTTGAGTTTGTACTAAAAAAGGCTGAATTAAAATTATCAGATATAGATCATGTTATTTTTTTTGAGAAACCCTTTTTAAAATTCGAGAGATTATTAGAAACTTATGTTGCATTTGCACCTAAGGGATTTAAATCCTTTTGTATGGCGATGCCACTCTGGCTTAAAGATAAATTATTTCAAAAAAAATTTCTTTTAAGTGAATTAAAAAAACATGATTTAAATTTTAATAATGATAATAAAATTTTTTTCTCAGATCACCATTTAAGTCATGCAGCGAGTGCTTTTTTTCCATCTCCTTTTGATGAGGCAATAGTTTTAACTGCAGATGGAGTAGGGGAATGGGCAACTACTACTGCGGCGATTGGTAAAGGCAACAAGCTTGAAATTAAAAAAGAAATTCATTTCCCACATTCACTGGGACTGCTTTATTCTGCTTTTACTTATTATACAGGTTTTAAAGTTAATAGCGGTGAATATAAACTCATGGGTCTAGCTCCGTACGGAAAACCAATTTATGAAGACAAGATATTAAATAACCTAATTGATATTAAAGAGGATGGTTCATTTCGCTTGAATCAAAAATACTTTAATTATGCAACAGGCCTGACAATGACTAATAAGAAATTTCATGATCTCTTTGGCCAGGAACCTAGAAATGCAAAAAAAGATTTATTAAGCCAATTTCACATGGATATAGCTGCATCTATACAAAAAGTTACTGAAGATATTGTTATAAAATTAGTCAGATCTTTAAAAAAAGAATTTAATATATCAAATTTATGTTTAGCAGGGGGCGTAGCTCTTAACTGTGTAGCTAACGGAAAAATTTTAAAAGAAAAAATATTTGATAATATTTGGGTGCAACCAGCTGCTGGAGATGCTGGAGGATCATTAGGTGCAACTTTAGCTTTGTGGCATATTGAGCTAAATAATCCAAGAAAAGTTAGTCATAACGATGATATGCAAGGATCTTTTTTAGGCCCAGAATTTACTCAAGAAGAAATAGAAGAACAGCTAAAAAAAGCTGGAGCTAAGTATGCAATATTGAGTGAAGATGACTTACTAGACAAAACTTCTACAGATTTATCTCTGGGTGATGCTATTGGCTGGTTTCAAGGAAGAATGGAATTTGGACCGCGTTCATTAGGTGGTAGATCAATTCTGGGTGATCCAAGGTCTGAAAAAATGCAAAAAAATCTAAACTTAAAAGTTAAATATAGAGAAAGTTTTCGTCCTTTCGCACCATCCATTTTAAGGGAAGATTTAAATGATTGGTTTGAGATTAATGTAGATTCTCCATACATGCTTATGGTCTCTAATATTAAGAAAGATAAAAGTATAGAAATGAACAGTGAGCAAAAAAAATTATTCGGTATTGAAAAGTTAAATATTAAAAGATCAGAAATACCAGCCGTCACTCATGTAGATTATTCTGCTCGAATACAAACCGTTCATGAAAAAACTAATATTAAATATTTTAAACTTATTAAAAAATTTAAAGAGAAAACAAATTGTCCAATAGTTGTTAACACGTCTTTCAATGTAAGGGGTGAACCTATTGTTAATACACCATTAGATGCATTCAATTGTTTTATGGGAACAGGATTAGATAAATTGGCTATAGGAAATTGTTACTTAGATAAGAAATCTCAAAATTCATCATTAACAAAAGATTATACTAAAGAATTTGAATTGGATTAAAAAAATATAATATTTTTTTATATGTATAAAATTATTTCATTATTGAGCTTTAAGGTAAAAAAATTCTAATTAATAAAAATTCATATGTCTAAATCTTAATAAGAATCTACTTTATTAATGCGCTTACAGAACCTAATTTTTCAATTTTTCCAACATAAAAGCCTTTTGCTAAAATAGGCACGACTCCCACAGTAGAACCAGTAAACACATAAAAATCTTTATTAAGATTAATCTTATCTTTTTTAAGTTTATTTAGTACAAAACAGAGTGAATTTATTGGGTTTATATAAACAGTATTAGTGTTCCCAAGAACATTTTGTTTTATTTTTTTATTTGAAATAATTGTTTTTAAGTTTGAAATATTAATTTTTTTGTATTTTTTTTTACGACCAATTAAAAATTTAACATTAGCTCCAAAGTCACTACATAAATCACCGAAAGATGTAATCCCTTTTTTTCTTTGTCTGTATCCAATAACTTCAATGCAAGGTGCCATATGAGAAATATATTTTGAAATAACTTTCGTAGTGATTGTACCCTTGGATAAAAAAAATTTTTTTTTAATAAAGTAACAAACCTCTAACTCTATACCTAGAGTAAATTTGTTAATTTTTACTATTTTTCCACTTTTTAAAAAATTTTTTTTATAGATAGAAGCATAAAAAGGCTCTTTTTCTTTAAACTTTTTAATCATTGGAATTCCAGTTCCAGCTGCCTTGAAACCAATTATTGGTTCTTCAACCTTACTTTCACATAATTTTCTTAATTTTTGAGCCTGGTTTAATTTACTTGTGTATCTTAAAGGAATAGGTGCAATTATTTTATCATCAAGAAATGCACCAACTAATTTATCAGCAGTTTGTTCCAATATAGATTTTTTCATTATAAGATTACTATAAATCGAATTTAATATCTTTCATATATATTTTTTAAAAATTACAAATTTTTATTTGTCGCTAGAAAAAATATTTGTTTTTGAATTGGAAGCATACATAATAGAAAGATTAATAAAAAATAAACTAATACTAAATTCACTAAAGAAGGCTCCACTTGGTATAATTGGAACAAAGGTTGTTATTAAATAGCAAAAACATCCCAATCCAATATAACTTTTTGTAATATATAGATTTTTTAAAATTCTAAACAATAATATAAAAATTAAGCTTAATAAAATCATTGTGCCAATTATCCCGTGTTCAGATAAAAATTCAAAATATATTTGATGGGGGTGTGTTAAACATATATATTTTTCTACGTTATTTACAATTCCAGCATATTCTTTTTTATTTAGACAGGATTCAATCCTATAATTTTTATTACCAACTCCAAAATATGGATAATTTTTAAACACCTCAAAACCAGATTTATACAACATAAAGTAAAGACTTGTAGATGGTTTTAATGATTGAACTAAGTTTTCATCCAAAGCACCAGATTTGATTGTTCCTAAATAAACTCGGTCGGGATCAAAAAAATGATTAATATTATTAAAAGAGACAATTGACTGTTCATAAAACCTATTTTTTAAATATTCATTATTCATAACAATTGACAGAGAAAGAATAAAAATTAAAGACAAGGTAATTATTTTTTTTTTTAATTTTATATTTTTATAAAGTAGGAAAAAAATAACAAAACTTAAAATAGCCTTTATAGAACTTGATCTTTCTCCGGAGATAATTATTGAAAAAAAAATTAAAAGTATTATTGAAAATAAAAAAAATTTTTTTTTTTTATTATATCTATCAATATAAGGCAATAGAAATCCAAAAGTAATTAAACTAAAACTGAAAATAAAACCTCCTACCACTGCTTCATCTTTGAAAAAACTCATAACTCTACGTCCATCTGGTTGGGGCACTCCATTTATTTCAATAGCCCCATAACCAAAAATATTTGTCCCTGTTATTCTTTCAATAAAAACATCTATCGCAATTATTAAGATAATAATTGTCCAAATCTTAAAAACTTTGTTTAAGTTTTTATAGGTGAAAAACAAATAATTTATTGCAGCAAATAAAATTATAAACCTTATGAACCCAAAGTTTCTATAAAAATTTAAATCAGAATCTAAAGAAATAAAAGAGTTAAAAATCAAATAAATATATAAATATAATAATATTCTAATATTAAAATTTTTAATCCAACTCCATTCTGCTTTATATATTATTAAGAAAATAAAAGAAAAATCAATAATTAAAATGTTTGCTAGTGATGCAGATGATCCTATTACAAATGTGATTGGTAGCAATGACAGTATAAACAAGAAATATTTATTAATTATTTTTTTTGTCATTACTTGTTTAATTTAAATCTAAAATTGTTGCAGGATCTAATTTAATATTAAACCAATTAAGCCTAACATCTAAATGTGGTCCTGTAGACCTTCCGCTTGTTCCAATTGTTGCTATAATTTCACCTTTTTTAACGTGATCTCCAACATTGACAAAAATTTTATCCATATGCATGTATAGAGTTGAAATTCCATGCCCATGATCAAATATCAAGGTAGCACCAGTATAAAATAAATCCTTTTCTGCTAAAGTTACAATTCCACTGTTCATCGCTTTAATAGGTGTACCTTTTTCTTTGGCAAAATCTAATCCAAGATGAGGAGACTTTGGTATGCCATTTAAAACCCTCTGACTACCATAAACACCTGTAATTATTGAGTCATCAACTGGAACAATAAATTTATCCTTAAAGAATGATAGGTCACTATCAACTGCTCTAGCATCTGCAATCAATTTACCTTCCTTTTTAATTCTGGCATAAAATTCTTCTGGAGGGGTAACTTTTTTACCTGGCAAACCCTCAATTTTTTGAATTTTGTATTTTCTTTTAAGAATCTTTTTAATAATGTTTTTGTTTCCCTCGGTAATAGTAATATCTAATTTTCTATCTTTCTCAATTCCAAAAGCAAAGTAACCATCTTTTGAAACTTTTACTTTTTTTTTATCAATAATAACTTCTGTATTAGGTTTTGTTTTACCAATAATAAAGTGTCCTTGAATAAATTTACCTCTAAATTCTGCTGTTAAAGAAATTTTTGGGAAAAGCATTAATAAGATAAAAATTAATATTATTTTAACTTTTGACATAGTTTATTTATTCTTTAAAAAACTTATTAATTCAGGAAAAATAATATTAGCAATTTTTTTTGAACCAGCTGCTGTTGTGTGAAGACCATCCCAAAAATATTCCGGTTTAACAACAAATTTTTTTGCTAAATCTATACATTTATATTTTTTAACCTTACAGTGGCTTATTAGAGAGTCATTCATTATAAAAAGCTTTTCAGATATGATTGTTTCTGACATTTCTTGATTTATAAATATTGGTATAGCGCCCATAGACCTAGTATAGGATGACAGCTTGTCGATATTATTTAAATAATAATTAATTCTCTTTTTGTTTTGTTCAGTAAGTTTGGGAACATCATAGGTTCTTAATTTCTCACTTTGGGATAAATATTTATGTTTCTTTTTTTTATACATATAATCAAAATCATAAATTACTCTTTTTTCCTCATTACCAGCATAGTATTTATGTTTCAATTTTCTTACAGTATCATAAAGTAAACTTCTGGATCTAATGTTATCCTTAAAAGACTCAATTATACTTGGGTTTATTACCCATCCATCACTAAGATAGTCATTAATAATATCATCATTTAAATTCATTGTTGCATCATTAATTCCAACATAAAAAATAATATATTTGGGTGCGAGTTTTTTTATTTTAGGAAACCAATGCTTAAGATTATTGATATGACCTCTCGTAGATTGCCCCTCTATTCCAGCATTAACAATTTTAATATTATGGTTATTATTTTTTAAACTTTCATTTAAATATCCTATAATAGTAAATTTTTCTGGTTTGTATCTTTCGTCAATTGTACTTCCACCAATCATTATTACATCTATATCTTCAGGTTTTAAATCATCACCTGCTCTAAACCCATAATAATTTCTTTTATAAGTGAAATTGTATATTTCATTTTCTGTCTTTAAAGTGTAAAGATTTTTTTTCATTCGGTGTTCTCTCATGTAAGGTCCTAAATTGTCTTTATCGAACCAGTAACCAAAAAAAATTTCAACTAAAGAAATAAAAAAAATTATTAACGCTATGTTTACTATAAAAATTTTTACAAAATGGTTATAAAAGTTCGTCACTTTGCAGTCCATCCTCCATCAATTAGAATCGATGTTGCTGTGATCATTGAAGAAGCTGATGAAGCTAAAAAACAAACACTAGTTGCCACATCACTTTCAGTTGCCAATTTACCCATAGGTATATTGTCTAAAGCTAACTTTTTGAATTTTTTGTTTTTAAAAAATTTTTTTACCATTGGTGTTGCAACAAAAGTAGGGGCCACAGTATTTACTCTGATATTATATTTAGCAAGCTCTACACCCATTCCTTTTGTTAAACCCTCTATTCCAAATTTTGTCATATTGTATACATTTCTACCTGCCATACCTACATGACCAAGTTGAGATGACATATTAACTATAGAGCCTGGTCTCGTCTTATTTTTTAACATCTTTTTTACAACCAACTGAGCAACGTTAAAAGCAGCTTTGAGATTAAGATCTACTAGATAATTCATGTTTTCTTGTTTAATTTTTTCAAATGGTTCTGGAATATTGGTGCCAGCATTATTTACTAAAATATCAATAATTTTAATTTTATCTAATTTTTCTTTTAATTCTTTAAAGTTCATCACATCACAGTTAATTTTAATGATCTTACCTTTAATTTTTTTTATTTCTTTCTCAAGTTTATCTAGATCTGATTGAGTTCTACTTAATGCAATAATTGTTGCTCCAGCTTCTGCCAATGCTATAGAACAGGCCCTGCCCAAGCCTTTACCAGCACCGGTTACCAAGGCATATTTATTTTTTAGATTAACTTTTTGTAAGTACATTTAGATAAATAATTTTAAATCAGTATAGATTAATTCTAAAGCCACTGCCAGTATAGCAATTAAGCCAATCCAAGCTATCCATTTATATTCATTAATCCATTTTGATATTACAGTAGCTGCTGTTGCCATAAGGATTATTGATAAAGCCAACCCAAAAATTAGTAAAACGTAATGATCTCCAGCAGCGCCAGCTACACCTAAAACATTATCTAAACTCATTGTAAAATCGGCAAGTAACACAGTCCAAATAGCTTTCATGAAGCTTGAGTTGTCTACCTTAATATCTTCATCACCCGACTGTCCTTTGATTACATCTGTGTAAAGTTTGTAGACTATATAAAGAAGTAGTAATCCACCTATCAATCTTAATCCTGTTATTTGCAGTAAGTATGCAGTTAACATGGTAAGAATAATTCTTAGAATTACTGCACCACCTATTCCCCAGAAAATTATTTTTTTCCTCTGTTCCACTGGAAATTTAGAGGCAACCATTCCAATTACAATAGCGTTATCTCCAGCTAAAATTAAATCTATAAAGATAATTTGACCTAGGATTACAAGTTGTTCGGCTCCAAATAATTCAGCAAACATTAAATGTTTAATAACATATCTGCACCTTTTTCTGCAATCATTATTGTGGGTGCATTAGTATTTCCAGAAGTGATATTAGGCATAACAGAAGCATCAATTACTCTTAAGTTTTCAATTCCATGAACTTTTAATTCATCTGACACTACTGAATTCTCATCATTACCCATTTTACAAGTTCCTACTGGGTGAAATATTGTTTGAGCGTAATTACTTGCTGCTTTCACTAATTCCTCATCATCTTGGATATTGGCACCAGGTCTAAATTCTTCAGGTTCATATTGTTTGAATTCATTACTCTCTAAAACAATTTTTCTAATTAATCTTAAACCTT
>Ga0307986_10003035_pt1 | contig 11816 bp, 11 predicted proteins | sample EllFjometageno82_FD_203170 | JGI IMG/M metagenome (GOLD analysis project Ga0307986, IMG submission 203170) | Marine microbial communities from Ellis Fjord, Antarctic Ocean - #82 | ecosystem: Environmental > Aquatic > Marine > Unclassified | place: Southern Ocean | collected 2014-10-09
TTAATGAAAAAGATCCTAAACCTAAATTAATAAAAAAAAGACAAAGAGGAATTCTTTATTCGGTTAATTCTTGGGATGGTAAATTTTACAATCATACTAATGAAAATGCTGAAGATTTTAAAATAGACATTAGTGATAGCTTGGAAAAACCAGACTGGGAAACCTTTATTGCTGCAAAAGATGAAGTGCTAATTGGAGGGTTAACATTTTTAAAAAATTGGATCATAAGATCTGAAACTTCAGATGCTTTAGATAAATTATTTGTAAAAAATATCACAACTGGAATAGAAGAAAAGCTAATTTTTTCTGATGAAACTGTATATGTTCCTGGTGCCTCTTTAATGCAAAGAGATAAAGATACAGACGAAATATACATAAGTTATTCTTCACCTAAAACACAGTCTAGAGTTTATTCTTATAACTTAAGCACAAAAGAAAAAAAATTAGTTAAAGAACAAGAGATCCCCTCTGGTCATAATCCTGAAGACTACATTGTTGAAAGAGTTGATTGCAAATCATACGACGGAAGATTGGTGCCTCTTACAATTACAAGACATAAAAATACTAAATTGGATGGAAGTGCTAAATTGTTGCTTTATGGTTATGGTTCATACGGAAGTTCTATGAACCCTAGCTTTTCTACTACTAGATTAAGTTTAATTAATAGAGATATCGTCTGGGTTACAGCCCATATTAGAGGGGGTATGGAAAGAGGTATGAAGTGGTGGAAAGAAGGAAAACTGCTTAATAAAAAAAATACTTTTGAAGATTATATTGCTTCTGCAAAATACTTAATTAAAAATAAATATACTTCAAAGAATAAGATAATAGGCATGGGTGGCTCTGCGGGTGGTCTTCTTATGGGTGCTGTAGTTAATCAAGCCCCTGAGTTATTTCTAGGAATTATAATGGCAGTACCATTTGTGGACTCTTTGACAACTAATTTGGATCACTCTTTACCTTTAACAGTTGGGGAATTTGATGAGTTTGGAAATGCAAAAGATAAAAAAGATCACTTTGATTACATTTATTCTTATGCTCCCTATAATAATATAAAAAAAATGGACTATCCTCATATGCTGATCACAACAAGTTTAAGTGACAACAGAGTATTGTTTGATGAGCCAGCAAAATTTACTGCTAAACTTAGAGAATATAAAACTGATAATAATTTATTACTTTTAAAAACTGAAATGAACGCAGGTCATGGTGGTAAATCTGGTAGAGATGGAGCTATAGAGGAAATTGCACTTGATTATGCATTTGCATTAAAAATTGCTGGAAAAATTTAGTCTCTAATTTTTAGAAACAACCATTAGAAACAAAACCAATCACTATAGAATTAGAATCTACTTCAAATCTTCTCTCGCATAGTATTCCATATTTTTTAGAATTATAAACAAACTCTAGATTGCCCTTATCATTTTTAAAATCTTCATCAGGTTTACCTAATTCAATTTGTAAATTGCTTGAACTTTTTCCAATAAATTGACTTAACTTTGTATTTTCTTTTTCAACAATTTTGTCTGTTTTGTCTTTAATTGTTTGGCAACCAGAAAATAAACTTATAAAAAACAAACTTATAAAAAAACATTTTAATTTTTGCATGATTCAATGATAGCACCCTAAATATTGCATAAATATAAACTTATAAGTTGAATTATGTTAATAAACTTGCGTTTTTAAGAGTATTAACTTCAAAATTCGAATAATAATCAAATCTAATCTTAGGAGGATCAATGTTAGAAAAATATTTTAACTATAAAAAACATAAGACTGATTTTAAAACAGAAGTAACTGCTGGTGTAACAACATTTTTAACAATGGCTTACATTATGTTTTTAAATCCATTTATTTTATCAGGTGAATTTGCAGGACCCGAAAAAGGTTTTTTTGATTTTGGAGCAGTATTCACTGCAACAATTGTTGCAACTGCACTTGCTTGTTTTATTATGGCATTTTACGGAAAAACATGGCCAATAGGTTTGGCTCCAGGTATGGGGATTAATGCTTTTGTTGCATTTGGAGTGGTTGCTGGAATGGGTTATACGCCTCAAGCAGCACTTGGTGCAGTATTGGTTGCTGGTGTTTTATTTTTAATCATTTCATTAACGCCAATTAGAGCTTGGCTGATTAATTCTATTCCAAAAAGTTTAAAACTTGGAATTGGTGCGGGGATTGGATTATTTTTAGCTATTATCGGTTTAGAAATTATGGGCGTAGTTGCTGATCACCCTGTAACACTTGTCACAATAGGTGATATGAAAAATCCTTTAATTCTACTTGCGTGTCTAGCATTTGTTTCAATGATTGTGATGGAAAAATTAAATATTAAAGGAAATATTATTATTGGAATTATTGGTTTTAGTATTATTGCTTGGGTCTCAGGACTTGCAAAGTTTAATGGTGTAGTTGGAAGTATTCCACCAATGACTTATCTATTTGATTTTGATCTTAATGCTGCTCTTACTGCTGGAATGTCTACGGTAATATTTACATTATTATTTATAGATTTTTTTGATACTACAGGAACTTTAACATCTGTAGCAAACGTTGCTGGTAAAGTAGATAGCAAAGGTAAAATCCAAGATATAGACAAAGCAATGATGGCGGACAGTGTTGGAACTGTAGCAGGAGCATTAATGGGTACAACTACAGTAACAAGTTATGTTGAGTCTGGTGCTGGTGTGAAAGCAGGTGGAAGAACTGGGATGACTTCTTTAACTATTGGAGTTTTATTTTTAGCTTGCCTGTTCCTTTCTCCATTAGCAACAAGCTTGCCAAAAGAAATTGATGGGGCTGCACTTTTATATGTGTCAGTTTTATTTGTTAGAAATATCACTGATATTGAGTGGGACGATATTGGTGAGTCTGCACCTGCAGTCCTTGCTATGATTGCTATGCCTTTAACTTACAGTATTAGTAATGGTATTGCTCTAGCATTTATTTCTTATGCTTTAATTAGATTATTTACTGGTAAATTTTCTTCAACTTCACCAGCAATATGGGTTATTGCGATACTTAGTGTTGCAAGTTTTGCGGTTGCTTAAAAATTAATTTTTAGGGCTGGATTAATTCCAGCCCTATTTATTTCTTTTAATTATTTCTTCCATAGATAGCTCCTCATAATGTTCTGTTGGCTGAACAATCCATGGGTCCGAATCTAATTTTACAGGACAAAAATCAGGCTCAAATGTAGAAGATTTTTTCTTCCACAAACAAGCTGTTTTAACTTCATTAATATAATTTTTTGTTGGCTCATATTTCTTGAGCCATTCAATACTTTTGTTAAGAGTTAAACCAGTATCAGATAGATCGTCAACCAATAATACTTTATTAAAATCTTTATTTTCAGCTAAAGAGCTAATCTCTCTTGCAAACATTAATTGGCCTTGCTTATCTTCCATACTTTCTCCTGAATAACTTTGAATTACAATATATGCGATGGGTAATTTTAAGATTCTAGATAATATATCTAAAATAGGAGCAGCCCCCCTCATAATACCAACTAATACTGTTGGTTTATAATTATTATGGATTTCTATTGCTAATTTTTCAACAATTTTTGTATATTCATTAAAGGTGATAATTAATTTCTCTGCCATAGAATTTTTTATCATATAAATAAAAATAAAAAAGAATAAAAGAATATAGATTATGAAAATATTTGATTGCTTCATGTTTTATGATGAAGAGCTTTTACTAGATATAAGAATGAATATTTTAGATAAATATGTAGATTTTTTTGTCATAGTGGAGAGTGAATTTTTTCATAATGGGAAAAAAAGAAGTCTTAAGTTTAATATAAATAATTATCAAAAATTTAAGAATAAAATAATTTACATCATTAAGAAAAAGGAACCAGATGGGATATGGAAGATAAATAATAATGATAGTGAAGATATAAAATCTCATAAATCTATAGAAAATTCTCATATCAGGGAAAATGACCAAAGAAATCATATTATAAAGGGTTTAGATATGGCCTCTGATAATGATTTAATATTAATCTCAGATGTTGATGAAATACCAAACTTTGAATCTATAGATTTATCGAAAGTTAAAAATCAAATAATAATGTTTGTGCAAGAAATTTTTTATTATAAATTTGATAGATATCTTCCTGGTTTTCAATGGTTTGGGACCAAAGGATGTAAAAAAAAATACCTCATAAGTCCTCAGTGGTTAAGAAACATTAAAAATAAAAAATTTTCTTTTTGGCGTATAGATACTTTTTTTTCTAAAACTAGATATATTAATAAAATTTTTATAAAAAATGGAGGATGGCATTTCTCGAATATTAAAGATGTAGACAGCGTAGAACTTAAGCTAAAATCTTATTTACATCATAAAGATTATGAAGCTGAAGAGCTAGGTAAAGAAAAAATTGCAGAATTGATTAAAAACAATGAAACAATTTATGATATGTTTGGTGATAAAAAATCAAAAAAATATGGTGATGACAAAAGAAAAAAACTTAGTAAATATGAAATAATTAAATTACCTCAATTTATTCAAGATAATCAAAATCAACTTAAAAAATGGATGGACTAATGAAGGGGTATGTAGTGTGTGTTTACAAAAGTATAAATGACGAAACTGCTTTGAAAAACTATGCTACTAAAGCTAAAATAGCAGTTGAAAAATATAAAGGGAAATTCTTAGTTAGAGGTGGAAAAAAGATAACTACCGAAGGTGAAGAGTCTCCAAGAACTGCTGTTATAGAATTTCTTTCTTTTGCAGAAGCTGAAAATTTTTTCTACTCCAAAGAATATCAGGAAGCTCACATAATATTAAAAGGTATTGCAGTTCGTCATCACCAAATTATTGAAGGAGCTTAATACTGTATAGGCTCAGGGTCTATACTTCTCCACAAATACCAAGTTGCGACGGAACAGTATGGGCTAAATCTTTTGTTTAATAATTTTACATAAGATTCAGGTGGTAGATATTCTTTTTTATAATTTTTTGAAATTCCTCTTAAAAGACCAATATCTTGCATAGGCCAAATATCTGAACGGTTATAAGTAAACAATAAGATCATTTCAGCTGACCATCTACCAATTTGTCTTAACTGGGATAAATAGATAATAGCTTCTTCATCTGACATTTTAGGAATTAACCTAGGGTTAAATGATTTATCTAATATTTGTTTCGCTAGACTTTTTATTCCTTTAACTTTTTGTTTAGTTAATCCACAACTTTTTATCTGAACAGTGGATAGTGTACAAACAGTTTTAGCGTTTATTTTATTCTTACATTTTTTTTGAAATTTTGAAAATATAGAATTGGCAGCAGCAACACTAATTTGTTGTCCAATAATGCTCTTGCATAATGAAAAAAATATGTCCTTTCTAGAAGTAAGCACAGCTTCTGAAGGGGATTTATATTTGCTAATTAATAAAGACATCACTCTATCTTTATTAGATAAATATTTTTTTGCAGTGTTCCAATATTTTGGTTTTTTATTCATGTCTAGTAGTAGATGGTATTTTTTGTTTATGATAAATTTCTCTTCTAAAGATTATAAGTGACGCAAGAACTACAAGTGATGCACCAATTAGTGTTTTTATGGTTGGTATTTCATTCCAAATAAAATAACCAAAAAATATAGCAAACACCAAAGCCAAATATTTTAAAGGTGCTACTAAAGATACTTCAGAAAGTTTATATGATTGAGTTAAAAATAAATTTGCAGAACCTCCTGTTACTCCAATTAAAGCCAAAAGAATAAAGTCTTGAAAATTTGGCATTTTCCATCCCATTGGAATTGTGGCTAAGCCGGCAATTGAAATAGTAATTGTAAAAAAAATTGAGATAAGCCAAATAGGTTCTGTTGTGGACAGCTTTCTAATTGCAATAGTTACTAAAGCCATACCAATACAAAATATTAGTGGAAGAAAATAGAGATAATTCATGCCCTTAAAGCCAGGCTCAGCAATTATAATAACTCCTATAAATCCTATTAAGACTGCCAACCATCTAAAAATACCTACTTTCTCACTTAGTAAAAAAATTGATAATACTGTAATAAATAATGGTGCTGCATATGACAAGCTAACAACGACGGCTAAAGGAAGCTCTCTTAACGCAACAACTATTGCTATTAAAGCCATTAAACCCATGAGACATCTGAATAAGTGTTCTTTTGATCTTTTAGTTTTGTAAAAAGTTCTTAATTTATTTTTTGGTATTAAAAAATATGTTGGCAACAATCCAAAAAAACCCCTAAAAAATAAAACCTCCCCAGTTGGGTAGTCACTTGACCACTTTACGAGCAAATCCATAATAGAAAAGGTGCATACAGATAGAAACATGTACAAAAAGCCTAATTGATTTTTAGTTAGCATAGGAATAATTTGTAAATTAAATTAAAGTATAATCAATGGAAATAGCAATATTAGGATTAGGGTGTTTTTGGGGACCAGAAATTAAGTTTAGTAAACTTGAAGGAGTTATTAAAACTGAAGTTGGCTATTGTGGGGGTGACAGTAAAAAGGTCACTTACAAAGAGGTATGTACTGGTACTACAAATCATGCAGAAGTTGTTAAATTAGATTTTGATTCTACAATCATATCTTATGAAAAAATTTTAGAATTCTTCTTTGAAATTCATGACCCAACAACATTAAATTCTCAAGGACCTGATTTTGGGACACAATATAGAAGTGAAATATTTTACTTGAATGACAAGCAAAAAGAAATTGCAGAAAATATTATAAAAAAAATAAATTTAAAATTATCTGGGAATGTTGCAACAAAATCTTCTTTATTAAAAAATTATTGTCCAGCAGAAGAATACCATCAGAGATATTTAGAAAAAAGATAATATGTCTTTAGTTAGTACAAATTGGTTAGAAAAAAATTTAGATAAAGTTAAAATTATTGATTGCTCATGGCACATGCCGCAAACACAACGCAATGGTTTTGATGAATATAAAAATAAACATATTAAAAATGCAATTTTTTTTGATTTAGATAAAAACTCTAAAAAAGATGCTAATCTTCCTCATATGTTAATAGATGCTAAGTCATGGGAGGGTATTGCTTCCAATATGGGGATTAAAAATGATGAGCAGATAGTAATCTATGATAATTCAGATGTAATCAGCTCATGTAGATGTTGGTATAATTTTATTTACTTTGGTCACGACCCAAGTTTGGTTCATGTACTTGATGGTGGTTTAAAAAAATGGACTAACGAAAAAAAACCAGTATTTAATGATTTAACAAATACTATTAGCTCTAATTATATAGCTAATGAAAAAAAAAGATTAGTAAAAAATAAAAAACAAATTGATGAAAATATTAATACAAATAAGTTCAAAGTTATTGACGCAAGAAGTAGAGAGAGGTTTGAAGGTAAGGTTCCTGAACCAAGAAAAGAGTTAAGAAGTGGCTCTATAAAAAATTCTTTTTGCCTACCTTTTTCTGAGCTTATTAACGAAGATTACACATTCATTTCTAAAGAAAAAATTCTTTATAAATTTAAATTGATTAAAATTAAACCTGATGAAAATGTAGTATTTACATGTGGTTCTGGCGTTACTGCTTCGGTTTTGGCTCTTGCTTATTCTCTAATAGACATTAAATATATGCCAACAATTTATGATGGCTCATGGAGTGAGTATGGAAATAATTAAGCATGAAAAGATCAACAAAAATTAGCACAGTAATCATTACTTTTTTTTTAATAATCACAATAGTAATTATTGGAAGAACAATGATTGGTAATCATTTTAAAAAAAAATTCAGCAAAAGACCTCCTCCTGGAGTAATAGTTAAAGAGGTAGTTTACAAAAATTTTTCAGAAAATGTTGAAAGCTTCGGTACAGCAGTATCAAAGAGAGCAGAATCTTTTAGAATTAAAAAAGATAATTTAACATCTGAACTAATCCTTAAGGATTATGTAAAAAAAGGTGATCTAATTGTTAAGCTTAAAGATAGAAATATTATAGCACCTTTTAATGGTGTTCTTGGATACAGAGGTATTACTGGTGACATTCTTGGTTCGGATAACTCAATTATTATAACTTTAGATGATAATTCGATTATATATTCTGACCTAAAAATTCCTGAAACTTTTGCAGCATTCATTAAAAAAGATTTGCCTATTAAGGCAAAATTCTCAGGTAACAAAAATAAAACATACAGTGGAAAAATCTATGCTGTTTCAAGTAGGATTAATGCTGAAACAAGAAGTTTGCTAACAAGGGTTATAATTGAAAATGAAAACTCTGAATTAATTCCAGGCTCTCTTCTAGAAGTTATTATTAATTATAATGAACGAAATTCTCTTGCAATACCTGATACTAGTATGATGATAGAGGGAAACAAAACTTATGTCTATAAAGTTTCAAAAGACAATATTACAAATAAAGCTGAAATAGAAATTGGAATAAGGGCTGGGGGATTTATTGAGATAATCTCTGGTCTTAATGAGGGAGAAACTATAGTTGCCGAAGGACTAAAAAAAGTTAGACCTCGAGGCAAGATAAAACCTATTAAAAGATAATGTTTATAACTGATGTAAGTATAAGAAGACCAGTTGTTGCGTGGGTAATGTCTCTTATATTAATCGTTTTTGGTATATTTGTTTTTTCACAGTTGCCTGTAAGAGAATTGCCTGAGGGCTTACAACCTCCTGTAGTTCAAATTAAAGTAGACTATAAGTCTGCTTCAGCTTCTATAATCGATCAAGAGGTGACTCAGGTAATTGAAGATGTAATTGGTGGGGTAGAAGGAGTAAAAAATATTAACTCAACATCAGAAAATGGAAGTAGTTCAATTAATGTTGAATTTAATACTGACATTAACCTAGATAATGCAGCCAATGATATAAGAGAAAGAGTAGCAAGAATCGTTGATAGATTACCAAGTGAAGCTGATGCCCCTCAAATACTCAAACAATCAGCAGGGTTTTCAACCACTATGTGGCTAGCTGTATCTTCTGCAACTTGGAGTGACCTAGAACTTGGGGATTATGTTGAGAGGTATTTAGTAGATCAGTTTTCGAGTGTTAAGAACGTAGGAACTATTAGAACTGGTGGTTTAAGAGATTTAAGTGTTAGAGTTTGGATAGATCCAATTAAACTTGTAGCTTACAATTTGACCATTCAAGAAGTTGAGATAGCAATAAGAAAAGAAAATGTAAGTCTACCAGCAGGTACTCTTGAGGCTAACAATATTGATTTAATATTAAATTTAGATAAATCATATGATGATATAGAAAAATTAAAAGCATTACCTATAAAAAAAAACCAAAATAGTATTATAAGACTTTCGGATATTGCCAATATTGAGTTCGGTCCAGTTTCAGAAAAAAATCTTTTCAAGGCACAAAGTAAGAATGCTTTAAATCTAAAAACTGTAGGAATTGGTATTTATGCAAAAAGTGGCGCTTCAACAGTGGAGCTTTCTAAAGAAATAAATAAAAAAATAGATGAAGTTAAGAAAATATTACCAGGTGATCTAAATATAGAAGTAGCTTTTAACAGAGCAACATATGTGGGTACTGCTATTGATGAAGTATACAAAACTTTAATCATCGCTTTTATACTTGTGGTAATTATTATTTACTTATTCTTGGGAAATATAAAGGCTGTAATCGTTCCAGCAGTTGCATTACCTGTAAGCTTGATAGCATCTTTTTTAGGTCTTTACTTATTTGGTTTATCAATAAATATTTTTGTTTTATTAAGCTTTATTCTGGCAATTGGAATAATCACTGATGATTCAGTTATAATGACAGATGCAATTTATAGAAGAATTGAAAATGGAGAAAGCCCTTTGGTTGCGGCTTATAAAGGATCAAAACAAATTAGTTTTGCAATTGTTGCTACAACATTAATTCTAGTTGCTGTATTTATTCCCTTAATTTTTATAGATGGAATTGCAGGAACATTATTTAGAGAAACTGCAATTGCCTTATCTTTTTCAGTTGTGGTGTCCTCTTTTGTTGCGCTTACATTGTCACCTATGTTAGCAAGTAAGTTTTTAAAGAAAGAACCTAAACAAAATCTTATAGTTACTAAATTTGATAAGTTTTTTAAATCATTATCAAAATTTTATGAAGAAACATTAAGCTATTGGCTGAATAAGAAAAAAATTATAATTTCATTCATTATCTTCACTATTATTGTTTCTAGTGTTTTATTTAATTTTACAAAAAAAGAATTATTACCTATGGAAGATCGAGGTGTATATCTTGTTCTTGGGTTTGCAGATGAGGGGAGTTCTTTTGAATATACTAAAAAAAGAGCAGAAGATGTTGAAAAAAGATTAATTCCACTTCTTCAGGATGAAGATAGTCCATATAAAAGATTTATAATGAGAGTGCCCGGCTTTGGTAGCAACAAAAATTCTTTTAACAGCTTTATAATAATTGCATTATTGGATGAATGGGCGGATAGAAAAAAAAGCTCCCTAACAATAATGAGGGAAGCAATTGGAAAAATTGTGACAGTGCCAGAAACTGTGGCTTTTCCAATTTCACCACAATCTATTAGGGTTTCTAGTTATAATAAACCAGTGCAAATGGTCATATTAGGTAGCACTTATGAAGAATTAGAAGAAATACAATCTAAGGTTATTAGAAAGTTAAGACAAAATAAAAATTTATCAAGGATAGAGTCTGACTATTCTAGAAACAAACCAGAAATCAAACTAGTAATTGATAAAAACAAAGCTAAAGATTTAGATATATCTACTGACTCAATTGGGAAAACTTTAGAAACTCTTTATGGTGGAAAAACTGTAACGAAATTTAATAGACTTGGTAAAGAATACCCGATTATACTTCAGCAATACTTGGCTGATAGACGATCTCAAGAGGGACTTTCTAAAATATTTGTTAGATCTGAAAGCTCGGGTAAACTTATTTCTTTAGCAAATTTAGTAGAGTTCAGTGAAAAAGGATCTGCAAAAAAATTAGCAAGATATAACAGGCAGAGAGCTGTAACAATATCTGCAAATATATCTGAATCTTACACGCTTACAGAAGCAATTGCATATTTAGAAAAAACAATGGAAGAAATTGGCTCTTCTAATCAAATTGCATGGAAAGGTAAATCAGAAGAAATAAAAGAAACTAGTAATGAACTATTTATTATTTTTGGATTAGCATTTCTAACTGCCTATCTAGTAATGGCTGCAACTTTTAATTCATTTATTCATCCATTTATTATTATGTTAACTGTCCCACTGGCTTTGTTTGGAGGTTTGGTCTTTATACTATTCTTGAACAGTTCTATTAATATCTTCTCACAAATAGCGCTTGTAATTTTAATCGGAATATCAACTAAAAATAGTATTCTAATTGTTGATTATGCCAATCAGCTAAGGACTGCTGGAAAAAATATAGAATCCTCAGTTAAGGAAGCTTGTCAATTAAGATTTAGACCTATAATGATGACCTCAATAAGCACGATGATAGCAATGATGCCTTTAGTTATTGGAAACATTGGCCCAGGTGCTGGTGAGGCTTCAAGACTAGCTGTGGGTGCTACTATTCTAGGTGGAATGATTATATCAACATTCTTTACATTATATGTAACTCCAACTATGTACTTGGTGTTAGCAAAGAATACAAAACGAATAGACGCTGTTGATATTGAGCTAAAGAAACAACTTCGTTAAAATATAATATATTTATTTTTATTTAATCTTTTCTGACAATCTTGTAATTGTGACTTGTATTTATTAGATTGTTTTTCTACTTTTTTAGCTAAGCCTATAACTTTCTGATTATTTTTATAATTTTTATAACCACCCCACCCCTCATGATATGCAAGGTATTGTCTAAAAGCATCTTTCTT
>Ga0307986_10003037_pt1 | contig 11816 bp, 9 predicted proteins | sample EllFjometageno82_FD_203170 | JGI IMG/M metagenome (GOLD analysis project Ga0307986, IMG submission 203170) | Marine microbial communities from Ellis Fjord, Antarctic Ocean - #82 | ecosystem: Environmental > Aquatic > Marine > Unclassified | place: Southern Ocean | collected 2014-10-09
TCGGTGAGGCTTACGCCTGCTTTCCAGAGTTATTATTTTAACGGTCCTTTTGCCTGAGAGTTTCCTGGGTGTTGCTCCTTCGGCCTTGAATTAAATCAATGTCTCCCGCTATACTTAGTCTACTAACTTACTTATTCTTTATTTCGATTCTAATTTATAGAGATTCAAAAAGCAATTACTAACTGTGTCCAAACGTTAAACGCGTGTGTCCAACTGAGTCCTGAGTGAGTCCAGAATGACCAGTAAATATAGGGGTCCTGCTACACTTGTAAATTGCAAAATTTATTACAGTAAGAACCACTTAATGTTTAGATGATACTTAGAGATTTTTATAATAATTTAAAAAGTAATCAGCTATTAGTCTATTACCTTTTTTATTAAAGTGAATATCTTCATAAAAATAGTACTTTTTAATTGTATTCTTTTATAAATCTCTTACTAATTTTCTTATTTTTTCCATTTCTTTTGCAAACTTTTCCTCTGTCATGCCAGGAAGAACTTCATAAAATCTTACATACTTAATTTTCATACCTCCAAGTTTTAATACTCCAGCTTTAATTCTTCTGAAAGGCATATTTTGAAACCAGGTTTGAATGGAAAAGACATTGCCTCCATATGACATAGACATAATAGCTAATTTATTTTTCATTACACCCGCAACAGGATAACCCCAGTTGCCATAAAGTCTTTTAAAAGAAAAAAACCATTTTGGTGCAAGCACAAGATCAATCCAGTTTTCTAAAATCGCACTGGCTCTAAGATTATAACATGGAGAAATTAGAAACATCACGTCGCTTTTTTCTAATCTTTTTCTGTAGTCAAGCACCTGTTCATCTGGTGGGCTTCCGTCAAAAAAATTTAGTTGTTTTTCTTCGTGTAAATTTATTAAATCAATATTATGACCACACTTTTTTGCCTCTTCTATAAAAGTGTCTCTTACTAATGCGTTAAAAGAATTTAACGTATTATGATGACCGAATGCAATAAATATATTTTTTGACATTAATATTATTTATATTAAAATTTAAAAAATTCAATTAGATTTAGAAGTATTTGAATGTTTTTGGTCTAACGTTTTAAAAATTACAGCTAATATAATTATACCACCTCCAATAAACGCACTCATTGGTGGAATTTCATTGAGAAATAACCAAACCCAAAAAGGTCCAAGTAATGTTTCTGTTAACATTAATAGGCCTACAACTGCAGCAGGAGTAGATCTAGCTCCAATAACTATACAAATGAAACCAAAAGCATGTTGGAAAGTTCCAAATATAAAACCAATTAATAAATCGTGTGGAGAAATTATAATAGTTTCAGACATAAAAAAACTAACAACTATTATTATTAAGCCCCCATAAAAAAGAGATGGGACTAAATCAAGTTTCGAAAATTTTCTAATTAGTAATATTAAAAAAGCAAAATTAATAGGAATAAACAAGGCCACAAGATTTCCAAGTAAAGACCCGGTACCTAGTGAGCCACCAAGCATGACAGCTATTCCTACCATTGCCAAAATAATTGAAAATAAAGTTTTAATACTTATTTTTTCTTTCAAAAATAAATAACCAAATATAGCTAGCCAAATAGTCTGCGTGCTAATAATAAACAAAACATTAGCTACAGTGGTTGCTGTCATAGAGAATATATAAGCAATAAAACCAACTGACATGGCGATACCACCTAAAATTCCTGGGAGTCCAGATTTCTTAATTATAGATACAGCTTCTTTTTTATATATTAAGAAAAGAAAAACAATTAACGTAATAGTAAAAAAAAATGCACGCCAAAATAAAATTTGCCAAATATCAGTACCTTCAAATTCTCTAACTAATAGCCCTCCCCAACTTAAGAAAAATGCTCCAATCAAACAAAGAATGTAGCCAGGAACTTTGTATATAAATTGCATTTAAAATTTTTTTAATATTCTATTAAAATAATAATTTAATGTTATCGATCGAAGAATCATAAAAAATAAAAGAGATAACCACAAACCGTGATTGCCAAAGTTGTTAACTAAGAATTGTGAAGATAAGATAAAAAGAACTACAGATATTATCATTCCATTTCTCATTTCCGCTGTTTGCGAGGCGCCAATAAAAATACCATCAAACTGATAGCAAATAGAAGCTACAGGGGGAATAATAATAATCCAGACAATATAATTAAATGTTAGAAATTTTAGGTATTCCAGATCAGTTAATTCATTAATAATATATTTAAATGTAAGCAAATAAATTAAAGAAATAATTAAACCAGAAAAAATACTTAATTGAAAAGAATTGGTAACCACTTGTAGAAAAAATTTTTTTACTCTTCTACCAATAGTGTATCCAATAACAGCTTCTGTAGAAAAAGCGTAAGCATCTAGAAAAAAGGAAGCTAACATAATAAATTGCAACAATAGAGCATTTACGGCCAAATAATTTTCTCCAAGTTTAGAACCTTGATAAGTTACCCACAAAAATGAAAAAGTTAAAAGAATAGTTCTTATAAAAATATCAAAATTAATATTAAATAAATTAAACAATTTTTTTGTGTCAAATATTTTTTTATAAGTGAGTGAAATATTAAGTTTTTTTTTTAATTGAAAGTAACTAATTGTTAAAAAAATTATGACTGTTGAATATGCTGCTATCGCAGTACCTGCCGCTATACCAAAAATCTCTAAATCAAAATGAATTACAAATATTAAACTTAGAATGGCGTTACCAAAACAAAAGATTGATATCATTAAGCTTGAAACATATGTTTTCTGGAGTCCTAAATATAATCCCGCAAGGACATAAATAATAAGTTCTGCTGGTGCAGATAGTATTCTAATTGAGATGTACTTGTTTATTAAATTTTGTGTTTCTTCTGAGGTTTTAAAAAAATGTTCAATTAAAAATATAATAGGTTCTTTAAAAAAAATTATAACTAGCCCGATAAATAATGCTAAAATTAAATTTCTAACAAATACTAGAATAATTTCATTATAATTTTTTCTACCTAAAGCATGAGATACAAGACCAACTGTGCCCATGCGCAAAAACCCAAAGCTCCAAAAGACCATTGTTATAACGGAAGCTGCTATACTGATTGCCGCTAAAAATTTCTCATTATTTAGATGTCCCATTAGACCTGTGTCTATTAAGCCAGCAAATGGTATGGCTATATTGGAAAAAATAATAGGTATAGATAATTTAAACAAGTAAAATTTAGAGGTATTAATAGGAGTGTTCATTTTAGGTAAGGATTATTTTATTCTTTGTTTTTTTACAATTAAATAATATAAACATTTACTAATGTTTTTAGAACAATCAGTTATTTTACTTCAAATCATATTCATCGACATAGTCATGGCTGCTGATAATGCAATTATTATCGGTTTAGTGGCCGCAGGATTTGCAGAAAAAAATAGAAAAAAAATAATAGCATTTGGTATTGCCGCAGCTTTTGTTTTTAGAATAGTTTTTGCTTTAAGCGCAACTTATTTGCTTGCTTTTGCTTGGATTAAAATTGTAGGCGGTATCCTATTGATATGGGTAATTTATAATTTAAGAAAAGATTTATTTGAAAATAATAAAATAAGATCACCTCGTTTAAAATCAAGTGAGTCTTCATCTTTTAGTAGTGGCGTTTACAAAGTTCTTATCGCCGATATTACTTTAAGTTTGGACAATGTCTTAGGTGTAGCGGGTGCAGCTAAACAACATTATGGTTTATTAGTTGCTGGTTTGTTACTATCTGTAGTTTTGATCGGAACCTTAGCTTCTTATTTTGCTAAATATATAAAAGAACATACTTGGCTAGGATGGGTGGGTATTGCTGTAATTTTAGTAGTGGCAATACAGCTTATCATCGGAGGTTTGCATAATATTGGTGGCATCATTACTATCAATGAAAATTTTAGATTCTTATTTCATGTATGAAAGATTTCTGCATTGTAGGTAGCGGCATAGCTGGTTCAACAATAGCAAACTTATTATCTAAAGAATACTCGGTAGAAATCTTTGATAAAGCACGAGGCCCTGGTGGTAGAGCTTCTAATAGAAGATACAAAGATAATTTAAGCTTCGATCATGGCCTTCAATATATATCACCTAAAACATACGGGTTCAAAAAGCTTATATTAGATTTAAAACAAAAAAAAATTGTTAAAGAATGGCCTGGTTACCATTTAGATTTTACTTTTGAAAAAAAAGTAAATTCAATTAAATATATAGGGTCAAAAGGTAATAGTGATATTTGTAAATACTTTATTAAGAATGTTAAATCGAACTATTTAGTAAATGTAACAAACATAAAATTTAACTCAAATTACTGGACAATTACTTTAAATAATAAAGATAAAATTTTTTTTAAATACTTGGTACTAACGTGCCCTTTTCCTCAGCTAAAAAAATTAATGACTAAAAGTCTATGTAAGAAAATATCAAAATTTCAAGTTAAAATGGTGCCAAATATAACGATGATGGCTGCTTATAAAAAAAATGGTAATATTCAAGTTAGTAGTATTAAATTTAGTGATAAAATCATTGCTTGGGCATCTCACGAAAATTCAAAAAATAGGTTTAAATCTATAAAGAGTCTATGGACTCTTCAGTGTTCGGTAAAATTTTCAAAAGAAAATATTAATTTACTAAAAAAAAATAAAAAAAAATATCAATTGGTAATACTTAAAAAATTTGAAAAACTTACCGGTTTTAAAGCTAATAATGTTATCTTTCAAAGCATTCATGGTTGGAAATATGCTTATAATAAAAAAAATTCTAACAAAAATTGTTTGTGGCTTAATAAGTATAACTTAGGTGTGTGTGCAGATTGGTTCAACGGTCCTAAAGCAGAAGATGCTTGGAATAGTGCAAAATCATTATACTCTGAAATAAAAAAAAACCCGCCTAAAAATAGACGGGTTTAATTTTTAAAATTTTAATTAAATTCTAATTAAAATGCTTTTCCTAATGAAAAACGATACGCTTTTGTATCAACATCACCTGTAATAGCACTGCTGTTAGCAGCAACTGAGTTACCAGTTGATCTTAGATTAATTGTATCATAATCAGTTTCTTCATACGAAAGTTTCAAAGTGTAACCACCTTCTGTAACAGTTTTCCAACCGCCACCTAAGTTAGTCCCAGAGATATCACTTGACCCATCCATACCTGATCTGTTCGCGTGATTTACAGTCATTCTTGCAGCACCAGCTTTAAAATAAAGACCCGCAAATAACGGTGCTTCTATGTAGACAGTTCCTAATCCCGTTGCAGAAGCTTCAGCAGATCTTATAGATGTTATTGCAGTTGAAATATTATCCCCTGTTTGAGAAAGTTCACTATCAGTTCTACTTAATTTATTAGTTATGTTAGCTGTTCCTGGAGTGACTTCAATACCAAATGCTAAAGGCCATGCGGACTCGCTCATAGTATATTCAAGGTATATAGATCCAGCTACACCAGTTTCACTTACATTTTTAGTTCTTACGGAAGTGTCAGCTACGTTTGCTCCACCTGCAGTAAGTGTATCTGTTTCTGTACCAGAAGCGCTTACTTTAAGAGAGTTAGCTACCAATCCCATTGTCATACCAGCAAAAGCTGATGTGAACGAAATAGAAGCGATTGCAATCGCTGCTATTAATGTGTTTGTTATTTTTTTCATTTATTTATCTTTCGTTAATTGTTATTTTTTAAAAAGTAACTTAAGCAGTAGATAACATTTTATATATTTTTTAAAAAGGAAAAATTACCTGTAAAAATTTATGATTTACCAAAAAAGCCCGTAAAATAGGTATAATTAGTGACTATTATATCACAATATGAATCTATTTTTAAACTCTTAGGTTGGATATTGGGGTTAAAATTTTCAGAAATATAGCGATTCTCTGAAATCTATTTTTGCAATTTACTTATCGTTGATTTGATTGTCTTTATTAAAAAGTAAGGAAAAAATAAACTCTATAAAATAACGCTCCGTATTATTATTAATTTTGCAACAGTTCACCAAATTAGGTGGGGAGAGTTAAACAGTAGTAGCGCTGGAAAAACCTTAAAAAATGCCTGATTCTGAGAGTTTTTTTACTTTACTGCCTTTTTTAACTTCAATATTAAATTTTTGAATGTCTCTGAAAGTTAATTTTTTTAAATTTTGAACATTTCTTAAAAATTTTCTCGATTCACTAATTGTAATAACTCCATCTGTTAAAGATTTAAATTTTTCTATATAATTTGATCTAGTAAAAGGTCTTCTTCCATTGGGGTGCGCATCAGCAATTCCTAATTCATCAGAAACTATACTGCCATCGTTCATGGTAATCGAAACTCTACCACCAAAACATTTGAACTTTGGATCGGGATGATGGTATTTTTTAGTCCATTCAGGATCTTCAAAAGTTTTAATTTTTTTCCATAACTCTACTGTACTTTTTCTTTTAGCTCTTTCAGGTGTGTAAGATTTAACATGGTGCCAAGTCCCGTCTTCTAAAGCAACAGCAAAAATATACATAATCGAATGATCTAAGGTTTCTCTGCTAGCGTAAGGATCCATTTTTTGTGGATCATTAGCGCCTGTTCCAATTACATTGTGAGTATGATGACTTGTAAAAATTTCAACTTTTTTAATTTTTTCTATATTACCAACTCGTTTTTTTAAACTTCTTGCTAAATCAATTAAAGCTTGAGCTTGATATTCAGCTGAGTGCTCTTTGGTGTAGGTATCTAGTATCGCTTTTTTAGTTTCATTTCTTTCTGGCATAGGAACAGAATACTCAGCATTTTTTCCTCCAAGCACATAAGCAATTACACTATCTTCACCTTCGTAAATAGGACTTGGCGCACCTTCTCCTCTCATACATCTATCGACAGCTTCGATAGCTAATTTACCTGCGTGAGCTGGAGCAAAAGCTTTCCAACTTGAAATTTCACCTTTTCTTGATTGTCTTGTTGAGATTGTCGTGTGTAAAGCTTGTTGAATAGATTGGTACACTGTCTCTGTGTCTAAATTTAACATTGTGCCAATACCTGCGGCAACACTCGGTCCAAGATGAGCAATATGATCTATTTTATGTTTGTGTAAACAAATAGCTTTGACTAAATTAACTTGAACTTCGTAACCAGTGATAATTCCACGAATTAAATTAGCACCATTACATTTCATTTGTTGAGCAACCGCTAAAATTGGTGGGATGTTGTCTCCTGGATGAGAATAATCAGCAGCAAGAAAAGTATCGTGATAATCTAATTCACGAACTGCAGTTCCGTTAGCCCATGCCGCCCATTCACAATGAAATTTTTGTTTATTATCTATACCAAAAATAGATGCACCATTTTTTCTTGGGTGAGCTAAAGCCATTTCTCTAGCAGAGGTAACTGGTTTTCTATAAAATGAAGCAATTGCAACAGAAGCATTGTCAATTATTCTGTTAATCACCATGTCAATAGCATCACCACTTGGCTTTGATTTGTCCGTGGCAATTTCTGCAATCTGCCAAGCTAGTTGGTCTACTTTTTTTAAATTAGCTGATGACGGATGAACTTTTACTTTAATTTCTCTCACAGGATTAAGCTAACATGTTGCGAAGTACAAACTGAAGTATACCTCCATGTTTATAGTATTGAACTTCGTTTTCAGTATCTATTCTACATAGTAATTGAATTTTTTTCATAGTACCGTCTGCATATTTAATTTCACATTCAACTTCTTGTCTTGGTTCAACGCCTTTTTCAATATTTACAAAGGTAAATAACTCAGAACCTATAATGTTTAATTTTTTTCGATCAAATCCTTCCTTAAATTGGAAAGGAAGAATACCCATGCCCACTAAATTAGATCTATGAATCCTCTCAAAGCTCTCTGCAATTACTGCTTTTATCCCTAAAAGTTTTGTGCCTTTTGCTGCCCAGTCTCTTGATGAACCTGTGCCGTATTCTTTGCCAGCAACTACAACTAAATCATTTCCTCTTTTTTTATATTCCATGGCTGCTTCGTAAACGCTCATTACTTTATTGTCTGGAAACAAAGTCGTAACCCCACCTTCAGTTCCAGGAGCCATTTCATTTTTTATTCTTATATTACCAAATGTTCCTCTCATCATTACTTCATGGTTTCCTCTTCTTGCGCCATAGGAATTAAAATCTTTTTGTTGAACTTGATGGTTCATAAAATAATCTCCTGTTGGACTGTCTTTTTTAATCGAACCTGCTGGTGAAATATGATCAGTTGTAACTGAGTCTGCTAAAACTAATAATGGTCTTGCATCTTTAATTGCAAAAAAACCTTCAGGATCATCTGGTAAGTTTTCAAAGAAAGGGGGCTTTTTTACATAAGTTGAATTGTCTTCCCAATTATAAATACTGCTATCAACGGTCTTTATTGAGCTCCACTCTTTAGATCCTTCTGAAACATTTGAGTATCTGTTTCTAAACATGTCAGCGTTAATTGAAGTTAAAATTAAATCTTCTATTTCTTTGTTGGTTGGCCAAATATCTTTTAAGAACACATCTTTTCCAGACTGATCCTTGCCTAAAGGTGTTTTGTATAAATCAAAATGCATTGTTCCCGCTAAAGCATAGGCGACAACTAATGGAGGAGAAGCTAAATAATTAGCTTTTACATCTGGATTAATTCTACCTTCAAAGTTTCTATTGCCTGATAGAACTGAAACAGCATACAGATTTTGTTTTTGAATAGTGTCAGAGATGTTTTGATTTAACGGACCAGAATTTCCAATACATGTTGTGCAGCCATAACCCACAAGATTAAACCCTAGTTCATCCAAATATTTATTTAAGCCTGCTTTTTCTAAATAATCGGTTACCACTTGTGAGCCTGGGGCTAGAGAAGTTTTAACCCAAGGTTTTACTTTTAATCCTTTTTCAATTGCTTTCTTAGCAACTAAACCAGCTCCTATTAAAACACTAGGATTTGAAGTGTTTGTACACGAAGTAATCGCAGCAATTACAATATCTCCATCTTTGATACTAAAATTAGTTCCATCAACTTTAGCTTCTACAGATTTTTCTCTTTTTGTATTTTCTTTAAAAACTTTTGCAAATGCAGTTGATGCCTCTGTTAATAACACTTTGTCTTGCGGTCTTTTTGGTCCAGAGATACTTGGTACAACTGTACCTAGGTCTAAAGAAAGCGTATCTGTAAAAATTATATCATCACTAGCCCAAAAGCCTTGCGCTTTAGAATAGCTTTCAACTAAATCAATTGTATTTTGATCTCGACCTGAAAATTTTAAATATTTTAAAGTCTCTTCATCTACAGGAAAAAAACCACATGTTGCACCATACTCTGGTGCCATGTTTGCAATAGTTGCTCTATCAGCTAAAGTTAAATTTTTTAAACCTGTTCCATAAAATTCTACAAATTTTCCAACAACACCTTTTGTTCTAAGTAGTTGAACAATAGTTAAAACTAAATCAGTTGCCGTTGTTCCTTCGGTAAGTTTTCCTTTAACCTCAAAACCCACAACTTCTGGAATTAACATTGATATAGGTTGACCCAACATTGCAGCTTCCGCTTCAATCCCACCTACTCCCCATCCTAAAACTGACAATCCATTTACCATAGTTGTGTGGCTGTCTGTTCCAACTAATGTGTCAGGATAAGCATAAGATTCACCCTCAAAATCAGTAGACCAAACAACTTTAGATAAATATTCTAAATTTACTTGATGACAAATTCCTGTACCCGGAGGAACTACTCTAAAATTGTTAAAAGCTTTTTGACCCCATTTTAAAAATGAATATCTTTCACCGTTTCTTAAAAATTCTTGTTCAACATTTTTTGAAAAAGAATCTTTTGTTGCGTACGCATCAACCATTACCGAGTGATCAATAACAAGGTCAACAGCTGATAAAGGGTTTATTTTTTTTGGATCTTTATTTTTAGCTTGTACCGCATCTCGCATAGCCGCTAGATCTGCAACTGCAGGAATGCCTGTGTAGTCTTGCATTAATACTCTAGCAGGTCTGTAGGCTATTTCGGTATTTGATTTTTTTGTTTTTAACCATTCTTTCAAAGCAAGGATTTGTTTTTTGCCTACTGTAAGATCGTCTTCATATCTAAGTAAATTTTCTAATAAAACTTTAAGGGACTTTGGAAGTTTTGAAATACCTTCAAGTCCATTTTGTTCTGCTTTTTTTAAATTAAATATTTTATAAGTTTTTGATAAAACTTTAATATCGTCTAGTGATTGAAATGAATTTTTGCTTTTTTTTAGCATGGGCTATACATAAAACAAAATAACACAAACTATAAGTAAAAAGGACATTGAATAATTAAAAATCTTTATAAATTTTTCGTTTGTTGCAACTTTTCTCAGGTATTTCCCAATCAGGACCCAAAAAGCCACACTGGTTATGGTTATAACAAACATTATAGACGTGACCCATATAGCGTCTCTTAAGTAATTATTATTAGGGTCAAGAAACGTTGAAACAATTAACATAGCAGTTAATATTCCTTGAGGGTTAATAGTCTGAAGGAGCAGAGTATCGACGAAAGTTATTGGTGCCTTAGTTGCTTTGGTTGTTCGCATTTTTGTAAATGCAACTTTATAAGCAAGAAAGACTATAAAAACAGTCCCTAGAATCTTAACTATAATTTGTAAAATAGGAAACTGTTGAAATACAAAAATTAAACCAGATTCAAACATCACTAGTATAAAGATCCATCCAAAACCAACACCAAAAATTAAAGGTATTGTTTTTATAAATCCAAAATTAAAACCTGAGTGTGAGGCAATAATATTGTTGGGGCCAGGTATATAGGCGCCAGCTATGCCAAAAAGTATTAGTGTAGTTAATTCAGGATACATAATTTAGAAATATCTTTTTTAAGGTTATTTTAAAAATTAGAATTTAGATAAAAAATTTTGAAGAATATAGAAATAGTCAATTAAATCTTTATTGATTAATTTCTCATTAGATTTATGGCCCTCTGACCCTGTGCCTGGTCCAATATTAATTATGTTAATATTGTCGTCTGCAAAATATCTTCCATCACTAACTCCTATTGAAGATAAAAATTTAGCTTTTCTTTTTGTCACTAATTCTTTAGATTTTGAAAGTTCTTTTAAATAGAAGTTTGATTTATTTGATTTAAAGGGATTGGTTCCAGTTAAAAATTTTATTTTTGCTGATTTATCAACTTTATTTATAAACTTTTTGATCTCTAAAAAAGATTTTTTAATATTTTCTCTGTAAGTAATTCTTCTATCAATAATTATTTTTGTTTTAAAAGGAACAACATTGACGTTCTCACCACCTGAAATCATCCCAGTATTAATTGTAGATTTGTGTATACCAACATCGTATTTCTTTAAATTTTTTTTATAAATTGTATTTAAAGAATTAATTATATTTGCTGATTTTTCTATAGAGTTAATTCCTTTGTGAGGCTCACCGGCATGAGAAGTTTTACCAAATACTTCAACTTCAATCCAAAACACACCTCTTTCCTCAATAACAAAATTATTATTTGTTGGTGCGCCTAAAATTAAAGTGTGTGGTTTAATTTTTTTTATTTTTCGCAAGTATCTAGTTCCATCAGGTCCTAAGTTTTCTTCATCAGTTACAAAGGTAAAGTCTATATTTTTTTTAATATTTGGAAAAAGTTTTTTTATATTTTTAGCTAAATACATGTGAACTGCTGCACTTCCTTTGCAATTTACCGCTCCTAAACCAAAAGAAAATTTGCCTTTGGTTTTTAAATCAAATGGATTTGTTTTCCATTCGCTTAAGATTGGCCTAACTGTGTCAATATGAGAATTAAAAACTAAAGATTTTTTTAATCCTTTATAATTAGAGGCAACTATATTTATTTTTTCT